>OBEQ012026102.1_pt1 | contig 21547 bp, 22 predicted proteins | sample 1670901 | NCBI WGS metagenome assembly OBEQ01 (sample SAMEA104232315, study PRJEB22302) | groundwater metagenome | biome: forest; feature: aquifer; material: groundwater | place: USA | collected 2011-08-07 | depth 5.4 m
CTACGACAATATTGATGAGATTTTTAAAGAAGGACAGAGATTGGGAGTGAAGTATATGAGCATATGGGCTTTTTCGACGGAGAATTGGAAGAGAGATAAGAAAGAGATTGATGCTGTTTTTGATGTTATTTCTAAAGGCGTTGAGAAATTCAGGAGAGATGCAGAGAAAAATAAAATAAGATTCAGGCATGTAGGCAGAAGGGAGAGGATTCCTATTAAATTACGAGAGGAATTGGAGAAATTGGAGGAAGAGACGAAAAATTATGATAAGTTTAATGTTCTGCTTTGTCTTGATTATGGTGGAAGGGATGAGATATTGAGGGCTGTTGATAAAATAGTTAATTCTGGTGTTCGTGAAATTTCAGAAGATGAATTTTCTAAATTTTTAGATACTTCTGGAGTGCCTGATGTGGATTTGATTATAAGGACTGGGGGAGAGAAAAGAGTTTCAGGATATATGCCTTTTCAAGGAGCTTATGCGGAGTTTCATTTTGTTGATAAGTATTTTCCTGATTTCAGGGCAGAGGATTTGAGGAATGCGGTGATTGAGTTTGTGAAGAGGCAGAGGAGATATGGGAGTTGACTCCTATATTGGATAATATATCTTTGATTATTTATTAGAGGAGATTGTTATCTGGATATGATTTTTATGAGTTATTAAGTAAGTTAATAATGAAAATCGGAGATGGTTTTAATTATTAATAATAATTTTAATTGCATAATTTTAGCGTTTGTTGTATCTAATATACAAATAGAAATTTCATCATTGAAAAAAAGTGGTGATTGTTTCGGAATAAGATTTAAATAGTTAAAGTTTGTAGAAAAGATATGAAAGTTGAGGTGAACGTTAGTAAGAGGTATTTCTTTGTAATATTAGGAGCAGTTTTAATTTTGGCTGGAGTGATTGGAGCTATTGCTATTGCTGTTACGCCTGGCGCTGTTCCAAATCCTGGACATGCACTTTCAACAATTCAAGGTTATTTTGCAGGAGATCCTAGTCTCGAGACTAGTTTAGGAAAATTCTGTCAGACTGATGGAAGCAATTGTCAGCTAGGTGGAGGTAATAATCCTGCTTTTCAAGGTAATGGTTCTTTTGTGGGTGGAGGGACATCTAGTACAATTTATACAACTGGAGCTATGCAAAGTTGTGGTGCTTGGGGTTCAGCTACTTGTTCATCAGGAAAAATAGTTACTTGCCCTTCTGGTTCTTCACGAAGACAGACTGGTAAAGATACAATTAAAGCTCAGAGTGCAGATCAGGATACTAATTATGCTTATTGGTATATTTGTGTAAAGGATTAAGATAATTAACAAATATTTTTAAGCTGGGATAATTTAATTCTATAATGATGAAATCTGAAAGTGTGCTGGTAAAATCAAGTGTAGTATTGAGAGATGCAAATAGCTTAAATTGTAATAGAAAAAAATTATTAATAGATAGAACCAGACTGTGGTTTATAGTTGATAATTATGATTTTTGTTTAACTGGAAAAATAAATTATGTCGGAGATTTTAAAATATAGAAATGGAAAGTAAAAATATTTTGAAGGGAAAAATTGGATTGGAGATACATGGTTATCCTGTGACTAAAGAGAAATTGTTTTGTAAGTGCAAGGTAAGCAGGGAACGTGGTTTGAGAGCAAATAGTAATATATGTGAGATATGTACGGGGCAGCCGGGGGCAAAGCCAATGCTGCCAAATGAAGAGGCGGTGAAGAAGGCGGTTACAATTGGATTGATGTTAGGATGCAAGATAAATAATAATTTGGTTTGGCAGAGGAAACATTATGATTGGCCGGATATGCCAAAGGGATATCAGAATACTATTTCTGGAGGAGTTGTTGGAGTTGGAGAGGGAGGAAAGTTTATGGGAGTTAGAATAAGAAGTATGCATTTGGAAGAGGATCCTGCTTCTTGGGAACCGGAGACGGGGAGAGTTGATTATAATCGTTCGGGATTACCACTAATTGAAATAATTACTGAGCCTGATTTTGTTTCTGCTGATGAAGTTAAATTGTGGTTGAAAAAATTAATTTTACATTTGGGGTATTTGAAGATAATTGATTCAAATGCGGGAATAAAAGTTGATGTGAATGTTTCTACGCTGAAATCTGAAAGAGTGGAAGTAAAGAATATTAGTTCTATTGATGATATTGGGAGAGCTATAGAATATGAATTGGAGAGACAGCAGGAGGAGGGAGGTAATATAAAGGAGACGAGAAGATTTGATTCTGTTAAAGGGAAAACAGAGGTAATGAGAAGTAAGGAAGAAGGGGCGGATTATAGATTTATTTCTGATCCTGATTTAGTTGATATACAATTAGATAAGAAGTTTATTTTGGATATTGAGAAGAAATTACCAGAGAGTCCTGATGAGAAGCTGAAGAAATTTATTGAGAAAAATAAAATTGATAAGAAGAGTGCAGAGGTTTTAGCGAAGAATATTGATATTGCTGAATTCTATGAAGGGGTTGTGAAGAAGATTGATGCGAAGTTTGCTTTGCCTTGGGTGACTATTGAATTATTGAGGCATTTGAATTATAATAAGACAAGTTTGGATAAAGTTGATATTTCAGTTGAGCATTTTGTTTCACTTTTGAAATTGGTTAAGTCGGGTAAGATAACTGAGCTACAGGGGAAGCAGATATTGAATAAATTTTATCCTAAGAGTTTTGATGTTACGAAGGAATTGAAAGGCAAGGAAAAAATTGATGATGAGAAGGAATTGGAGAGGGTAGCACTAGATGTTATTAAGGAGAATAAGATAACTGTTGAGAAATATTTGGATGGTGAGCAGAATGCATTTAATTATTTAATGGGGCAGATAATGAATAAGACGGATAGGAGAGCTGATTTCTTAATAGCGAGAAAGGTGTTGGAGAAGTTGTTGAAGAAATAGTTTAAAAGTATCGGAAATATATATTATTATGAATTGGTTTTATCTTGCTATTTTAGCTCCATTTTTATGGGCTATCAGTAATTTTATTGATAAATTTCTGGTTTCAAAGTATTTCAAGTCAAGCAGCGGAGCTTTGATTATTTTTTCTTCCTTAATTGGTCTTCCTGTTGCGATATTAATTGCTATTTTTAATCCTGCAGTTTTGACTTTAAAATTAGGTTTAGGTGTGCTAATAATTTTTAGCAGTTTTCTTGGTATTCTTTATCTCTTTCCTTACTTTAAAGCTTTAAACAAAGCGGATGCTTCAGTAGTTGTTCCTATATTTCAGAGCATACCCGTATTCACTTTTTTTCTGGCTTATTTTGTTTTAGGAGAGATGCTTAACGGGATGCAAATATTTGGTTCTGTATTAATAATTCTTGGAGCTGTGGGAATATCTTTAAAATTTGATAAAGGAATAAGATTAACTTGGGGTGTTTTGTTTTTGCAATTATTTGCTTCATTCTTGATTTCTTTGAATATATTATTTTTCAAATTTTTTGCTTTGGATGCAGGTTTTTGGACTGTGACTTTCTGGGAGAATTTGGGAGCTTTTATTTTTGGTTTAGGACTTTTAGTATTTACTAAATCTTATAGAACTGACTTTATACTTTATTTGAAGAGGAACAAAGAAAAGATTATTTGGTTGAATGTGATTAATGAAATTATCAATCTAATTGCGGTTATTGTATTTACTTATGCAGTTCTCTTGGCCCCATTGGCTCTTGTTCAGGTAATTAATGGTTTCCAGCCGTTATTTGTTTTTTTGATTGGCATAGGAATGACTTTATTATTTCCACAGTTGATTAAGGAGAATTTGGAGAGGAGAGTGATTATTCAGAAAATATTGTTTATATTGCTGATGTTAATTGGTGCTTATCTCTTGAATGGTGCATTTTAATGTATATTAAAAGAGATAAATATTTATTAAGGAAATAATTAGTCTTTTTTATATGGTATTAACAGCACCTAGAGGAGGTATTTATGAATATTATGGGCTTCCAGTAAAGGAAACCAAAAAATCATATAAAACTCTGGATTTCTTTGAGAGTATGAATAAAAGTTTAGATGATTTTTTAAAGATGACTCCAAGCTCTAGGAAATCTGGACCTCACTCAACTATAACTTTAGGTGTAATTGGAACTAATAGAGATAATATTTCATTTGAATTGAATGTTCAGGAAAGTATGATTGGGGCTACACGAGGTGTTGAAAGTTCATATATAGCTTATGTTAATGTGGAAATGGAATATTTAGAAGGAACAAATCAAGATGATTTGCAAAGAGTAAGAGAGGCTATAACTTCTCAAGGATTTAAGAGATTGTTATTTTAGGAAATTGAATTATAAAAAGTAAGAATATATAAACTCCCATTATTAGAGTAAATCGTGCCTTTAATAGTGAACGGGGTGAAGGCGTGGCGAATATTTCTGTTCTTAGCTTTGTTTGTCTTTGGAGTGATGGTTTTTAATATTGGTATTGTTTCTTCTGCTGGTACTTGTGGGCTTTTATGTCTTGATGATGGTGATTGTGGGAGCGGAAGTTTTTGCAGCGCTGCTGGTACTTGTGTGGCTTCTACATTACAATGCACTTACAATGGCGATTGGGGTCCGGTATTTGTAGAGCAGTGCCCTCCTTCGACTATAGGGTGCTTGGAGACAAGAGATTTTCCAAATGATTCTCCTATTTATTCTACGCCTCCAACAAAACTTTGTGTTCCAAATTATTGTACAAGTGATAGTGATTGTTTAGGATATTCTTGTATTGGGGGAGCGTGTTCTTTGGTTGCACCATCTAGTATTGTTGGCAGTTCGTCTTCAACAACAGCGATATCTATGACTTCTACAACTACTGTATCTGCGCCAAGTATTGCTGTGAGTTTGGATAAGGCGAGTACACATACGGATGATGTGCTTATTTGTACAGGTGTTGTGACTTCTTCTACTAGTGGAGATTTTGATGTTATTGTGGATGTAAGTGGAGGAAGCGGGACTGATGATCCTAGTGGAGTTGAGCCGTGCCATATCCCAGATGGACAAACAACATGTACAGTTAATGTGCTAATACCAAAGGAGTATACAAAAATTGGAGATACGATAAGCTGTAAAATAAGTAGTTGTGGTAGCGGTCAGAAAGAGGCGAATGCTAAAATTGTAAACAGAAAGCCAAAGATGGATAGTGTGGAGATAACGCCGGATTATTTTGTGGAGTATACACAGGGAGAATGGGTAACTTATTCACAAATATTTGATCATAATATGACTTGTGAGTTTGAAGGAAGTGATGCAGATAGTGAAGATACAACATTGAAATATAAAGTTGAAATTGAAATTGAAACGACTGGGAAGAATGGAAGACCTTTGAAATATAAAATTGGAGGAGTAAAGACATGTCCTAATCCTCTTGTGCCTCCTCCAGTTACTACGCCTCCAACTCCTCCATGCAATGAATGGGTAATACCAAAAAAAGATATTTGGCCTTCTGATAAGCAGACATGTAAAGTAAATGTTACAGATAATTTTGGAGGTTCTGATACTAATCAAGATGGAAATCAGATGCCGAGTTTTGATTTGGTTCCAGAGAATATTGATGCAATGAATGTTATTTCTGGAACACAACTTATTGCGGCAAAACCTTTTGTCGGGAGAGTGTGGCCGAGATTCACTTCAGATTTAGTTGATGAGCTTGATAAAGGATTTAAAACTATTTTGAAAGCAAAAGATACTACGACAGGGGTAAGCAGTAGTTGGACTGTTGCTAAAAGTGATATGATAAATTATCCTTCTCTTGGAACTTTGAAGGCCGATCCATACAAGGTTTTTGATAATGGAATGACGGCAGTTGCCATGATGAAAGATATTAAGAAGGCTAAAGATAGCGTTAATTTTCTTGATTTAAAACTTTCAAATGCCGGAACATATTCTTTCAGCGCTAATGTTGATACAGAGACTAAAATTAAGGAGAGCGATGAGACAAATAATTTATTGAAAGATGCATTATGGAAAGATGCATGGAAGCAGAATAAAGTTTTCAGAATAGGCGTTATACCTGTGGTTGATCCTCTAGATGTTGGAAAATTTAACGCTGTGAGGAAAGTGGCTTTTGATAAGCAAGTTGCATATATGTATGCAGGAAGCCCGCTTATTCCTGCGCAGACGCAGATAGTTTATCTTTCTCCTGATATGGTTATAAGTTATAATAGAACTAAAACTTCTCATCCAGTTTCTGCTGCTGATTATGCTTATATAGCTGATTTGAAGGAGAAAATTGTAACTAATTATCTTGATAGTAAAAGACAGGCTCTAGGGCTTGATTTAATTGTGGGAGTTGTAATTGATAATAATATTATGAAAATACAAGGGGGGAGCGATGATGGGGTAAGTTATTCTAACACTTGGGGATATTGGCATTCAATTCTGCTTAAACCGCAGGGGAGGTCAAACACACTGCTTCATGAGATGTCTCATGTTTTTGCAGGAATTGGAAATGGAGGGCATGTTGATATTGCTTTTACTGAACATGGGTGGTGCTTTGACCAGTATTCTAAGGCAACTATATGCGGAGGAACAAATGCGCCGAGAATAAATATATGGACGGAGTTGGGACCATTGGGGCAGCATCAGTCTTCTTCAGATTTACCGGAACACAATGCTGTGTGGAATACTGATCCTAGTTTAGCTGTTGGGCAGAGATATGTAAATATACTTACTAATAATTTTTTTCCTCCTTCTCCTTGGACGAATACAGATACATATAAAAAGCTCTCAATTGGTTTGAGTTGGTATTTCCAGACACCATGAAAGCAAAAAAATATATTTTAGGGGGAGCAACGGCCGGAGTTTTAGCGGCTGCTCTTGGTGTTTCTAGTTGTCTTAGCTGTAATAGAAACGTTGCACCAGAGGGAGGATTAGAGGGGAAAGTTTCTGTAGGTATTGTAACACAAAAAAGAGTTATGGAAAATAATGCTGTTTCTGGAGGAGAAGGAAAAAATTGGCATGTTTTGTATTCACCACAGGAGCAGAGTGATTCTGTTTATTTGGTTAACTTAGCTGATGGACAGGAGATAAAGATATTTGATGCTGATGGAGATGACCAATTTTATGTTACTAGTCTTTTAGCTTCAAGCGGTGTTGGTGATGGAAATGGAGGAGTGAATTACCATGCTGTTGTACAGACACAGGATAGAGATACTGGAAATATAGATATGCATACTGTTAATTATAATCTAAACGCAAAGGGATTAATAGAAGTAAGGGGAATTGTAAAATTAATGCATCCAAATATGGAAAGAGGTTTGATGGTTTTTGATAATACTGAAAGCAATGCGGGAGTGACTGATAAAAATGGCGTTAAGTATTGGATTAATGTTAAGGGTGCTATGAGTTCAACTGATGTTCTGCCAAGTTATGAAAGACCGGATGGGGAGTTAGTGAAGTATCTAAGGGGAAAAGGACTTGAAGTTAATTCTGCGAGTGATTGGGGAAAAGACGGAAAAGGAGTTGCTTTTTATAATGATAATCCAAAACTTCCTGGGAAATCAGTTTATTGGTTTGAAGTTAGAGATGAGAAGAAGAATTAATTATCCCCAGCGCCATCTTGGTTTCTCGCCTTTTAGATAGCACACAGCGATTAAAATAATTATTAATATTATTGTTAAGGGAATGAAATTGATTAATGTGTCGGAGACAGAGTGGGAAACAGAGTCAATCTTATTGAAAGAAAAGATTTCTGCGAGTATGAATGCTAAAAGAACTATCCAGCCCTGCCATGTTGAGGGATACCAACCCCATCCATATCTTTTTGCTTTAAACCAGATTTTTGTCATGTTAATATGATGAGAGATTATTTAACTTCTTAGCCAGTGTTATTTATTATAAAGTTATTAATAAAGAAAGTTGAACAATATCAGGATTTATTTTACATTAATAATTGCAGTTTAGAGGCAGTTATGGGTGAATGTTTAAATCATAGCTATATTTTAAAAAGGAAGTATTTAGTTAATTTCATAGGCTCGTAAGTCAATGGATAGACTTCTCGGCTTCGGACCGGGCAATGAGGGTTCGATTCCCTCCGAGCCTATTATCATAATATTTATAAATTAATAGTTTGTATCTTTTTTATGAGTAATATTGATATGGGGAGCAGAGATGCGTGCTCGGAAGAGCATGATTTATTCCTAATCGGAATAGGTAGATTAAAGATTTCTAGGGTTGAGTATGTTTTGGATGATTATTTAGGTTATATGAATGAGTTGGGAAGGAGTGTTGATGAGTTAATATTAAGGGAGATAGGAAGAATAAGGAAGAATCCAAAATATATTTCTAGGAGTTCTGCTTTAGATATTTTATATCCCTATGTTTTACCTTTTATAGAAAGTAAAAATGGGAATGGAGGTAAATAGCTTATATTATGTGTTAGAAATATATTGTTAATAATAGAACCAGCAATATCATTATAACTTAATATTATACATAGATAATTATTGTTTGTTTCTATTATAACTTTGGCTATTGTTAAATGATAATTACATTTTTATATGGGCAAGATATTGAATAAACATGAAAGAGAAACGAGAAGAAAAAGGACAGAAAGGTATCAGCATATCTAAAGAGAAGGATTTGAGTGAGTGGTATACAGAAGTTATGCAGAAGGCTGAAATGGCTGATTATTCTCCTGTTAAGGGATTTATGGTTATAAGACCGAATGCGTATTCTATATGGGAGAAGATACAGGAAGAATTTAATAAAGTTTTGAGGGAAAAAGGAGTTAGGAATGCGTATTTTCCTTTATTGATACCAGAGAGTTTTTTTAAGAGAGAAGCGGAGCATGCAGAGGGATTTGCTCCTGAACTTGCTTTTGTTAAAAACACTGATGAGGGAGAGAGGTTGGCTATAAGGCCAACTTCTGAAACAATAATGTATGATTCATATTCTAAATGGGTAAGAAGTTGGAGGGATCTCCCACTAAAGATAAATCAGTGGTGTAATGTTGTTAGATGGGAAGTAAAACAGACGAAGCCATTTTTGAGGACTAGAGAATTCTTATGGCAGGAAGGACATTGTGTTTTTGAGACAGAGGAAGAAGCAGAGAGAGATATGAAAGAAATGATTGAGGAATATAAAAAATTAGTTGAGGAGTTGTTGGCAATTCCTGTTTTAGTGGGAAAGAAATCAAAGGGAGAGAAATTTCCGGGGGCGCAGACGACGATGACTATTGAATCATTAATGCCTGATGGAAAGGCATTGCAGGGGGGAACTTCACATAATTTAGGACAAGGATTTGCAAAAGCTTTTGATGTTAAGTTTAAGGGAAGAGATGAAAAAGATTATTTTGCGTGGCAGACATCTTGGGGATTTTCTACTCGTTTGATTGGAGCTTTGACAATGGTGCATGGAGATGATAAGGGAATGGTAATTCCTCCTAAAGTTGCTCTGAATAAAGTTGTAATTGTTCCTATTTTATTTGCTGATTCGAAGGAAGAAGTTTTGGGAGAGGCACATAAAATAAAAGAGAGATTGAAAGAGTTTGGTGCTTTTGTTGATGATTCTGAAAATAGTCCGGGATATAAATTCAGCGAGTGGGAGATGAAGGGAATTCCTGTTCGTATTGAGGTAGGACCTAGAGATATTCAAGATAAAAAATTTAAGGTTTCTCGAAGGGATAATGGGGCTAAGGAAGATATTCCAGAGAAAAAATTGGAGAAGAGGATTGGGGAAATTTTAGAGGAAATGCAGAGAGATATGTTTGAAAAGGCAAAGAAATTTTTAGATTCTCATATAGATAGTGCAGAGAGCATAAATGAATTGAAAGAGAAATTGAAGGAAGGCAAGATTGTAAAAGTGTATATGAAAGATGAAATAATTGTTGAGCATGAATTGAAGGATGAAACAGGGGGAGCAACTTCAAGAATTATTGAGGAAGTTGCAGGAAGTGGGAAGTGTATTAAGACTGGGGAAGAGGTTAATACGGTGGCTTACTTTGCACGATCATATTAAATTATTTCATAATTTACTTTAAAGGATTAATTACTTTCAAAGAGGGTGTTCTTTTATGCAAGTTCTGTCTTTTATTTGAGAGAAGACCTCCAAGATTTATTCCCTTTTTTAGAAGTTCAAATGAGCTTTTTAATTTTTCCTGTTCTTTCTCTGTCTTTTTATTTATTCTTATTTTGATTATTTCCATTTTAGTATTATCTATCTCTAATTATTTATGTTATTAAATATAATCGTTAGTTCTTACTTGGTAAGAAAATTGGCTTAAAGAGGGGATTTTTTCTTATCTGGTAAGAAAAAGGTTTAAATAATAGAGTTTTTTCTTACTTGGTATGAATAGGGAAAATAATGATAATAAGGATATTAAAGAAAAGAAGGAAGTTAAAAAGCAAGAAGTAAAAGATATTGAAAAAAAGGTAAAAGAGGAAAAAATAGAAAAGATAAAAGACCAACGAGAAGAAATATTAGAGAAAACTGGAAGAGAATATTTTAGTTCTGCTTTGGATGAAGAGAAGAAAGGAAGATACAATTCTGCTGTTGTTCTTTATTTTAAATCATTAGCTTCCTTTGCTGATTTGTTTATATTAAAGAAAACAGGGAAATCGCCATCATCACACAGCGATAGGTTTAGAATTACTAGAGAAAAATTCCCAGAGATTTATGATTTATTGGACAAAGATTTTCCATTTTATCAGGATAGCTATAATAAGATAATGTCTAAAGAATTAGCGGAGGTTATAAAGAATGATACAAAAATTGTGGCAGAAAAAGCTGAAGTTAAATTATAGCAAGAGTGTTATTGATATAGTCCAGTTTGGGTCTTCAGTAATGGAAGGGAAGGAAGCAAGAGATATAGATATTGCTGTTGTATTTCATAAAATTCTTTTGAAGGAACAGCTGGAAGAGGCGCAGAAGATAAAGAAACAGCTGGAGAAGGAGAGCGATAAAGAAATTCATATTTCTTCTCTTGATTTAGATGGCTTATTTGATAAAAGCAATTTTGCCAGAGAGGGAATTATTTTTTATGGAAAGAGTTTGATTAGCGGTGAGAGTTTTTCTAAAAAGATGGGGTTTATGCCAAAGTTGCAGATTTCTTATTCATTAGAAAAGTTAAAAAAGAAGGATAAGGTAAGGTTTCACTATATGCTTAGAGGAAAAAAAGGAAAATATGGGCTATTAAGGGAATATGGCGGAGAATTAGTTAATCCAGGGATGATTGAAATAGCTCCTGAATATGAAGAATTATTTGTTAATAGTATTAAGGAGTTTGTTTCTGATTTTAATGTAAGGAGAGTTTTGTTGTTGAGATAGAGGATTTTTATTTTTTGCCTACTTTTTCCCAGAGATACTTGTGGTATTTATTGTAGTTTTCTGAGAGGTCTTTGCTTTCAATAACGAATGCAAATAGATAATCTCCAAATAGGAATTGTGCGACTTTATTTCCATATATTGCTGTGACAGTAGGATTGCCTGAGAACTCTTCAGGAAGTATTCTTGAGAATCCTATATCTTTTATCAACTTATCTCTTGTTTCATATCTGAAGAGGTGAAAAGAGTCTATTTTGCTTTTGATTCTTTTTTTATTCCAGTTATTAAAAAATGCAGGAAATTTATTTGGAACATAGTTACCAGAACCTATCCATCTTATTTCCTTATAATTAAGCATGTCTTCCCAGACTGCTTTTATGCCTTCCTGACCTCTAAAGACTTCTGAATTAATTTCCATTTTTTCAGAATTAAATTTTTCAATCATTTGAGGCAATATTTTAGATATTTCTTTTTCTGTATTGTCTATTTCAGCCTTTTTTTCTTCTAAATAGGCAATTATCTTATTTGGATGAGAAAGATTGAATCTTCTCTTTTTGTTTTCTTCGGTGTATACAATTAGACCTTTTTCAATGAGTTTGTTAAGAATATCATATATGTTTCTTCTTTCCATGCCTGTTTTTTCGTGTATTTTGTTTATCGGGGAATTTCCAGAATCTAACAAGGCAGAATATACTTTTACTTCTCCATCTGAAAGCCCCGCTTTCTTTAGTATAGTTGAATCCATATTAATTCTAGTTAGTTGTTGTATATAAAGTATGGTATTGTAAGAATACCATAAATGTTTAAATAAGTATTATTTATGTTACTACTATGAAAATACAAAGAAGAATGAGAGAAATTGTTGCAGGAGTGGCAGTTGCAACTTCGGTTATGTTTCCTACTTTGACTAGAGGTGATGATATATTTAAGGGAGTTAGAGGACCTACAAATTGGCAGTTGGATTCAAGGGTTGGATATACAGAAAGGACAGATTCAGAGGGAAATGAGATGGAGACAACTACCAATAATGAGGTAATAAAATATTGGAATGGAGATAAGATAGGAGTATTCGGATTTATTAATATTCCAACATATAAGTCAATTAGGAGTGAAGATGCTTCAAGCGAAGGTTTTGGAGATTTGACTTTTGGAATTGGTCCAAGAGGGAGAATTGATTTGGGGGATACTGGATCACTTAATTTTCTTTCTTATGTTGGTGCTAGTTTGCCTACTGGAAATTCTGAATCTAAGCCAGCTCTTGGTAATGATAGAATAGATTTGAAGACGGGAATATTCTCAACATATTTAACTCCTGATAAGAAATTTGAGATAGATACATCATTTGAGTATACTCTTGCTGGAGAAAATAGCAAAGGTGTTAAGGGATTAGATGAAATTGCTGCTGGTTTTCTCGTTGGAACTCAATTAACTGAAGATAATTTAATAAGGGTCGGAGCTGGTCTGACTTCAAGGTTTAGAGAAAATAGGGAAGGAGGATGGGATCATGCTTATGGACCTAGGGCAGTTATAAGATTCTCTCCTCCTAAACAGCCATGGCATATTGAAGTAATTGGAGATTATGATTTAGAATCAAAAGGATTATCAAAAGGTTTCGGAGTTATGTTACAACTTAGAATAAACTTTTGATTGAGGTGTAAAATGGTTTTAACAGCTAAACAAAAAAAGATTTGCGACTTAAGATTAGCAGAGCATAAGCATAAAAGATATGAAGTAGATATTAAATTAGCAGATATTACTTTGAAGAATTTTATTGTTGATTCTGATGTTTTTCGTCCTGAGACTACCTCTGGATTTTATTTAGCAAGATTTCTTTCTGGTCATAAAGATTTGTATAATGGCAAGGAAATATTGGATATGTGCTGCGGTTCTGGAATACAGGGAGTTGTCATGGGATTGAAAGGTGCAAAAAGAGTTTCTTTTAGAGATATTTCTATAGAGGCTGTGAAAAATGCTAAGGAAAATGTTCAAAGGTTTGGACTTTCTAGTAAGTCTGTTGTATCTCAAGGGGATTTGTTTGATAATATTAAAGGTAAATTTGATGTTATTGTTTGCAATCATCCTTTTTTTGATAGTGATCCATTGAAGAATGAGCCAATTACTAGAGCATGGTTCAATAGTGGAGAACTTATTGTTAGATTTTTAAGGGAGGCTCCTAACTACTTAAAAGATGGAGGGATAATTCTAATTCCTTTTTTTCCTTTTGCTGGAAAGAAAAATGATCCAAAATTGCATGCAAAGAAACAGGGCTATAAAGTTGAAATTATCCATAATGAGATAATTAGTGATGAGAATATACAGAAAGGTGAATTTATTATTTATGGTATTAGTTTGTAGTTTAACAAGATTTTCAATTCCTATAAATATTATCATGATGGTCGAAATCATCAAAGTTGATTGTATCAGAATTTTTATTATATTGAAATATTAAAATAAAAGAGCCAACATGAACTCTTTTTGAATCTTTCATTTCATGCCTTAGGTTTTTATAATGCTCAATATCATAAGAATTTATTATCTCATTTATTTTCTTTTTTAATTGTTCGTAAAGAGATTTGTCTTTTTTAGAAAGTTTTGTTATTATCTCTTCTAATTTATCACTTATTATAAATTTATGCATTTTTGGATTTTATATAACTGTCTAATTCATCTACAGAAGTAAATACCTTACTATACTTTCCTTTTCTTATTTTCTGGAGTTTTTCAATGTATTCAGGTCTTAATTCAGGCTCTAGAAAGCTGTCCCTGTAAATTTTTACTAAAACTTCAATTGCTTGAGATTTATTTTTTAAACCGTATTTAGCTTTGACTATATTTAATATTCTATCTTCGTTTTCGTTTAAATCTATTATAGTTTGTACCATTATGATTTATAATGAATTATAATGTTTTTATATCTTTCGTTTTTTGAAGAAGTTTTTTATAGCTATTAATTATCTATGAGTTATGGCAGAAGTGGAATTTCATCCCGGGGATTATGTAAAAATAAGATTGGCACTAAAAGAGATTGAGGGGAGAGTGCTTGAGAGTGCTGATAGTTCAATTATATTATTGAAATTGAATTCTGGATATAATATTGGTATTCCAAGAGAGAATGTTTTGGGAGGAAAAGTTGTTAAGAGGTTTAAAGAAGAAGAGAAGCAGGAAGAGGGGGTTGAAAAGAAAGATGTTAAGGGTAAAAGAAATATTGGATTAATAGTAACTGGTGGAACAATTGCTTCTAAGCTAGATCCGAGAACGGGAGCGGTTACACATTTAGTTAATGTTGATGAGTTTTCTAAGTTTTATCCCGAGATATTTGAGATTGCTAATGTTTCAAAAATTGCTGTGCCTTTTATGATCGCGTCTGAGAGTATGACTAGTGAGCATTGGATTAAAATTGCTGAAGAGGTGGAGAAGATGATTGATGATGAGAGCATAGAGGGAATAATTGTTACACATGGAACTGACTTTTTGGGTTATACTGGGGCTGCTCTCTCTTTTATGTTAAAAGATTTGTCAAAACCAGTTGTGTTGACTTATTCGCAGAGAAGTATAGATAGGGCTTCGAGTGATGCTAATTTAAATTTGAAGTGTGCCGCCTTTATGGCTTTATCGGATTGCGCTGAAGTTATGATTGTTGGACATGCATCTATAAATGATGATTATTGTTATGCTCTTCCTGCTGCTAAAACGAGAAAGTTGCATAGCTCGAGAAGAGATGCATTTAAAGTTGTTAATGGTACGCCTGTTGCAAAAATATTTCCTGATGGGAAGATAGAGTTTTTGAGGAGATACAGGCCAAGAAATAGCGAGAAGACTATTTTGGATAAACAGTTTAGCGATAAGGTTGCTCTTGTTAAATTTTATCCGGGGCAAACAGTAGACATATTGGACTTTTACGCGTTGAAATATAAGGGCATTGTGATTGAGGCATCTGGGTTGGGACATTTACCAGTTGGAGAATCTGGAAATAGTTGGATTCCAACTTTAAAGAAGCATATTAGAAATGGATTTGTTGTGTGTTGTTCTCCACAAACGATTTATGGGCGTCTTGATCCATTAGTTTATTCTAACGGCAGGGAGTTGATGGAGGCAGGAGTTATTTTTTTGGATGATATGCTTTCGGAGACTGCTTTTGTCAAATTGGGATTTGTTCTTGGACATCATGGATGGAAGGGGAAAGCCAAAGAGAAGATGCTGGAAAATATGGCTGGGGAATTGAATGAGAAATTAGGTGTGGAATTTTTGTAGATAATTGCTGATGTTATTTATAGGGAGAGATTATTAATGTGTAAACCAGAGTTATTGATATTGTAATTAATGATGAAAGATATGATAATTTGATTGCTGATTAATATTTTTTATTATAAATGATATTGGCATTTTTGCTTTGATAATCTGTTATAAGAAAGGTTTTATATAATAAAATTGTTAATTATTAATATGGTAGAAGAGGCGGGGAAAACTATGGAAGGTATCGAGAAGGAATTAAGAGATTATGCTGAAGAGGGATATAAAAAAGGGTATACAAAAGAAGAGATTAGGGAGATTTTGGTAGGACAGGGTTTTAGGGCAGAGATTGTTGATAAAGCTTTGGGTTCTCGGGGATTGGTGAAGACAAAGAAGATGTTTATATGGATTATTGTTATTGTTTTAATTGTTGGAGTTATTGGAACTGGAGGCTATTTTGGATGGAAATATAGGGATCAGATTGGGGGAGTTTTTGGAAGCAATTTGGAGACAACTAATGCTAATAGTCAAGTGATTGATAATTCTGCCATACTTGATAATGGAAATAGTATTGCTGGTGAGGCGGTTGCGAAAGGAGATTATAGTGTTTGTGATAGAGGAGCGACAGGGAAAGATAAATTAGGATGCAAGATAGGCGTGGCTGTTTCTCTTGGAGATAGAGAATTTTGTAGGGGCGATTTAGATGATAGTATTAAATTTGGATTTGCGGTTAATTCAAATGGACCAGAAGATACTGTTTATATTGGAGCAAAAGATTATTGTTGGATTTCTATTACCGATTCTACAAAAGTTAATTATTGTGATAATTTATCTAGTGAAGGGAATAAGAATATCTGCAGGGAGGCATTAAATGAAAATATTACGGCGTAAAATTTCTTTTGTGATTGTTTCTTTAATTTTTTTAATTGGATTTGTTAGTTTTGTAAGTGCGGGGGCTGTGGAGGATACGCAGAAATGGAATAAGAAATATACATGGCTTTCGAGAACTTCTGGCGGGGGAAGTTCTGGCTTAGACAGCGACTGGCCTCTTGGTGTTGCTGTTGATTCTAATAATAATGTTTATGCTGTTGGGTTTTTAACTAACCAGAATAATGATGAAAATTGGTGGATAAAGAAGTTTGATTCAAACGGAAATGAGTTTACAAATGCTAATGGATGGAATAAAACTCTTGCAGTAAATGGGGGCGATGATAGGGCGGTGGCTGTTCTGACTGATAATTTGAATAATGTATATGTTGGAGGGCAGGGGGATGGTCTTGTTCAGCCCACGTGCAGCAGCAAGGACTGGTGGATAAAGAAGTTTGATTCAAACGGAAATCAGCTTAAAGAATTGAAGTTTAATCCTTTTAGCTATCCTTCTGGAGCGCAAGTTTGTCAGCCAGATTATTTGCGAGACATGGCTTTGGATTCTAATAATAATTTGTTTGTTGTAGGCTATGATGGGCAAACGACACAAAAAGTAAGGCTGAAGAAGTACAAATCTGATGGAACAGAAGATTTAACCTGGACAAATTCCAATGTTGACCCAAGAAATGGAATATATTTCGGATTTAATAATGGCGCTACTAAAGCGGAAACAATTGTTGTTGATTCTTTGGGAAGAGTTTATGTTGGAGGAAGTGGAACTGCGCTTGTGAGCTCTAACTCTGGAACAGACTGGTTTATTAAAAGATATAATCCTGATGGAACAGAAGATTTAACCTGGACAAATTTTCCTGCTAATTCTTCATATGGTATGGTTTTTGATGCTGGAATAGCAAGTTCTGTGCAAGATATAGCTGTTGACACAAGCAATAATTTGTATGTTTTTGGTACTTCAAAGACTGATTTAAGCAATACTCATGATTGGCTGGTTAAAAAAATATCTAGTGCTGGTAGCGGAAGTGTAATATGGTCTACTAGAATGCCTAGTAGTAAAGACGGCAATGATGAACGGGCAAGAAGTATTGCTTTAGATTCAAGCGGAAATGTATATATTACTGGGATTTGGTGGGTCTTGAAGAGACTTACTTCTGCGGGCGTGGATGATTTAAGCTGGACGGTAAACAGCTTTAATTCTTTTGGAAATTATTTTGATATTGCTGTTGATTCTAATAATAATGTCTATGTTGTTGGATATAAATTTAATTTAGTAAATGGAGATAGCGATGATGATTGGTGGATAAGAAAGTTTTATGATGGAGCTGCAAGCCCGATTTGCGGTGATGGTGTCATTGGAACTGGCGAGCAATGCGATGATGGTAATTTACTAAGTGGAGATGGATGCAGTTCAACTTGCCAGAAAGAGTATTGCGGTGATGGACACATAACAACGACAAATTCAAATAATAATTATAATTTTGCTGTTGCTGGTAATACTCTGCCGGAGCAATGTGATGATGGTAATTTACTAAGTGGAGATGGATGTGATAATAAATGTAAGAGCGAGGTGGTTCAGGTTTGTGGGAATGGACAGAAAGAGGGAACTGAAGCTTGCGATGGAAATAGTTTTGGAGCAGACAGCTGCAGTACCCGTGGTTTTACTTATGGTAGTTTAGTGTGCAATAATTGTGCTGTTAATGCTTCTGCTTGTACTAATACGCAACCAATAGGAAGCATAGGAAAAGCTTATTGGGGTATAAGTTCTTCAACTCAAGAAAGTGGTAAATTAAACTTAACCAGTGCGATATATTTAGGAGATACAATTTATTTGATTGGTGAAACTTCTGGTTTTTCAGATGGAACAGCAGTTAGTTTTGAAATATACGAAGATAAGGTTGTGAATAGAGATGTGAGAGTTGGAGTTAATGCTTTGAGTGGCACTATTAGTGGTGGAAGAGTTTTTGCAGGCTGGACGATTGATGCAAATGATACTGGGAACGATAGTAATCCAGATTCTTTAAAGGATTTTTTCTTTAGTGCTAAAGTTGGGGGTGCAGGCAAAGACAGCGATAATGTAAGGGTTTTGAATAGGGTAAATCCGGTGCATCCGATTGATGTTGTGCAATTTTGCCGAGATTATGTTAATTCTGAAAGCTGTACTGCTGATGCTGAGGGTGTTGGAGCAGAAGATTCAGCTTATGATGGTGAATGTTCTTTAGGATCAAATGCAAATTCCTGCACTGTAACTTGTGGTTGTTTCTGGGAAAATAATTTATGTCAGTTTAAAAAGAATGTTGATTGTCCTCCGACTGGTAACGGGGGAGCCGATTACTATTGTATTTATCAACCACATATAATTGCTAGCTGTGATGCAGGAGGGCAAACGCAAACTTATAAAGAAATTCTTTCTGGTGGGGGAGATTTGTGTTTGCGTGAGACGCCTCAAAAAGAAGTTTTGTGTTTAAGGGAGAGAGTTTCTTTGGACTTTTTTGGAATAAGGGAATTTATTATTTCTTTGGTTCTGATAATTTTTATTTATTATTTGATTATCAGGTTTTTGGGGAAGAAAAATAGAAAGATTGATAAGAGGAAGAAGAGAAGATAATTGTTTATGTTATCTAAAAAATATTATTAGTAAATAAAAACTAATATTATTATTTTAAGACTAATTATAATTTATATTATTTACGATAATTAATTTTATATGAAACTAGATAAGATATATAATTTATTTTTTAATAATAATTATTTCTTATAAAATAATAATATTGGCAATTATCTTTTTGAAAGCTTTTTTTCAATTCTATCCAATTGAGATTGAAGCTCTTTGATTTCTTTTTCTGCTTTTCTGTTGACAGCATAATCGTATTCTGCTCTAATTCTGTCTTTTTGTGCTTCTCTGTTCTGGCTCATAAGGATTATTGGAGCTTGGAAAGAGGTAATGCAGGCAAGGACGAGATTAAGGAAAACGTATGGATATGAGTCCCAGGGTTCTCCTAAATAGTATTGAAGAAGAATATATGAATTTAGAATAATCCAAATTGCTAGGAAGACTATAAAAATTAAGATAAAAGTCCAGGAGCCAACCCATTCGGCTAAAATATCAGCTGCTTTTTGCCTCAATGTAAGTTTTTGTGAAATTGATGGGTGCTGTTTTAAGGATTCTAAAACTATGTCTCCTCTTTTGTCCATTTTTTATTGTGGGAAAATAGAGTTATAAAGATTGCCCTGCAATGCTTTAATCCATTCAACTTTTACAGTTAAGTTATAAAGATTGTTGATTGGTATTTGGTTTTATTAGAAGATAGTTGTAACTTAATGGGGGTTACAAATAGAAAGGTTTAAAAGGGAATTTTTGATTGTTTAGATATGACAACTAGTACAATTGAGAGAATAGAAAAGATTCTTGATAGGATCAACACACATCCGGAGTATTCTGGTAATGTAAAAAGAGAAAGGATTGAGTCTTTTAGATGGGACTCTGTGAAGCATTCAGCTGACCTTGAGGCGAGATCTGAAGCAGAACATGGAATAAAGGGGGAGAAAAATCCTAAAGTTGTTTTTAGAAATATGGGTGCGGCTTGGGATTATCTGGCAAGATATGGAATAGATGTTTCTAGTCTTGGAGCTATTGGAAGAATTATAGAGCCAGGGTCAACTAAGATGGATGCTTCTGGATTTAGAAGGACTGAAGTTAATTTAGGAATTCCTTACAAAGATGTTCAATTTGCAATGCAAAAATTAGCTGAAGATATAAATGATATTAATAGATTACCGTCTATACTGAGAGCAATAGATGCACATATAGAATTGCTTAAAATACATCCTTTTGTTGATGGTAATGGGCGTGCTGCAAGACTGTTGCAGAATTTCTGTCTTGAACAAAGAGGGTATCCTTCTGCTATAATTCCTGCACAGGAAAAGAATTTATATTTGGGGCTAGTCAGAGGCACTATAAATGCGAGATTTAAGGATGAAAGTACTGCTCTTCAGCCTGTTGGAGATGAAAGAAAATTTCATGATTATATAGAAGGGAAAATTCTAACCTCTGTTGAGCATTTGGAGCAAGAACTTAGGAAGAGAAGAATTTATGAAGTACATCTTGAGGGATTAGGAGATAATGGACTGTTTAAAACTGTAAAGAGAGTTTTAAGGTCTACAGGTAAACAGCCTGGGAAGAGCGGCGTGACTGTAAATGTTTATAATAGAAATACTAGAAACGGAGCTGATTTGTATGTTGCTGGAAATGTAGGAATTGATGAGGTTGAACATAAATTAATGCATCTTTCAGATAAATATGGTATTCGCTATAAACTTGGTATAAAGAAGGGCTGTTGCTAATATTTGTGATAAGTTTTAATAATAACTCTTTCTGAATAAATTAATGGGAGATGTTGAATATATAAAAGTTGGATTGAAAGCGGGATTGGAAATACATCAGCAGTTGGATACTGGAAAATTGTTTTCGAGGACGCCTTCTTTGCTAAGGGCAGAGAAACCTGATTATACAATTATGAGAAAATTGCATAAAGTTGCTGGGGAGAGCGGGGAAGTTGATATTGCTGTTAAACATGAGGCTGGATTAGATAAGGAATTTTATTATCAGGGATATAATGATAGTATTTCACTTGTTGAATTAGATGAGGAGCCACCTCGGGAGATGGATGAGGAAGCATTAGATGAAGCGATAAAAATTGCTATTTTGCTTAATTGTGAGTTGTATCCTGTTGCACAGATAATGAGAAAGACAGTTATTGATGGTTCGAATACATCGGGATTTCAGAGAACTGTTTTAATTGGACATGATGGATTTCTTGAGACTTCATTTGGTAAAGTTGGAATTGAAGGAATTGCTCTTGAAGAGGATGCCGCTAGGATTGTTGAGAAGGATGATAAGAAATCAATTTATCGTCTTGATAGGTTAGGGATTCCACTTGTAGAAATTTCAACTGCTCCTGATATGAACATAGCGGAGCAGATTAAGGAAACAGCTTTGAAGATTGGCGAGATTCTTCGTGCGTGTAAAGTTAAGAGAGGGATTGGGACAATTAGACAAGATTTGAATATTTCAATAAAGGGGCATGATAGAGTTGAAATAAAAGGATTTCAGGAGCCGAGAATTATGATTAAGACAACTGATTTGGAAATTGAGAGACAGACTAAAGAATTGAGAGGAGATAATAGCACCCGCCCACCC
>OBEQ011311369.1_pt1 | contig 21544 bp, 20 predicted proteins | sample 1670901 | NCBI WGS metagenome assembly OBEQ01 (sample SAMEA104232315, study PRJEB22302) | groundwater metagenome | biome: forest; feature: aquifer; material: groundwater | place: USA | collected 2011-08-07 | depth 5.4 m
TCTTTGGGAATCTGGGCCAGAGCGACGACGCTACATCATCGCCGGATACCCCTATACAACAGGCGACAAAGAGCTTCGGAACTCGATAATTGGTGAAATCATCGACGGTCAGTCCCTCGATAATGCTCGCGGTGTGGCAGTGATAGGCGTCGATATTACTGATCCTGGCTATCCCTATAACGTCCTGGCGCGCCGTGCTTCCACAAACCTGCTGGACACGCTAACGCTCTGATTTTTGTCTGGGCGTATACAGTTTGGGACACGGTTGGAACGAAGAAATGGTTTGAGTCATTCAGTCTAAATGATTGGGGCTGCGCCTGGGAGAGGTGCGCGTAAGCTGAAAGAAACAATATTATCCAGGGGTACAACCCGAGCAGTTTCATTCTTTTCTTGTGGCGCATAGAGGCCGCATGCCTTGTCAGAGCACGTAATCAAATACCCTTCTTCTTGCACAACCTCATCATTAACGCGGCGTTTAATACGTGCATATTTCGGAAGGTCCGCGGTTATCTTTCCAGTCTTGGCGTGTTCAATGGCGACGAGTTCTTTCCTTGCGTCATATCCGCCTTCCTTTATGCCTACTACGATAAAGACAACCGATATGACAATGAACGTCAGTACGATGGCAAGGCAGGTAAAGAGATTCTCCAAAAACTGCCTTGGTACTTTTGTTGAGCCATGCTTCACCTTGCGTGCCCATTTAGGGGCAAGTTCTAATATAAATCCGACTAATACCGCAATGATTGCGAGGGAAAGTCCGAGCAATATCCATGGCAATTGGATCGCAGTGCCGAGAGTAACGAGATCCTGAAAGCTCCAAGGGAAAACCACATCATTGAAGCCAAAAGGTTCTAAATATGATTGGCGATATGCTTTTCCTGCGGCAAAAAAGAGTGCGGTTAAAAAAGGGAGCGCAACGCCGAATATTGATATCCATCCGCCATGCTTTGAGTTTTCCGCAATTGGTCTTGGGTCGTCGTGACGGTCTAATTTTGCTTCGCGCTTTCGCACATAGGCTGAGATATTCATCGCACTCATTCTCCAATCCAAATTAGCTTGGCCGCAAGCGGGGCTTTGGACTTCCTCTTTCACATACGCATTCTTTTGCACATGCGGGGCATTTCATCGTCACCACATACGGAGGAGCGGTATCTGAGAGCGCGGACTGGAAAGAAACATCTTCGTCAGACATCTCTTCGTCGCAATGTGGGCAATAACACGTTTCATCTCTTTTTACACAATCCATGGGATTCCTTTGAGTTGTCGAAAATATTGCAAGCCCCGCTAAGGGGCTCGCTTACGGTGAAGGATCAAGGTTTAATGTGTTCGCTCGGCAACGACCTACGCTGCGCAAATCCCGTAACGGGGCAGAACCTCATGAACCACGTCAGCACGATGCGCTTGTAGGGCGTCGTGGAAGAGCTTCCAGTCGCTTCGAAGAAACTCCGGCGTGTAAGGAAAAGATTCGAGGCCGGTGTCCTTGCTTCTTGAGGTACCGAGGGCGGCCTCTTTCCAACTGCCAGGGCCTTTCCCGACATAGCACAAGTTTGGCGCTGGGCCAAAACTAAATGCGCCATCGGAAATCGCCTTAAGCCATCGCCCATGCCGGATGTCCCCATCAGGATCACGGAAGTCGCGAAAGAGTTTTTCAACTACGGTGGCATCTGCTGGGTCCATGCCACTGTGGTTTTCAAGATTCATTGAGGCATCGCCTGTGCGCCATGCACGCATTGCCTTCACCATCATGTGCATTGCCTGCATGAAGGTTGCGGGGTTATCGCGCTTTACCAACTCTCCGCGCCAGTCTTCGTACTGCCAGACCAGGTAGGGTTGGTCAGGATAGGTATCCGCTGCTGCATGCCCGAGCGGATTGCGGTTCATAAACTCCATCCAATATTTGAAGGGTGATTTCCGTTCATAGGCTGCAACGCGTATGGATTGCACCAGTAGTTGAAAGACCGCTTTAATATCATCGAGAAGTTTTTTGAATAGCTCTTTTTTCGTGGCAGATTGAATTTTCTTATCGAGCGTCGCGTCGCCTGTCGTTAAGCTTTTTGCCTGATTGCCGATACTAAGCGCCCCAACAAATCCTTGGTGTGCAAATGTATCGGCGTAGACATGCATCGCAATACCGAGGCGGTGAAGGCCACGTTTGCTGTCGCGATCGCGGTGCGCCAATCGCAGCATATCCCGCGCCACATGGCTATCTGGCTTGCATATCAATTTCGCTACCTCGCCACCTTCCGGTTCTTGTCCGTCGGGTAGTTGTCCATTCCCGGGGAGGAAATGGAACGGAAGCCATGCCAAATGGTTCTCAACTTCGATAAGATTTGAGTAATCGATCATCTTGTGTGCAGAGGCAATGCGCGCATACATATACGGGCTGCCCTCAAAACGAATCACTCCGCTATTCGTCGCGTCATCGACATACTGCGCTGCATAGCCGACTTTGGCTGCTTCATCGTGGGTGAAGCCTGCCAAACGAGCGGCGACGTATGTTGCGGTATGGTGTCCATCGATTTGCATTTTCATACTCCTAAAATCACATTTTGTTTAGATTGCGGAGAGCACAGTGCAGAGACAACTGAGATTTGTCTCAACAGGTATTCACAAATAGGGAAAAGGGCACGGGGTGTCCCCGTGCCCAGAGCCGTTATGTCCGACGCATGGAGCGGCAGCGGATCGGCCAAGCCTTGAGCCCATATGCATGGGCATCCAAAACTTTGCCGTCCTTGCCGCGCCGGAAGCGCCGGAACACGAGCCCGTCTTCTTTAGCTGAAGACATAGTGGTGCTCCTTAAAAGGAGGCGTGAGAAACACAAACTTGCGGAGAACGCGGGGCTTGCGAAGGCTAGTCTTATTGACGTACACTCCGCCCCGCGCGTACCGAAATACCGCAAGAGAAAACGACTCACAGTTTCGTTTCCTTTTTCTCTCGAAAGCCCGAGTTGCCGCTCGGGCTTTCTTCCTCGTGAACCTTGAATTTCTTCAAGGTCTCCCAACGAATCTTGGCTGCTAAATTTGAGACGCCAAAGGTGGTCATAATCTCCTGCACCGAGGCACATTGCAGCGCATGTGCGATTGGCATCAGTAGTTCGGCAGCAAAGGTATCTGCCTGCCACTCACTGTTCTCATAGGGCTTTACTGCATTCGCTGTTTCTCCCCGTGCAAACCCAACGCCATGATGAAGAATGAAATGGCCGATCTCATGGGCGACGGTGAAACGATCGCGGGGATTTTCTTCGAGTAGCCCGTCATAGATATCGTCGCGAAGTACGATGCGCGATTCTGTGGGGATAGCCATAGCGTGGACGCCACGGCCATAATGCTGATCCATCTCACTTTTTGTACAAAGTTCAAAAACATAGTCTGAAATGATGTGCGGAAAAACAAGTTCGACCACATCGGCGACCGGAAAATAAGGTCGTTCGATCTTGAAGGCTGTTCGTAAATTGTCCGCAACTTTGCGAATACGTACAGTGCTCAGCGGCGGAACGCGGAACACCACATCATGCTGTGCCATCGGTCGAATCCCCTTTTTTGCGCGATAGGACGCGCATAATCTCGCTTCGGTCTTTCGTATTGAGCTCCTCAAAGCGTCGTGCAAACTGTGCAACCAACTCACGCGTTTCGCTCGAAGGGCGAATCTTCACTACCTGTGCCGATTCTTCCGCCTTTTCTCTAAGATTGGTGGCGGTATTCTTATCCAGGCCATAGTGTTTAACGAGGTCGTCAACCAGTGTATTGGGAATATTTTTTTTGCCGAGTTCAATAGCAGAAAGAAAAGCTGCCGAAGATCCTAGGTGTTCTGCCATGTCGCGCATGGTTTCATTGCGCTCTAATCGAAGTATTCGCAACGCCTTTCCAAATGGTGTTAGTGTGTTCATGATCTCGCCCCAATTCAATGTGTGTGCAATCAGTAATAGTTAGACTCGCCTTATGGCGATGTTGTGAACCTATTATGGTTGAAATATTCAACCATTGCAAGTGTATAAGATTGCGAGATGAGAGAACCTAGTGGCGTGACTTACCAAGATGCAAGCAAGGTGCTTTTAAAAAGCTAAAGCTTTCTTCGATAATTCCGTTATAGTGGTGAGACAGACTGCGTTGACAATTTGTGGATTAGTGTGTCTAATCGAACGCTGTCCTTGCGGGCAAGCATTCAAATTGCTAAGCTGTTGATTAGATTAGTAATTTATAAGAGGAGAGATATATGCTACACATACACTTACGTTATTCTGGCCCCATTAATCCAGGCCCGACCCCTATCTAATCAGAAAAATTTTTATAAAAAAGCCGCCTTCTTTTGAGGCGGCTTTTTTTATAAATCGTATTCTGCACGTATGTGCTTCCTCCAGTCCTCGGAGAGGGTGTCATCCTTGCAAAGATCCTGTATGAGCTCGTTTGCAAATTGTTTTTCCATGACATCGCCATATTGGGTATGGACAAAACAATACGTCTCTATCCATCCAGACCAGTCTTTGCCGTATTGCGTATCAATGTGTTGCCCATTTTTCTCAGCAGATCGGTATTTTTTTGCGGCCTCATAAATATCAACTGCCAGCTTTCGCGCGGTTTCTTTCTGCTCGCCATCACCTTGGGCCGCTAGGAAATATGCAAGGTTATTCTTCGCCGTAATGCGAACGCCCTCAAATTCTAAGTCGTCAGCGGGTAAATGTGTGAGGTTGTCGAGGGCATCAGATGTGAGTTCAATGGCGGTCTCCAAAAGACGAACTTGTGCCTCAAGCAGCCCATGCAACTCGGAACCTGTGCTTCCTTCCATTTCATTCTGGCCATTTGTTGCTCTTGCCCTTTTTATCTCTTTGGCTATTTTTGCATATTGTTCCCAGCAGGTCATGCCGAGTCGTAGATACAGTCCCCCATAAACTCGCCACTTTCCTTCATCGATAACCTTCGCCTTACGCGCATTAAGCACGACTTCCATCTCTGTCTTATAGGCTTGTTCCCACGTGGTTAGTTGATTACGTAGCTGCGTCCGAAGCCCTTCCACATGCTTATCGACGCGACCTTTCAAATTTCCTTCTATCCAATCAAATAGACCTTTTCCAAAAAGAGCAACAATTAGTGCCGCAACAGTCATAAAGCCGCCGACAATCGTAATGACTGTATTAATGACTGCCACATGGTTGCTCTCGGCCTTGGAATATAAGTCGTTCCCTACTGTTTGCAGATCGCCTAGCTTGCGGAGATGTTCTGCCTGCTCGGCTTGCTTGGTCTTGAGTTCATCAATTTCTTTCCTTAGTGAATCTTGACTTAGCATTGCAGCTTTTGTTTGATTCTGGCCTGATGTCGATTGTGCATTTGTTGATGTTACGGCGCAGATAGACAATAGAAGTGTGAGCACAAAATGCTTCACAAAATGAGGTCGTTGAGTCTGGTTAGAACAAATGCGACGAGGAGTAGGAATGTTTGGCATCGCGATAGTCCTTGTTGTGATTGCGATCAACAGCTTTGGGTGAACCGAACGGACAGCGGACTTAACGCTAGCATGACTGCAGAAGAGTTACAACAAATCAGCACGAGTCGCGCAGCCTACTCTCATTGTCGAAAGGTTTTACACTGCCAGCTCCTACAGGGCAGCTCACGCTGAGCAATGGCCCTATCCACGCCATTTGCGTTGTTTGGTATGGAATATGCGTCGATAAAACCCTCACCGAAAAAGACCTGGGCGCATCGCATTTGCTGATGCCGGAATCGGGCGTCACAGGGAGGCTGCTATGCGCTACGCATTTGCTATTTTTCGCGTGCTCTCGTACATCATCGCAAGTGTTTCGCTTGCGCCGACCGGGTACGCAACGCCGATCACGCTCACCCCATCACAAGACATTTGGACGACAAGTGTTTTTTCATACACGGGAGCGGGTGGCGGGCCAGGTGGCGGACTCAACAATGACCAACTGAGAGTCGGTGGCTTCGGCGATCAGTACAACAGTCTCTTGCAATTTGATTTGAGTAGCGCACCGGCAGTTGCCTCGTCGGCAACGCTGCGACTCTATGACACGAGTGCGAACAGTGGATCGCCGGTTTCGATGTTTGTTGACCAAGTGACTTCTGCATGGAACTGGACAACGCAGGCAATCACTGCGCTGTCGCCGGACAACCTCCGACTGTGGTGGGCGAATCGCCCGAGTGCGACCCAGATCAGTACCGTAGCTGCTCCAACGGTGGGAAGTTATACCGACATCGACGTTACCGGTTTGTATAACCAGTGGCAAAGTGGCGCGGCACCAAATTTCGGCGTGCAGTTGCGGCCTACCGGAACATCGAATCAGTGGAATTATTTTGCGAGTTCGGAAAATGCAACGACTGCATTTCGTCCGCAGTTAATAATAAATGAGGAGGCGGTGGGTTCTCCGCCTCCGAATACGTACACGCCAATCATTCCTTTACCCACAACAGCGCTACCAATCGCAAGTTTATTGCCGCCAGCAAGTTTGTATAACGGGATCGGAAGTTTTCTAACTGCAAACTCAACGCCCCAAACTCTGAATGGTGCTTTCAATAATTTTCTTCTGGATAGTATTCCGATATCAGTTGCAAACGCGTACAAGACGCAAGCACGAGCGTCAGTTGCTGCATGGGATCAGAAAACAAAGACCGGGACTATTCCGGAAATCGAGTTACTTGCAGGACTTTTGGCGGGAGGGCATACAGGACTTTCAGTTCCGACCAAAGAATTACTTGTAGATGTTTTTCCATTTTTTCTACAAAGGAGTAGCTTAACCGAACGTGTTCCAAAATATGCGGCTTTTGCTACTGATTTTCTTCCTACAATTTATGCATCACTTGGTAGCAGAGCTGGCCTAGTGGTTGCTGGAACTACCTTCCTAACAGAATGGGGGACTATTCCATTAATGCGTTCCATTGCGAATGATCCTCATGATCCGAATTATCAGTCGGTAGTTACAGCAATTTTCCCTTCATACGCTCCAACCCTGAGTTCGGGTAATGTGGCGTTAGACCAATGGTTAATTACTCTTCAAGATGCCAATTCTAGGGCACAAGGTTTTTTAACTGCATTAAATGCATCTTTTGACCGCTATACCAGCGCCTATGAAGCAGGTGACCCACTTGCCGCAGAACTACAGTTGTCAGCAATGCTTCAGTATATGGTGTTAGTCCGTGATGAATTTGCCAGACTACGTGCGCTATGGGAACAAGCTCCTATTTTTATTGCTCAATTAGATTTCAATCCATTAGCAGATGCAGGTAGTTTTTTTGCCGAGATTAAAAATGAATTTTTGCAACATGGACTACCTGCCGACTTAGAGACACGTTTACTATCTAGTGGATTCACTGACTCTGACATAACACTAGGGATCCAGCAATTCCTTAGCGCGGATTTTACTGGCACCGCAGGAGATGTCTTTGCTTTGTATGGTGATTTGGCAACCTCAGTTTTCGGATTTCCTGACTCCACTTCTGTTGTAGAGGAACCTGATACTTTGATGCTTATTTTAACAATGACGTTTATTCTTTCGCTATTCCGGCGAAAAAGCATTTCCCCAATTACCTACTTGCGTGTGAGCAGTTAATAAGTATTATTTAGATATGAATCTAAAAGGAGACGCGTGGACGAGTCAGCAGGTAAAGCAATATAAAACTCTCTCTCTACTCAGAACGGCGAGATGGCAAGCAACCGCCGGCATCCTTCTCTTCAGCATCTTCTTTCTTGCATACTCGATTTATCATGAGATACCACCATATCGTATGGTTATTGTCTTGACGCTGATTACTGCGCTCGGTTTCCTAGCACACAGAGGGAGGCGCTGGGCGATCATTGTGGTGATGGCTTATCTCGGACTTCAAATGATTACAATGTTTGATCACCTAACATCATTACTGATTTGGTACATTGCTGTCTTGGTACCACTCTATCGTTCCTGCCGTGTTGAAAAAGCGCGACAAGATAAATTCCTGTCACCTTCCTCAATACCACCACAAGTTTCCTGACACCCTGGTGGCAGAAAACAGAAACGAGTAACCACTGGATAATGACGATACATCGCCTCAGCCGATCCAGTAGATTATGAGCAAACCCCGCCATCACTGGCGGGGTTCATTCACTGCACGTTCATCTTCAACTCCTCATACACCTCAAACAAGTTATGCATTGCGAGCGTAATGCGCTGTACCTGTGTCGGTGTGTACTGTGCTTCATCAACATCATCGTGATACACCGCAAGCATGTCGAGGATCGGCTCCATCGCTTGTGTCGGTGATGGTAATGGTGGCTCAGACTTCATATGAATACCGTGCTTCATTCTTGTGGTCGCATGCTTTCCTGTTTTTCCATGCTTCCCATGATGCAGCCAGATATCGACGGCACACTGAAGTGCATGCTGTGCCTGATCGACGTACCCCTGCTGTGACTTGGTGAGAAAGGAACAGTCGGCAAATATGGAAAGCTCTTCAGTCATTGCAAACAACATTTCCGCAAGGGATACGCGATTGAGTTCATGGAGCGACGTGGCAAGGTCACGTTGTCGCTTCATGCTTTTCATGACAGCATCCCATGTTCCGCAAACGAGAACGACACATTCCCTCCCACCACCACATGATCGATCACTTTCACATCAACAAAGTGGAGCGCTGTTTGCAAACACGCAGTGAGCGTACGATCAGCCATGCTCGGGTCTGCAACACCTGACGGATGATTGTGGGCAAAGATCGCACCTCCGGCATTTAACTGGAGCGCTCGCTTCACCACTTCACGCGGATAGACGGATGTTTGTGCAAGCGTGCCACGGAAGAGCTCCTCTGCCACGATCAAACGATTCTGTGTGTCGAGGAAGAGCACAACGAAACTTTCATGCTGCTGTCCGGCAAAGAAGAGCTTGAGATAGTTTCCGACCAATGCGGGTGAGGTGAGGTGATCGCGTTCGCGTAATTCTTCCACCAACCACCGTGCCACCAATTCCTTTGCGGCAATGAGTGGGGCGATTTCGCTTTCAACCACTCCGGTCTCCCGCTCAAACAATGCACGTAGTTCACCGCGATACCACTTTGCTGTGGCATCGCTTCCAATGAGGTACTCAAGGAGTTCCTCGGTTTTGGTGTGGATATAGCTCATAGCGAATATGACTCCTGATAAAGAAGGACAACTGTCCGCTACCCATACTTATGCAGGAATGCTGATCGGGCACGAGGGGATTTTTGTGCCTGCATGACACAAAAATCACTCCGTGCTCGAAGTGCTGATGCGCCCTAATGTGCGGGCATGTGGAATGAACACCATGTCTCATATTTTGGCCAAACCAACGGGCGTCTCCCCTCCAAAACCTTCGGCATTAAACAGCGCGACCGGCTTTTTCATACGTATGCAATCGGACGCACGGGAGCGGGAAAGACCACGCTCCTTGAGACACTGTTTCTTCAGGACATGCGTAGTGGTCGCGGCTGTGCCCTGATTGATCCGCACGGCGATTTGGCAGAGCGACTTGCAGAACAGGTGCCGGAGGAGCGGAAAGCCGATCTTGTCTATATGAACGTCGCCGATCCCACTCAGCCCTATGGATACAATCCGCTCCGCCATGTGCGCGGCGACAAGATACCGCTTGCGGCATCGGGCCTCATCGAAGCCTTGAAGAAACTCTGGGACGACGCCTGGGGGCCGCGTATGGAGCATATTCTCAGGAACACGCTCTTTGCACTCTTGGAGTATGGCGAGGCAACACTGCCGGATGTACTCAGGATGCTCACGGACAAGCCATTCCAATATGAAGTTATGAAGCGTGTGACGAATCCTCAAGTACGCAACTTCTGGCTCAAAGAGTTCCCCCAATACAATCCCCGCTATCGGCAAGAATCCATCGCTCCGATTCAAAACAAGATCGGTGCCTTTCTCGCTGATCCCCGCCTGTATCGCATCCTCACCGCACCTCCCATTGATCTCCGTATCCGTCAGGTGATGGATCAAGGGAAGATTCTCATTGTGAATCTCTCGAAGGGCAGACTCGGTGAAGACACAGCGAATATGCTCGGCGCACTCTTGGTCTCCACCGTGAGCCTTGCGGCATTCAGTCGGGCGGAGCTTCCTGAATCTGCCCGCCGCCCCTTCTTCCTGTACATCGACGAGTTCCAGAGCTTCACCACGCTTGCCGTGGCGAGCATGGTCTCCGAGTTACGCAAATTTAACGTGGGGTTGATACTCGCGCATCAGCATTTGCATCAATTGGAACCGGATGTGCGGCATGCAGTGCTTGCCAATGCAGGCACCGTGATTGCCTTTCGCGTGGGGCCGGAGGATGCACCCCTCATTGCGAAGGAACTTACACCGGTATTCGACGCAGAAGACTTGGTGATGATGCCCCACCATGACATTGCACTGCGCCTCATGATCGACGGCATTCCCACCCGTCCCTTTAGCGCCACCACCCTCCATCCCAAACAGCTCCTTGAGGGGTGATTTTTTGAAATTCTTGTCTATGCTGTGGGGATAATCAAAAAGGGAGGTTCATCATGTCGCGTGTCATACCCACCACCATTATTTCCCACTGGAATCATCGGATCGAGAACGTCAACGAATCGTCGGATACGTTCTATAAAGAAGTCGAACGATTACTCGGAGAACATGAGATCAAGAAACTCCGCTGTGATCGCGTGAAGATTTCCGAGGGCGGCATCTTCTCGGCAAATCGCGAGTATCTCCAAATTTGCCGCGATCATCATGTCTTCTATATCTGCGCTGCGCCCTTTGGCAAAGGTTTCTTTGTCTCGTGGTGGCTGGGCTATGTGGAGTCGGGACTCATGGCCTGGCTTGGCGGACTTCCGCTCATCGGCTTCTTCGTCCGCAACTTCCTTCAACCCGTCACATACTACAAAGTCGATACCGGTCTCATGTTTCAGACCGTGACCCACAGTGCCGTGACGGAAGCCTTAGACGGAATGTTGAATGCAAGCGGAGCCAAGGCGCTCTCGGATGTGGAACGCAAGCCGGTGATGCGGGACTTCTTTGCACAGATGAGTGCACAGTAGCAGGCAGTATGGCCGCCTCACTCGCTGAACGCATCACTGCGAGCTTCTATGCATGGGAGACGCGGGGGCGTGGATGGATGCTTGCGGACTATCCGGTGTCACTGGAGCCGCCGCATCGACCGTTCTTTGTGCTTCCAGAGGAAGGAGCGCAGAAGCGCGCCGAGATTATTGACGATGGCAAACGACCCACGCTCTTCTCTCAATTGATTGATGGAGTGAGCGATCTCTTCACACCCTCTCTGCGTGAAGAAGAAGTCGAGCCCTTTGAGGAACAGCCACCGTTTCCGGCACTCCCTCATGGCACCCTTGTCGCACTGCGCATTCTCGTTCCTTCGGACTATGAAGCCCGCGCCGATGTGTCGGGTCGGTTACTGCTCGCACTTTCCGCTGCCGTGCAGCCGGTATCGGTGGAGTTCATCGGTCATGCCGGTACGGTCTCTATGCAAATCGTCTGTGCGGAAGCGGATCGGGATCATGTGCTTCAAAGTATTGAGGGCTATATCCCCGAAGCAAGCATTCTTGAAAGCGATGATGTACTTGCACAGCACTGGGAACGATCACAAGAAACCGTCGTTATTGACTTCGGGTTGGCGGATGAATTCTTCCTTCCGCTCGCCACACTCTCGTCGCTCCATATTGATCCATACATTCCGCTTGTGGCGGCACTTGCACAGGCAAAGTCAAACGAAACGTTCACGCTCCAAATATTATTTGAGCGGGTGCGGAATCCTTGGGGAAAGACCATACAGAATGCGGTGAGCGATGGCAATGGTGGCAGCATCTTCACTAATGCACCGGAGTTTGTTCCTCTGGCAAAGGCAAAAACCGCGCATCAGTTATTTGCGGTGTCAGTGCGTGTTGCGGCGCAGGCAGCGTCCGAAGCGCGTGCATGGAATTTGGCACGGAGCACCAATGCCTTTGTGCTTCAGTTTGCAAATCCTGGCGGCAATTCACTCATTCCACTTGAGAATGACGGCTATTGGGATAGCGTGCATGAGGAAGCACTACTCACTCGGCAATCATTTCGCACGGGAATGATTCTTTCGGCGGATGAGCTCCTCACGCTTGTCCACCTGCCCGATCAATCGGTGCGGCATGAAGCGCTCCTGCGCGATGTGAAGCGCACGAAAGCATGCCCCCCTTGGAATGCGGGAAGCGGAAGCCTCGTGCTTGGGATGAATGTTCATCGTGGAGAGCAGAAACTTGCCACCATTCCTGACGAAGCACGCTTCGCCCATGCATGGATCGTGGGCGGCTCCGGCACCGGCAAATCGACACTGCTCTTAAACCTTATCCACCAAGACATTGCACACGGCCATGGTCTTGGTGTCCTTGATCCTCACGGCGACTTGATCGAAGACATCCTTGCACGCATTCCCGAAGAGCGCATGAGCGACGTGATCGTTTTTGATCCTGCTGATGTCGAGTGGCCGGTCGGCTTCAATATTCTCCACGCCCGAAGTGAGATCGAGCGGAATCTCTTGGCATCGGACTTGGTTGCCATCTTCAAACGCTTTTCCACCAGTTGGGGGGACACCATGAGTACGGTGTTAGGCAATGCCGTGCTTGCAATACTTTCCCATCCCAAAGGCGGCACGTTGATTGACCTCCGACACTTCTTGGTCGATGAGCGCTATCGCAAACAGTATCTCGCCCATATTCACGATCCCGACATTCGCTTCTTCTGGGAGAAGGAATATCACTTGGTGGGTACGAAATCAATCGGCCCGATTCTTTCACGTCTCGATACGTTCCTGCGTTCGCGCATGATTCGGCACATCGTTGGGCAGAAAGAGGCAAAGCTCGATATTGCTGCTGCGATGAATGGCGGCAAGGTGTTTCTTGCAAAACTCTCCAAGGGCCTGATCGGTGAAGAGAACGCTTTTCTGCTTGGGAGCCTCTTGGTCGCAAAGTGCAATCAGTGTGCACTCGCGCGCCAGGAGATTCCCAAGGAGAAACGGCGTCCGTTCTTCCTCTATGCGGATGAGTTTCAGAATTTCATCACGCCGTCCTTGGATTCGCTTGCGGTGGAAGCAAGGAAGTATCGGGTGGGACTCACCCTTGCGCATCAGATGCTTGCGCAACTCAGGAATGCCCCACAGCTTGAAGATGCACTGCTTGGGAACTGTCATACGCGGATTGTGTTTCGTGTGGGTGAATCGGATGCACGGAAACTCGCAGACGGATTTGCGTTCTTTGAGACCGATGATCTCTTGCACCTCGGGCGTGGCGAAGCGATTGCACGAATCGGTGGAGCGGCCAATGATTTCAACCTGAAGACATTTCCGGCAGAGTTGATAAGTGGTGAGAAAGCGGAAGAGCGAAGTGCGCAGGTGATTGCCGCATCACGGGAGCAGTATGCGGTGCCGATTGCAGAGTTGGTGGCGGCGCTTGAGCGAGCGCATGAACGTACTGATGAAGTACCGCAGGGGGAGCGTGCCGTTGTACCTGCACATGCAGAGACTCCCGCACTTCCCATTGAGCCGCTTCCTGTCAAAAAGACGATGCCAAAAAGTATTCCTGTCGATCCGCCGCTTGCCGGTCGTGGCGGAGAGACGCACAAATACCTTCAACACCTTATCAAACGCCTGGCGGAGGAGCGCGGCTTTCGTGCACTCATCGAAGATGCTGCCGGTGATGGCCGTGCGGATGTGGTGTTGAAGAGAGGGAAGCTCACGATTGGCTGTGAAATCTCCATCACGACGAATGTGGCGCACGAAATTGCGAACTTAGCAAAGTGTGTCGGTGCAGGGTTCAACAGAGTGCTTTTCGTCGCACCGGAGAAACGGCAGCGCGAAAAAGTGTCCGCAACACTCAAGAAAGAAATGCCGGATGCACCGATTGATGTGATCGGGCCGGAGGACATTGTGGCGACACTTGATGCGCTCACGGAAGGCACGGCAACGAGTGAGTCCGTGGTGCGGGGATACAAGGTGAAGGTGACGCGGCAGGTGTTGTCGCCGGAAGAATTGAGTGGGAAGCGTGCGGCGATTGCGGGGGTGATTGCAAGGACAATGAAGAGAAATGTATAGACCCTTGCAGAGAAAGCGCTGGCATGCTTTACTGAACCTCGTTTGATCTTCACGATTCGTGCTGTAAAAAATGATAAAAAAAGCGGTGCGAGCAACACTCGCACCGCCGGTGCTTCTTGAATCACTGCTTAGTGAAAGTAATGGTAGATCTCGTAAAGAACTCCACCAATCCCCATAAGCGCAAGCGGGGTAACAATCACGTGAAACTTACTCAAGTAGCAACACAAACTGCTAATCAACAAATGCAGCAGATAAAGCACGATCATCGGCTTTTCCCCTTCGATTTGTGGAATCTCGTTATTCTCTGAAGAATGGGGCGAGATTCCGACCAACATTGGGGGACGGCCCGGTATTACTACCGGGTCCTTTTTATTACTCTATTCAGACCGTCCCCCAAAAAGGGTTTCCGTTAGAGAATAAATTGCTTCCATGTTCCGGCACTGGGTTTCCTAAGCCCATAGCGCGACGGCCAAAGGAATTCCTATCCGTTGGCTGGATTGCAAAAACCTTGCTGAATTATTCGGTGGTTACTGTTAATCGGAGCGCTTGCAAGGTCGGGCGCGCATATTCACTGTGTGGATCAATTTGGCGGGATCGGTGATGCTGACTTACCGATTCGCTCGGGTACTCTCTGAGAAGCGACTTTCGTCTTACGAAAGTTTTCGCTGTTGATATCCAGTCGTTAAACGTACTGGACCACGGCTTGGCTCGATGGCTCAAACGCGCGGAAGTTAAGGTCGTTATATGAAGATAATCTCCTTGGGTTGGTTATCACTGATGTAATGATAACGAAGAAGTCGGGATCAGTACAAGAAACTTTTTCTTATGAATTACCCAAGTTCATTAACTGTGATTGATTCATAGAGCTAGGCTATCTGGTATTCGAAAGCCGTGGTATCAGCCTTCTTTCGACTGTTCTTCACACAAAAACAAAAGCGGCGTATGATCGTGACCAAACATTACAAGCAAAAAAAGCGAACCTAGGGATACGCCTCGTTTCGCCAACTCCAGTCGCACGTCTCACGCAGTCAGTCGTCCAGTAACAAAACTATCACCGTCGCATCCGCGCTGCTGAGAAGAACAATGGACATGATTCGCCAACGTTCTTCCTTGTCTCGCAGCGTCACCTCATGCCGTCATGTTCGGTATGGGGCCGCTACGTCGATGATAAAAAGGAAGGGGGAAGGCTATGAAAAAGCTTACCAATGCTATCGCCGCTCTCCTGACGGCGTTACTCCTATTGCATGGGCCGTTGTCTTATGCGAAAGCTCCGCTCGAAGACACTACGAAGCAGTCGCGAACACAGCCCAATGAAAATGATCTGGAGTCACACGGGCACTACGTCAATAAAACAGGACAAACGGTGCACTCCCCTACGAAAACAAAATCCGGCCAGGTACCGGCGGGCGCATCTGCACAATGCCGTGATGGAACATACAGTTTCAGCAAGCATCGCTCAGGTACCTGCTCACACCATGGTGGAGTGGGCCAATGGCAGTGATGCAAGATCGAATAACACTGAACCCGTTTAGAAAAAGGAAATTTCCATGAGAACCAAAATCTGGCTTGTGCTCCTCCTCGGCGTACTGATGCAAGGCTGTGCAACCAACCTCGAAGGCGTGAGGCGATTTGCCAAGGATTCGGACACGGTGATTACCGCCTCAAATGCGCAATTTACATATTTGCCGACCTCATGCAATAACCGCTTGGTGCTGGTCGCGCTGATCCAGGGGCCGGATTCCGATGTGGTCAAGGACACCAAAGCTGCTTGTGACGACATTGCTGTGGCCGCAAAAGCCGCTATCGGAATGACCAAGGTTGTCTCTGAATACGCAAAGGCACTGGAAGCATTGGCACAGGACAAGTTTGCAACATACTCCTCGGAGCTCGATGGATTGGCAGGATCGGTGAAAGGCCTGAAAGATAGCAAACAGGTGCCGATAGTGCCGGCGAGTAGCGTCGATGCGCTCAACAAATTGACCAACCTTATCTTCGAAGCGGCGACCAAAGGACTGCGTCAGCGCGAATTGAAAGCCATGATGGCGCAACACGACGCATTAGCGACGGTACTTGAACAAGTGGCCTCAATGATGGAATCCGAATATGTCGCGGCGTTGCAGACAGAGGACAGCGAATATCGGCAGAAGATCGTCGTACTCAAAAGAGCCTTTGCTGAACGTGAGCCGCTAAGGGTGCGTGAATTGGAGCGCGATCTCACGGCGGCGAGAAGCGGGGTTACGGACAAAATAGATGCCGCCAAGAAAACTGCCGCCGCACTGCGCGGACTTATCGCCGCCCACGCTGCCCTGCGAGACAACATTGAGAAACCTCAGGTTGTCGATCAGCTACGGGCGATTAACGATTTCCGCAAGCAAACCAACGATGTCCGTGAAGCACTGACTAAAGCATTTTAATAAAGAGGACTCTCCATCATGGCAACTACCATACTCACGTCAGCAGACAAACTGGCACTTGCGAATGAGCTTAATGCAGCTGCGGACAAGTTAGAAGCTGAAATGGCAATACCAGGGGCCGATATGGTGGCCCTTGATGCGCAAGCAACCGCACTTCGGAACCAGGCGGAGCGAGCGATTGCAGCAGCAATTATTCTCAGAGGCCAGGCAGTCAATATCAATACGGAACAGCTTGCCAATGCCATCAAGCATTGCAATCAAGTCATCGATCGTGTGAATGGCTTCAGAAAAAAGATCGCGGTAGCGACGGCGCTTGTGTCATTCTTTGGCGTTGTGTTGACGGGTGACATTGTGAAGATTGTGCAGGCTGGAGTTGCGCTTGATAAGAAGCTGGATCAAATAGAACAGGCGTAAGTCGGTAGCGGTTCTTTTATCACATCGCGCTGCTCTCTTTTCGGAATAAATATAACGAGAGTGGCTGAGGAGGACGAACAATGTTCTTGAAAAAAAGTGTGCAAAACAAACCACAAGAGGAATCGGCAATTCCACGGAGCGTCGCTCCGCCGACCACTCTCCCGACTGGTGTCGTGAAAGCACTTGCGGCGAAGCCCCAGGTTGCCGTGTTTGTCACTCACGGCATTGGCCAACAGATACCCTTTGAAACACTCGACGCTGCCGCTGAAGGCATTGCCAGGGCTGCGAAACGCAAAGGGTCACCGGTACTGGGTATCCGTGCCCGCACGGTGCAAATTGGCGGTGTCAAAACACAGCGGGCCGAATTCGATATCAAAAATGCTAAAGGGCAAGAGATTGAAGTACACGTGTACGAGGGTTACTGGTCTCCCTTTACCGAAGGCGAAGTCAATATCCGCGATGTGATCGGATTTTTGTTTCGCGGTGGGCTGAACGGATTACGAAATTGCGGGGCCTCTTTTAAGCGCTATATTTTCGGTCGCGTGGTGGATTTTGGTAGGCGGCCGAGAACGGCCATTCATCTGCTTGCGGCGCTTGGAGTTGTCCTGAGCCTTGTTGTGCTCAATCTCCTCATCGCGGCAGTGGCCAGTGAAAAATTCTTTCAAGGAAATAATGCGGATATCGATCAGGCGATTGATATCCGACTTGCCGCCCTTACCAGTATTGTGGCGATCTTTGTGTTTTCATCGCTTATCTTTGGTGGGGCATTGGGATTACTGAATTTGCGCAAATGGACGAAGCATCCGTCGCAAAGTGCGCTCTGGAAAATGGCGACGCAATTTGTCCAATGGCTCTTCTGGATATGGGTACTGGTGACCATCACGAGCGGTGCGCTCCTGCTCGCCATTCGTCTCAAATGGATTGCCCCTGAGCAGTTCACATACACTGCACTGAGCGAATATTGGATATTGATTTGGGGCGGACTCATTATTGCATCATGGGCAGTGCGCAATTTGATGGTGCAGTATGTTGGGGACGTTGCCGCATATACTTCATCACATACGCTCGATCGCTTTAACGACATTCGAGGCCGAATCAAAAAAACAATCTGCGATCTGGTCAAGGCATTGTATGTATCAGCGCAGTATGAAAGCATCTTGCTCATGGGGCACTCCCTTGGATCGGTGATCAGTTACGACGTTTTGAATTCGCTGCTCAACGAAGATGAACTCAATGGGGGAACGTTGCAAGTGCTTGATCGCACAAAACTGTTGCTGACCTTTGGCTCCCCGCTTGATAAGACGGCATTCCTCTTTGCATCACAATGGGCAAGTACTACGGAAACGAGAGAGGCACTTGCCGCTTCACTCCAGCCTTTGATCTTGAAGTATTCCCCGTTCCGCGATATTCCGTGGGTCAATGTGCACTCACGGCGCGATATCATTTGCGGAGACCTTGAGTTCTATGATGACAAAAATGATTCGCACTATGCGACACACAAAATCAAGAGCGTTCCAGATCCCGATGCACTGATTCCCTTGGTAGCGCATAACGAGTATTGGCATAACCCCACGTTGTTTGATGAGCTCTATAAATATCTTTAACCGCTTTGGGAACGTAGCCAGAATGCTCGTGGCGGGCTCTTTATGTGATTGAGAACAAAGCACTGGCCGACGATGTCGCCAGCCTGATCGACGGTGAGGGCGCTCCGACGAAAGCTCCTCAGTGAAGCCGAGGATAAAGTAACGATGCGAGAGGAGGGCGTATGACCCAAGTGCGAGGTACACCACTGACACAAACCGGTTTGACACAGGCCGCACAGAGCATTGGCGTTGAGATTCCCTTGTTGTGGACGGTCATGACGGTCGAGACAAAGGGCTGCGGGTTTTTGCCGGATCGCCGACCGCTTATCCTTTTTGAACGTCACATATTCAGCAAGCGCACCAAGGGAAAGTTTGACCACATTGCCCCTGACTTGAGCAATGTAAAACCCGGCGGTTATGGCAACAGTCGGGTAGAGCACGAACGTATCACCCGTGCCATGGCGCTCGATAAACAAGCCGCACTGGAAAGTGCGTCATGGGGCTTGGGTCAAGTCATGGGTTTCAATGCGAAAGATGCCGGGTATCCCAATGTTGAGGCAATGGTTGATGCGATGCACGTGTCCGAAGATTTGCAATTCGGGGCGATGCTCTCGTTCATGCAAACGAACAAGCTGACCAAATACTTGGTACAGCAAGATTGGGCAGGTTTTGCATCACGATACAACGGCTCCAACTACAAGGTGAACAAGTACGACACCAAGCTTGCCGAGGCGCACGACCGTTTCAGTACCGGTGCGCTGCCCAATTTGGATGTACGAAGCGTGCAACTGTATCTGACGTATCTGGGCTACACCCCTGGAGTGGTGGATGGGTGGTTGGGCAAGAAAACCAAAGATGCCCTGATGAAATTCCAAACAGACCAAGCGCTTTCGGCAACAGGGCAGATTGATTCATCGACACTCGATGCGCTTGAGAAAGCGGCAATGAAGGAGACCCCCGAGGGTCAATAGGGAGTCTCGAAATGGAAGCGTTCCTGGATTTATTTGAAAAAAATCAACAGGCCATCTTTATGGTGCTATTTTGTACTGTTTTGCTAATCGGAGTTATTCGGTGGGTACCCAGCCTGAAAAATTGAACACGGCACAGTCCCTCCTATTGATCTACTATGAATGTCTGCACTTCAGAGCCGGTTACACGCTAATAGCTCTGCGCCTTGCTTTCTTGGGTCACATCCCCTCAACCAATCTGCGGAGTTCGATCAGTTCCGCTTCGAGGCCTGCTTGAGGGCTTGGCCTTCAAGACCGTTCGCCGCAGCGTAGTACGTACTGAGATTGACCGCCGGATGCGCGACTTTCACGCACTGTGCCCACGTGGAGAAGGAGCAAGAGATGAGTATCCCTGCGAGCAAGAGCTTTTTCATGTTGTTCTCCCTGTTTTTCTGACCGCCATACTCCAAAGAAAAATACTCCCCACGCACTTTGCCGCTCACTCGTTCCTCATATCTTTTGCCAACGCCGAAAGACCTGCGTAGCTCGATCAAGCGCTCTCTGAACCCTTCTTCTTCCAGAACCACGCAGCCACGCTACCAATACCACCGATGCCTAAAAGAGACAGCCACGCATTGAAATCCTGTATGAGTTTGTAGAGCTTCTCGTGCCATTTGAGTGGTATCGCGGTAACGACAACAGACTCATGAAAACTGTCGATGAGATGCTTGCCGGGTCCCGGATCTATCCATATGTCGAGGTTAAGGAGCAAGCCTTTGTCTGATGCGCGCAGTGGCGTCACTCGCCAGTTCCATTTTGCGCGCCCATCGCCGTCTAATGAATACTGCATGGCTTCCTTGGGGTCGATCTTGAAATCCTCACCGCCTCGAAGCTGCGCGATCATGATATCCCCAACGGGAATGGTGACACCATCAATTTGCGCTAGCGTGGGCCCCGGCTGCGTCTCACGCAACTTCCTCGTATTGATCTTTTCGGCCGTGAGCTTGAGCTTTGCTGCAAGTACTTGCTTGAGTTGCTCAACCGTTGTCGTGCGATCAATCCAGAGATCAACGAGCGCAGCCTCTTTCTCGATCATCTGCTTCGGAATGTGATAGGCGGCGCTCCCTGTACGAACCGCAGTCGGGGGTGCTGCCACGGTTGTTTCGTTTGACTGCTTCGTCAACACAAGCCGTAAGGGGTGGGAACCTTGTAGCCGAGCGGATTCCACATTGCCGCCCGCAGTTCTTCCTGTTGAAGAAAGTAAGGAGGTTGCGTTCTCAACCGAGTTGTCAGGCGGAAGTATGGACGGGGAGGGTGGTGGAGGTCTGGAGCTCGTTCGTGGGGGAAGCGCCATTTCGCCGCTCACGTGCATGCTTTCTCTAACGGATGAGGCGGTTGCGTTTTCAGGCGTATTGGCGATAGCCATAGACGCTGAGCTCATCGACTCAGTGTAAATCGCTGGGTCGCTACTGCATGCGGTAAGGGCTGCTATCAAGAGCACACTGAAAATTGTCCACACAGACTTCTTCATTTTTTCTCCCCGGCAACGCAATTCACTTCATATCAAATATCCTTCACCGTCACTCCCACAACCCCTCCGCCTTCACCGTTTCCACCGCATCCTGCACCGACTTCTTGAGCTTCGAGAGGAAGTTGAGCTTGGCACGCTGCTCAACCTCACGCACCGTGACGATGTAATCAGGCATATCTGCGGTAACGAGTTTCTCATTCGGCATGATGAATGCAATGGCTTCGACATTGAGCGGGTCGTAGATGACTTTGAAGAAGTGGCTCGGTACGCCAACCTGATTCGTCCCGATCACCGTCATGGGGTTGCCTTCATAGATCGGGCCGGTGAAGATATACAGCTCCCCTCGTGATTTTGCCCACCTGCGTATTTTTCCTTCAAGGGCGCTCCAAATACCTCGATTCATTCCTGAATCCTGCGGGGCGGCATTTGAATAGAGGAAGGTTTGGGTCATTGCCACCTTGTCCCACTGCATATCGGCAGACGGGGCCATGTGACCCGTGTCATAGGGATAGCCTTTATAGTCCTCCTTCTCGGCGCGGAAACCTGCTTCGAGATCGGGATCGGCTTTGAACGTGCCGCTCCGGTTCAAGACCGCAGAGGCTTTCTTCTTGGTGAGATGTTCAGCA
>OBEQ010170605.1_pt1 | contig 21540 bp, 11 predicted proteins | sample 1670901 | NCBI WGS metagenome assembly OBEQ01 (sample SAMEA104232315, study PRJEB22302) | groundwater metagenome | biome: forest; feature: aquifer; material: groundwater | place: USA | collected 2011-08-07 | depth 5.4 m
CGGCTCGGGCGCGATCACGCTGAGCTTCGAGCCCGGCACCAGCCCCGACCTGGCACAGGTCGACGTGCAGAACCGCTTGAGCCGCGCCGCGCCCCGCCTGCCGTCGGCTGTCACCCAGCAGGGCGTGCGGGTCGACAAGGCGCGCTCGAACTTCCTGCTGTTCACGATCCTCTCGTCCGACAACCCGGCCTACGACCCGATCGCGCTCGGCGACTACGCGTCGCGCAACGTGCTGCCCGAGATCCAGCGCATTGCGGGTGTCGGCCAGGCGCAGCTGTTCGGCACCGAACGCGCGATGCGGATCTGGATCGACCCGACCAAGCTGGTCGGCTTCAATCTGTCCGCGATCGATGTCAGCGCCGCGATCCGAACCCAGAACGCGCAGGTCTCGTCGGGCACCATCGGCGAGCTGCCGAACCTGCCCGGGCAGACCATCTTCGCGACCGTCGTGGTCAATGGCCAGCTCGCGAATGCCGAGCAGTTCGGGGGCATCGTGCTGCGCGCCAACCCCGACGGCTCGGCGGTGCGGCTGCGCGACGTGGCACGCATCGAGCTCGGGGCGCAGAACTACGCGACCTCGGCACGCCTGAACGGGCGGCCCTCGACCGGCATCGGCGTGCAGTTGTCGCCGACCGGCAACGCACTCGCCACCGCGACCGCAATCCGCAAGCGCATGGACGAGCTGGCGCGCTACTTTCCGCAGGGCATGAAGTACAGCGTGCCCTACGACAGCTCGCGCTTCGTCAAGATCTCGATCTCGCAGGTGGTCGAAACGCTGCTCGAAGCGGTCGCGCTGGTGTTCCTCGTGATGTACCTGTTCCTACAGAACTGGCGCTACACCGTCATCCCGACCATCGTCGTGCCGATCTCGCTGCTGGGCACCTTCGGCGTGCTGATGGCGCTCGGCTTTTCGATCAACGTGCTGACGATGTTCGGCATGGTGCTCGTCATCGGCATCGTGGTCGACGACGCGATCGTCGTGGTCGAGAACGTCGAGCGCATCATGAGCGAAGAAGGCCTGCCGCCGCGTGCCGCCACCCGCAAGGCGATGGGTCAGATCCAGGGCGCGATCATCGGCGTGACGGTGGTGCTGATCTCGGTGTTCGTGCCGCTCGCGTTCTTCTCGGGCTCCGTGGGCAACATCTACCGCCAGTTCTCGACCGTGATGCTGTCGTCCATCGGGCTGTCGGCGTTCATGGCGCTGTCGCTGACACCCGCCCTGTGCGCGACGCTCCTGAAGCCGGTCGAGGCCGGCCATCACCACGAGAAGAGCGGCTTCTTCGGCTGGTTCAACCGCGGCTTCTCGCGCACTGCCAAGCGCTACGAAGGCTGGGTCGCACGCATCCTGCGCGTCGCGGCGCGTTTCCTGCTGGTCTACTTGGGCGTCATCGGCGTCGTTGTGTTCTTCTTCATGCGCCTGCCGGCATCGTTCCTGCCGGCCGAAGACCAGGGCTACATGATCGTCAACGTGCAGCTGCCGCCGGGCGCGACGGTGAACCGCACCGTCGCGGTGATGCAGCAGGTCGAAGGCTTCGTGCTGAAGCAGCCCGAGGTCCAGAGCATGGTCAGCGTGCTCGGCTTCAGCTTCTCGGGCCAGGGCCAGAACGCCGGCCTCGCGTTCGTGACGCTGAACGACTGGGGCGAGCGCAAGGGCGCCGAGCACTCGGCGCAGGCGGTCGCGGGGCGTGCCTTCGGCGCGCTGTCGCGGCTGCACGATGCGATCATCTTCCCGCTCAGCCCGCCGCCGATTCCCGAGCTGGGCACCGCGTCGGGCTTCAACTTCCGGCTCCAGGACCGCGGCGGCAATGGCCACGCGGCACTCGTCGCGGCGCGCAACCAACTGCTCGGCCTGGCGGCGCAGAGCAAGGTCGTCGCGGGGGTGCGGCCCGACGGCCTCGAAGACGCGTCGCAGCTTCAGCTCGAGATCGATCGCGACAAGGCGAGCGCGCTCGGCGTCAGCTTCGACGCGATCAACGCGGTGATCTCGACCGCGCTCGGCTCGGCCTATGTCAACGACTTCCCGAACGCGGGACGGCTGCAGCGTGTGATCGTGCAGGCCGACGCGCCGGCGCGCATGCAAAGCGACGACCTGCTGCGCCTGAACGCGCTCAACGCACGCGGCCAGCCGGTGCCGTTGTCGGCGTTTGCGACGACACGCTGGATCACCGGCCCGATGCAGACCATCCGCTACAACGGCTACCCGACGATGCGCCTCGGCGGCGACGCCGCGCCCGGACGCAGCACCGGCGAAGCGATGGACGAGATGGAGCGGCTGGCGGGGCAACTGCCGCCCGGCTTCGCCTTCGAATGGACCGGCCAGTCGCGCGAGGAAAAGCTCTCCGGCTCGACCGCCTTCATCCTGCTCGGCTTCTCGCTGCTCGCGGTGTTCCTGTGCCTGGCCGCACTGTACGAGAGCTGGTCGATCCCGCTGTCGGTCATCCTGGTCGTGCCATTGGGTGTGCTGGGTGTCGTGCTGGCGGCGAGCTTTCGAGGCCTGTCGAACGACATCTACTTCAAGGTCGGGCTGATCACGGTGATCGGGCTGTCGGCCAAGAACGCGGTGCTGATCATCGAGTTCGCGAAGGACCTGCACGCACAGGGCAAGAGCACCGTCGAGGCGGTGCTGGCAGCGGCGCATCTGCGCTTTCGGCCGATCCTGATGACGTCGATGGCTTTCATTCTCGGCGTGCTGCCGCTGGTGCTGTCGTCGGGCGCCGGCTCGGCCAGCCAGCGCGCGATCGGCACCGGCGTGATGGGGGGGATGTTCAGCGCGACACTGCTCGCGGTGTTCTTCGTGCCGGTGTTCTTCGTCGTCGTGCGGCGGCTGTTCAAGGGCAGCGAACGCCAGCGCAAGATGTACGCCCACACGCTCGATGCCAGCGGCGACGCGCCCAAGGAGGGCTCGCATGAGTAGCCGCGCCAGCGCCTCACTCGCCGCCGCAACGGCGCTGCTGCTCGGCGGCTGCGTGTCGCTGGCGCCGAACTACGAGCGCCCCGCCGCGCCGGTCGCCGAGCGCTTCGCCGGCGATGCCGCGGGCGCAGGTGCGGCGGCGACCGACATCGCGTGGCAAGACTTCTTCGGCGACCCGCGACTCAAGCGCCTGATCGATATCGCATTGAAGAACAACCGCGACCTGCGCATCGCCGTGCTGACCATCGAGCAGGCGCGCGCGCAGCACCAGGTGCGGCGCGCCGACGAGTGGCCGAGTGTCGGCGTCGGCGCGACGGCGACGCGCCAGCCCGGCACCAACGGCGGCATCACGAGCCTGTACACGGTGGGCCTGGCGGTGACCGGCTACGAGCTCGACCTGTTCGGCCGGGTGCACAGCCTGAGCGACGCGGCGCTCGCGCAATACCTGGGCACCGCAGAAGCCCGCAAGGCAGCACAGATCAGCCTGATCGCCGGCGTGGCGTCGGCCTGCCTGGCGCTGCTGGCCGACGACGAATCGCTGGCGGTGACGAACGCGACGCTTGCGACACGCGAAGAGTCGTTCAAGCTGACGAAGTTGAAGTTCGACAACGGCGCCGCGTCCGAGCTCGATTTCCGCCAAGCCGAGTCGCTGCTCGAAGGCGCCAAGGTCGCCCTCGCGCAGCAGACGCGCCAGCGTGCGCAAGACGAAAACGCGCTCGTGCTGTTGCTCGGCCAAGCGCTGCCGGCCGACCTGCCGCCCTGGCAGCCGCTGACCACGCAACAGTTCGTCGCCGCCCTGCCGGCCGGCCTGCCGTCCGAAGTGCTGGTGCGGCGGCCCGACGTGCGCGCCGCCGAGCAGCAGCTGGTCGCGGCCAACGCCAACATCGGCGCGGCGCGCGCAGCGTTTTTCCCGCGCATCACGCTGACCGGCAGTGTCGGCAGCGCGAGCAGCGAGCTGACGGGCCTGTTCAAGAGCGGCACGTTTGCCTGGACCTTCGCCCCGCAGGCGCTGCTGCCGATCTTCGACGCCGGGCGCAACCGGGCCAACCTCGATGTCGCCCAGGTCAACCGCGACATCGCCGTCGCGCAGTACGAACGCGCGATCCAGACCGCGTTCCGCGAAGTGTCCGACGCGTTGACCGGGCGCCGCACGTTGAGCGAACAACTGCGTGCCCAGCTCGCGCAGGCGCATGCCGAAGAGGTGCGCTATCGCCTCGCCGACCTGCGCTACCGCAACGGCGTCGCGAGTTACCTCGACGTGCTGGATGCGCAGCGTGCCCTCTTCACCGCGCAGCAGGCGGTCGTGCAGGCGCAGGCCCTGCAGGCGCAGAACCTCGTCAGCGTCTACAAGGTGCTGGGCGGCGGCTGGACCGAGGCACCGGCGCGGTAAAGCGTCTGGCACGGCTTGCGCTTGTCGATGCGCGCTCGGCTGCCACCCGCTCGTCACTCGCGAAGCTTGCGTCGCTCGTCGAGGCGGGCTGACTGCCCACTCCCCGCTCTCGTAGTTCTTGGGGATGTCACTCCCGCCTGACTCCGGCTACAACCGCGCATCACGCGCATCGACCGTCGGCCGTTGAACGGGGGAGACCATGACGACACTGAACCTGCGGTTCTCGGGCCAGAACCTTCCCGTCGAGTCTTCCGCCGCCGCGCAGCAACTGATCGCCCCCGCCGGCCTCAGGCTCGCCGGCAGCTTCTCGCTGGGGGCACAGCGCGGGGTCGCGGGCGCAGACCAGACCGTCGAGGCCAAGGACGGCAGGGACGTCGTGGCGCTCGAGCTGGAAGGCGGGCCGACGCTGATGCTCAGCCCGAGCAGCGTGGAGTCGCTGTTCTCGGCCACGGTCAGGCGCGGTGGCACCCCCGAGGTGGAGTTGCCATCGACGCTGGCAGGCGGCACCCGCGGCTTGAAGTCGACGCTGATCAAGGCGGTTCACATCTTCACGTCCGACAAGCCGGTCGATGCCGCGACGCAAACGCTGGCCGAAGACATCGAATCGCCGGTTCGCCTTCGCCCCGGCGTCTGGAAGCTCGATGCGACCCGGTCGCCCCTCCCGGAAACGCTGACCCGGCCGTTGCAACCCGACGATCCGCAAGGCACACAAGGCCCGCTGCTCGTTTTCATTCACGGCACGGCATCGTCCACCTCGGGCAGCTTCGGCGCGCTCTGGGACAAACCTGCGCGCCCCGATGAACAGAGCCGGGCCGCGCAGCTCTTCGGCCATTACGGCGGGCGTGTCTACGCCCTGGACCACCGCAGCCTGACCGAAAGCCCGATCGACAACGCCCTGGCATTGGCGCAAGCCCTTCCGGTCGGCGCGAGGCTGCACCTGGTCAGCCATTCGCGGGGCGGCCTGGTGGCGGACCTTCTTTGCCGGGCGCAGCGCTTGCGCTACGACGCGAGCGGGTTCGTTCTCGATGCTTCGGGTCCGTTCGACGAGGCGGACCTGAAAGCGCTGGAAGGCGATTCCTACGAAAAGCATCGCAAGAACCTGCGCTTGCTGGGCGACACGCTGCGAGTCAACAACATCAGCGTTGAAAGAGTCGTGCGCGTCGCCTGCCCGGCGCGCGGCACGACGCTGGCCTCCGGGCGCCTGGACCTGTACTTCTCGGTGCTGGGCGGGCTGCTCAAGGTCGGCGCGGGGGCGGCAATGGCGGCCGGGCAGCCGCTGCTCGAAGCGGCGGCGTCCGGGGCCGACAAGCTGGTCGCGTTCGCCGCGGCCATCGCCCACAACCGGACCGATGCGCTGAAGCTGCCGGGCATCGAGGCCATGATGCCCGAGCGGCCGGTGGTGCGGCTTCTCAACCGCCAGGACATCGCGGTGGCCGGCGAACTGCGTGTCATCGCCGGCGACATCGAAGGCGAAGGATTCTTCGGCTGGCTGAAGGTCAAGCTCACCGACGCGTTCTACTGGGAAGATCATGACCTGGTCGTCAACACCTCGTCGATGGACCAAGGCGCGCGCCGCCTGCCAGGCAAGGGCCACCGCCTGTTCGTGCGCGGGCCCGAGGTCAGCCATTTCCACTACTTCCGCAACGACGTTTCCGCCAACGCCCTGGTGGCCGCACTGAAGCAGCCGCTGCCACCGATCGGCTTCGATCCGATCGAAGCCGGCGCCGACGCCAGCACGCGGGCCGCGCGACCGACCCGTGGCGGCGACGCCGTTCAGGCCGACCGCCCGGCGGTGATCGTGATCCACGGCATCATGGGCAGCCACCTGAAGGTCGGCGACAAGCGGGTCTGGTTCAGCCTGCCCGAGATGCTGGCTGGCGGCATCGGCAGGCTCGACTTCAACCACAGCCAGGTCGCGCCCGACGGGCTCATCCAGCGAGCCTACGGCGTGCTGACGGATCGCCTGTGGGACAGCCACGAGGTCATCGAGTTTGCGTACGACTGGCGAGCGCCGATCAAGGAAGCATCGCGCCGGCTCGCGAAAGTGTTGCGGGCCGCCCTGCAGGCACGCAGCGCGTCGGGGCAGCCGGTGCGCATCCTGGCGCACTCGACGGGCGGGCTGGTCACACGCTGCCTGCCGCTGGTCGACGACACGGTGTGGAGCGAGTTCCTGCAGTGCGAGGGCTCGCGGGTCGTGATGCTGGGCGTGCCCAACCACGGCTCGTTCGCGCCGGCGGCAGTGCTCACCGGGCGCGATCCGTTCGTCAACATGCTCGATGCCCTGGACTTCAGCACCAAGCAGCTCGACTTCCTGAGCATTGCCGCCGGCTTTCCGGGCTTCCTGGAAATGCTCGGTGGCGCAGGCCTCGATCCGCGTTGGTACGAGCGCCAGTGGTGGGAGAAGCTGCGCCTCAGCGACCGCGCTGCGCCCCCACCTCTCTTGCCGGATGAGTCGACGCTGCCAACCCAACGACACACCTGGAAGACACCCGACCAGGGGCTGCTCGATGCAGCCCGTGACTTCCAGCATGAACTCGCGGCGCAGGACTTCAGCGCCCAAGCCGACAAGTTCGCACTGGTGCTCGGCTACTCGCCGCAGACGCCCGTCGATGCCGAGTTGACGCCGGAAGGGACCCAGTTCGCGTGGAGCAACCAAGGCGACGGCCGGGTCGCCTGGAACGCGTCCGAACTGCCCGGTGCCAGGCTGAAGCCGTATTACGTCGACGCCAGCCATGGCGACCTGGCGGCCTGCGAGCCGGCCTTTGCCGGCTACCTGGACCTGCTTCAGACCGGCGTAACCAATCGCCTGAGCGAGCGGCCACCGCATGAGCGGGCGCCCGCCGTCACGTTGCGGCGCGGCAGCGAAGCGGACAACCCGCTCCCCGCCACCGAGCAGGAAGTGCTGTCCGCCGCATTGGGCGCGTGGCCGCCGCGGCGCGTGCCGATCGTGGTGCCCAAGCAGCAACTGCAGATCGAAGTCCTGCATGCCAGCCTCGCGTACGTCGACGAACCGCTGATGGTGGGCCATCAGAACGGCTGCGGTCTTTACAGCGCGGAACGCATGGTCGACGCCGTCTTCAAGGGGCGGCTGTCCGAAGCGATCGATCTCGGCTTGTATCCCGGACCCTTGGGCACCAGCGAGGTGTTCCTGCCGCCGCTCGACGCTGCCGGCAGGGCGACCAAGGTCCGGCCCCAGAAGGCCATCATCGTCGGCCTCGGCGAGGTCGGACGATTGAGCAACCGCGATCTGCGTGACACCGTGCGGCAGGCCGTCATGCGATTCGTCCAGGTAACGACCGAGGGCCTGGCCGAAAACGCCGAGCCGAAGAGCCTCGAGCTCGCCAGCCTGCTGCTGGGCACCGGGGCATCCGACGTGTCGGTCGCCGATTCGATGGAAGCCATCGTCAGCGCCGTCGCCAAGGTCAACGAAACGCTGTCGAACTCCAGGCTCAAGGGGCGCGTTCGCATCGGCAGCCTGCTGATCGTCGAGATCTACGAGAGCCGCGCCGCTGAAGCGCTGTGGGCGGCCAAGCAGTTGGCGCTCGACCCACGCCACCCCGGCGTCAGCGTCGCCGACGACTTGCGGCGGCGCGGTCGGCCGTATCGGCTCGCGCGGCCCGCGAACGATGCCAACGGCTGGCCGCAGTTCATCGGCATCGTCGAAAGCGAACACGATCGCCGGCAACTGATGTTCAGCGTGCTGACCGACCGTGCACGCTCGGAGGTCCACGTGCAGGCCACGCAGCGCCAGCTGATCGACGCACTGGTCAAGCAGGGCGAATCAAGCACCCGGGCCAACAAGGCGATCGGGCAAACGCTGTTCGAGCTGCTGTTCCCCAACGAGCTCAAGTCGCTGATCAACGCCGAGCGGCCGATGGTCTTCGAAGTCGATCGTGCGGCGGCCGCGTACCCGTGGGAAATGATGCAGGACCGCGATGCCCAGCCGATCGCGCTGCAGACGCGGATGGTCCGCAAGCTGCGGTCCACCCGCTTCCGGCGCCAGCCAGTGGCCGCGCTGACCCCGCGGGCGCTGGTGATCGGCGCGCCCAAGTCCAAGCTGCCCCGCTTGGAAGGGGCGCGTGCCGAGGCGGCCGCCGTCGCCCGGAAACTGCGCGAACGCCTGAAGGCCGATCCGGACGGCAAAGACCTGGTGAAGGCGCTCGACGAACCCCTGATGTCCGAAGTGATGGAGGCGCTGTTCGGCGACGACTACCAGATTCTTCACTTCGCCGGCCATGGCCGTTACGTGCCGCCTTTCGAATCGCGCGACGATGCGCGCAGTGGAATAGTCCTCTCCGACGACGTGATGCTCACGCCCGTCGAGATCGGCCAGATGCGCACGGTGCCCGAGCTCGTCTTCGTCAACTGCTGCTCGCTCGGCAAGGTCGACGTGGAATACCTCAAGACCAGCGAACTGGCTCCACGCATCCTCACCCAGGACCGCGGCGCGTTCGCCGCCAACCTGGGGGCCCAGCTGATCGAAAACGGCGTTCGCTGCGTGATCGCCGCGGCCTGGGAAGTCGACGACGACGCGGCACGTCTGTTTGCGGAGGTGTTCTACGACCGTTTCTTCGGTGGGTCGACGTTCGGCGGCGCGGTGCTGCAGGCTCGTGTGTCGACCTCGATGGCGTTCCCGCAGAGCAACACCTGGGGCGCCTACCAGTGTTACGGCGACATCGAGTGGCGCCTGACCCGCCAGTCCGACGGCGCCGCGACGACGCCGCCACCCGACCCGCTGTTGTCCAGCGATCTCGTGATCGCGCTCGAAGCTGTCGAGGTGCGGTCCGACGGCGCGGACAAGAAAACGGTAGAAGGTCTCATCGCGCGCGTCGCCGACCTCGAAGGCCGGTTCGGTCCGCGCTGGCGCCACCTCGGGGAAGTGGCCGGCGCATTCGGCCAGGCCTACGAAGTGCTGGGGCGCAAACAGGACGCGATACGCTGGTACCGCGTGGCGCTGAACGCCAACGATGGTCAAGCCCGGATGAGGTCCTGGGAACGCATGCTCAACCTGCAGGTGCGCAGCGCGGAGTCGTATGAAGAAATCGTCACGCTGTTGGCGCAGCTGCAGAAGCTCGACGACATCGGCAGGACCAGCGAACGGGCGGCTCTGCTCGGCAGTGCGTTCAAGCGCATGGCCGGCCAGCTCGCCAAGCGCAACAACCGCGAGCTCTTCGCGTCGGCGGTCTATCACATGGCCGCGTGGTACGCCGAGGCGCTGAGCCCGGCACGCGGTGGCGCTCATGATGCGGGCCGGTTCTACCCGCTGATGAACGCCGTTTCGGCCGACAGCGCGCTCGCGCTCGTGAGTGGTGGAACGTTGCGCGACCCGGCTGCCACTCGCGAGAGGATCGAGGCGGCGCGCAAGGCCATCTGCGCCGCGCTGGAGAACGAGCCCGACTTCTGGGCCCACGCCGCCGAGGCCGAACTGACCATCCACGAAGCGCTCCTGGAGGGAACGCTCGCCCGCGACGCGGCCTCGATTGCGCTGCGATTGAAGGAGCTGCGAGGTGCGGTCGGCACCGAAGGCGAGTGGTCTTCGATTCGGGACGCGATCTCGTTCCTGCGCCAGGCCGACGAACTCAGCCGACCGGTGCGCGCTCACGCTCGAAAGACCGCTGCCGCAGCGCCGCCGAACGATGTGTGGGATGTACTGCTGGACGCGATGGCCTGAGGGGGTCACGATGCGACGTGTACCGCCCGTTAACCTGCGTTGGTCTCCAATCACGCGCCAGCAACCATGAACAACCTTCGAAGAGAGGCGCTGATTGTCGACAACGATCCAGGTTGGTGTGCTCAATGGATCAAGTACCTGCAGGCCTTCGGGTACCGGGTTACCGCGTTCGATTCAGAGCTTGGAACCGTGGACCACATCCGCCGGCACCGGCCCCATGTCGCGATCGTTCACTTCATGGATGACATCCAGCGGACAACCTCTTTCATCAAAGAGCTGGAGCGCGTTGACAGCACCCTTTCCGTCATCTATCCCACGATGAATTACTCGGATCGCCTCAAGACCAACGCGTATGTCAGCGGGGCATACGCAGTACTCGACAAGGCCCTGTTCTCCCCCAGAATTCTGGAAACCCTGGTGCACGAATCGCACGAGTCAACCGAGAGGAGGCGAGGTGCGCTCACTGCGGGCAGCGGCGTGTTCGTTCTGATGCCGTTCGCCAAGAAGTTCGACGACAGGTTCCGGTTGGGCATCAAGGAACCACTGGAGAGTATCGGAATACCGTGCACACGGGCCGACGAAATCTCCTATGTCGGGAATGTTGTGCAGGAGGTATTCAAGCGCATCGACTCTGCCCGTCTGCTGATCGCTGACATGACAGGGCAGAACGCCAATGTGTTCTACGAGGTTGGGTATGCGCACGCCAAGAGCCGGAGAGTCGTACTGTTGACCGAGAAGTCTGGTGACATTCCCTTTGATCTTCGCGGAGAGCGTCACATCATCTATGGGGCAAGCCTCACTGCGCTTCGCGAACAACTGCTCAAGGTGGTCAAAGACCTGCTGGACCCTGCACTCGAGGGGGGCTAGGCAATTTGGGAGGAGCTCATGGCTTCCGCGCTTTGCCGACGACCTGGCATGGTGGACCGAGGCGGCGCGCACGCAAGGCGCCACCTTACTAGCAGCATGAGCGCATCCGAGCAAGGGATGCGCAATGGGCTTGGCTGCCAAGGCAATGCTCAATGTCGGCTCGGGTGGCGACGATCGGCCAGCTGCCGCCGCTGCCGGCGGGCTTGGAGCGTTGCCGGCTGACGAACGGGACCGCAATCCGGCAATTTTCCTTGAACCGGCGACACCTGCCACAGTACACTGCGCCCGCTTCGGCGCTGCCGCGGCGCTTCCAGTGGCACAGGAATGGACCTCGGCCGTGGGAGATTCCCAAAAAATCGACATCCATCAGAGGGAGACCTATGAGCTTGAATTTTTCACGCAATCCGTGTCCGTGGGCGATTGCCTGTGTGGCTGTCGCCGTTCTCTCGTTGGCCGGATGCGGCGGCGGCGGTGGGACCACCACCACGCCAGCCGCGCCTCAGTCGGTCAGTGGCGTCGTCATCGACGGCCCGATCCTCGGCGCCACCGTCTGCCTGGACCTCAACCACAACGGTACTTGCGACGCCGGTGAACCGACGTCGAGCGCGACCGACGCGCAAGGCAACTACACCATCAGCGGCCTCACCGACGCCCAGGTGAACGCCGGCGCGCCGCTGATCGCGGTGATCCCGGGGACCGCCACCGACTCTGGCGTCCTCGTCGGCACCGCCTACCAGATGACTGCACCGGCTGGCAAAGGCGCCGTGATCAGCCCGATCACGACCCTGGTGCAAGCCAATGTCGAGCAAGGCATGACGCGCAGCGCAGCGGAAGCCGCCGTCGCCGCGCATCTGCAAGTCGCGGTCGCGAGCCTGTACAACAACTACATCACGTCGCCGTCGAGCGCTGACAACGCCACGATGGCCAGCTCAGCGCCGACCATTGCGTCGACGTTGACGCCCAACTACTGGGTCAGGCAGTTCGACTTCGGCGACGCCAGCAACTACTTTCTGCGCTACTTCTACACCACCAATGTGCCCAACAGCGCGGGCGAGTACAGCTACTACGACGAGCGCATCCGGTTGTCGGGCGGCAACCCGTCGGCATCAAGCAGCTTGTATGACACGGCGCTGCTCGCGACGGCCACCGGATGGAAAGCGTTCAGCGGCGCGACGGCCAGCACCAGCACCACCGGCAGCCCGTTTACGGCGACCTGGGGCAATGGCTATGCCTACAGCGGGACGCGGACGACGATGGACGTCGGCGGCCGGAAGATCGCCGACGTCGTCGCAATGGCCCAGAACCTGACGAAAAACAGGTACTCGAGCCTGGTTGGCGTCAATGCCACCGCACTCACCGGCACGATGCCCGCGGGCGCCAAGATCCGCACGTCCGTCCTCAACAACACCGCAACACCGGTCGCCTACCGGGTGTCGGATGGCTACGTTGACGGCGTCACCAACCTGGCCGGCCTGATTGCGGCCTACCCGGTTCCTGGTTCGCCGACGTCGAACAACACGGCGTCGATGGCGGGGCTCCACTACCCCAGCGGCTGCGGTTCGTCGGTGTGCCTGCAAGAATGGATGCGCGTGGCCTTCGGGGCCGGCAACGTGGCCACCTACTACCTGTGCGACACCGTCAACGGCTTACAGACGAACTGCGGCGCCGTTGCCACCGGCACCTACACCCTCGGCACCGCCGCCGATGGCAGCACGCCCATCATGACGTTCGCGGGCCTGCCGGCCGCGGCCAGTGTTCAATCGTTCACGACCGTGTTCGTCCAGCGCAGCGGCCATGTCTACTATGGCTGGCAGGAGAAGCTGGACACCACGACCACCAGCACGTGGCTGAACAAGGTGGCGTTCGAAGCGCTGGCCCAGGCACTGGGCATCGCGGCGCCGACGTTCAGCGTCGCGCCCTCGGCTTATGCGGGCACCTGGAGTTCCACGTACTCCGGCTCGGACACCGGCGCTTGTGACGCGGTGGCCATCGACGCGGTGGGTCACGTGAGCGGTACCTGCACGTCGACCGGCGTGGGCGGCACCTTCGTCGTCAGCGGCTCGGTCACGTCGGCCGGTGCGGCGAGCTTCAACGCGAGCGGCTTGACCAGCAGCGGCTCGACGTTCAGCGGGTCGTTCACGACCACGGCCGGATCGGGCACCTGGGCCAATTTGTCCAGTGGGTTCACCGGCAAGTGGATGGCCACCAAGCAGTAGCGCATCGACAGCGCCCTTGGCGCAAGCCATGGGCGCTGACTTCTCGCAGTTTGGTTTGAGCATCGCGTATGCGCTCCTGGAGCGCGGCACAAACTCGGCGAGATGCGGCTCGATTCGCGAGTGTCAGGTTCCAGACCGACCCTTGGTGCAGCGGGACGACAGCTCAGGGTCGATTCGCGGCACACGGCACACGGCACACTCGCCCATCCGCCCGTGAATCCGCAACTCAAGGCCAGCCAACGGTCAACCCTTCAGCCATGACATCGAACCCCACCACCGAATCCATCGACCCCGACACATCCACCCCGCAGCAAACCCCCCGCCTTTGGCGCGACAAAGGCTGGACCGCACGTGTCATCAAGAACGAAGACGACGAAGGCTGGGCGGTCGAGATGATCATGGACGGCGAACCCGAGCCCCCGCTGGTCGGCCCGTGGACGATGGGGCGCGACAAGAAGAATCCGAAGCCGCTGGACGTCTCCGCGTTCAACACGCTGGTCAAGACCGCGTCGGAAGTGCTGCGCCGCCACGAGCAGCATCTGCATGCGCTGCACCACCAGAGCGTGTTCGTGAACGCGCCATCCGGACGCCTCAATGTCACGCTCGACATCGTTTCCGACGAAGACGATCCGCACGCTGTGCTCGCCGCATTCGACGCCGCTGGCGACACGCTGGCGCGGGTTCGCGTGGCAGCGGGCTTCAGGCTGAACGCGAGCAGCGCCAGCGCCTGGGTCGACAACGAATTTCGCAAGCCCGGCTGAGCCGGGGCTCGCGCATCAGGCGCCACCCGCTCCCTCGAGCTCCCGCGCCGTCAGCCACAGCCGCACATCGAGCTCGAGCTGGTGGTACGCCGGCTCCATGTGCATGCACAGCGCGTAGAACGCCTTGTCGTGCGCGCTCTCCTTCAGGTGCGCCAGCTCGTGCACCACGATCATCCTCAGGAACGGCGCAGGCGCCTGCTTGAACAGGCTCGCGACGCGGATCTCGCGCTTGGCCTTGAGCCTGTTGCCTTGCACGCGCGACACGCTGGTGTGGGTGCCCAGCGCGTGCTGGATGACGTGCAACCGGTTGTCGTAGCCCACCTTCGCGATGGCCTGGGCGTTGCGCATGAACCGGCTCTTCAGCGCGGCCACATAGTCGTACAGCGCGGGGTCGGTGCGCACGTCATGCGCGTCGGGGTAGCGCCGGCGCACGCTCTCGCCGAGCCGCCCCTGCGCGATGAGCTGGTCCACCTCGGCCAGCAGCCCCGGCGGATAGCCCTGCAGGTACTTCATCGACGTCATGGGCGCGACCTCGGCCCGCGGTGCCGCACCTGCGCGAGCGGCCGCTTGCCCTTGAGCTGGCGCTCAATGCCGTCGTTCAATTGGCCACGCAAGGCGATCACCTCGTCGACATGGCCGAAGACGCCGGCGAAGCGCAGGTCCAGCCACAGCCACAGCGTGCAGGCACGCAGCGCCTGCTCCATGCGGTCGAGCCGGCTGTGGCCGTCGACCTCGTTGAGGAACCACGGCGTGCCGGCCTTGCCGGTCAGTGCGTGGCTGCTGCTCCATTCCAGGAACGCCTGCAGCTGCGATTCGGTGCGGGTGTCGACCGGTGCCTGGGCGTAGACGAAGCGCTGCTTCAGCGTCAGCTTGGCGGCGCTGCGATCGAGCTGGTCGGCCAGCTCGAGCATCTGCTCGAGCTCGGCCACCGCGAAGTGCGCGTCGTCGAGCCTGAGCTGCTCGACGAACACCCCCAGCACCTCGCGCAGCCGGGTCTTGTGCAGGCGCGACGCGATGGTCTGCACATGCCAGCCGTTCGGCGCCACCGGCGCCTTGAAGTCGCGCGGCGCGCGCGGCGTCTTGTGGATCAGGTCCTTCAAGGTGCGCGCTGCCGTGGGCTCGGCTTCTTTGAGCACGCCGACGAAACCTTCTTCGTGGATGCCGAAACGCCCGGCGCGGCCGCCGATCTGGTGCACTTCGGATTCGTTGAGCGGCCGGTCGTCCTGGCCGTCGAACTTGGTCATGGTGCTGAACAGCACCCGCCGGATCGGCAGGTTCAGCCCCATGCCGATCGCGTCGGTGGCGACCAGGATGTGCGACTCGCCCTGCGCAAAACGCTCGGCCTCGCGGCGCCGCACCTCGGGCGGCAGCGCGCCGTAGATCACCGACACGGGGTGCCCGGCGGCGGCGATCTGGTCGCGCAGCATCAGCACGTCGCGGCGGCTGAACGCGACCACCGCGTCACCGAGCTTCAGCGCCGCGATCGGCACCGGGTGCGCCAGCAGCTCGACGTGCTGCTTGCGACCGAAGTGGCGCACCGCGCCGCGTTCGCCGCACAGGCCGAGCAGGTTCTCGATCGCCGGCACTGCGTAGGCCGAGCAGATGATGATCACCTCGTTGGCCGGCACCGCGACGATCGCCTGGGTCCAGGCCCAGCCGCGGGCGTTGTCGAAGATCATCTGCGCTTCGTCGATCACGGCCACGTCGATCGGTTTGTTGGTGCGCACCATCTCGATCGTGCTCGAGACGACCCGCGCGTGCAGCGCCGGCACGTTCTCTTCGCCGGTCAGCAGCGAACCCGCCACGCCGCGCGCCGCCAGCCGATCGCGCCCTTCGAGGGCCAGCAGGCGCAGCGGCGCCAGGTAAGCGCCGTCGTGCGCCTGCGCCAGGCGCTCGAACGCCGCGTGGGTCTTGCCGCTGTTCGGCGGGCCGACGTACAGCGTCACGCTGCGCTGCAGCCGGCGCGCGGTCTCGAACGAGTCGGGGTAACCCTGGAACGCGAGCTCGCTGTTCAGGCCTTCGAGCGTGTCGAGCTCGCTGACGCGGTGTTCCCAGCGGTCCTGCGCGCGGGTGCAGGCCGCTTTCAGCTCGCTGAAGCTTGCCGACCCCTGCGTGGCGGCGCATTCGGCCTGCAGACGCGGCAGCAGCGACTCGAGGTGGCGTGGTTTGTAGGCGCGGCTGCGCGCGACCAGCGTGTCCATGTGTGCCGCCAGCTCGGCCGCGTGCGGGTACGCGGGGGCGGGGCCCAGTGCAGCCAGCAGCGCGGCCTTGTCGCCGCTGCGGTAGTAGTCCCAGACCGGGTCGGCGTCGACCGGCACCCGAAACAGCACCGGCACGCGCCAGTCGGGCTCCGAGAGCGGCACGGCATGGCTGATCAGACGCGTCCACAGACCGGCGTGGCGCGACACGCCGAGCGCGTCGAGTGTCGCGCTGCGTTCGAGCATCAGCGCGCGCACCGTCGGGCCGGTGCCGACGACGTCGAGATGCGCGAGCGCGCTGTCCATCAGCTCGGGGGCGATCCAGCGGCTCGGGCGCGCGCCGGCGGCGGCCCTTTGCAGCAGCACCAGGCCAAGCTTGTCGAGGTGCTCTTCGAAGCCGGCGCTGTGTTCAGCGACATAGTCGGCCGGCTTCACGACCTGGGGCAGGCTGTACGCCGCCTGGCGGATGCGCTCGAACTGGTGCTTGGTGATGTGCCGCGGCACGCGCTTGGCGTGGCGCGGGTTGGGCAGGTTCAGCGGCTCGGGCGCGGGAGTCGTTGCGGTCTTGGATGAAGTCGCGGGCATGGACGGATCGACGTGGCCCTCGGGACTCTAGTGCGAAAATGACTGGTTTCGTCCTTCAGCTCGCAAAGACCGTGGCCACCATACTCCAACACCTCCCCGCCGGCCAGAAGGTCGGCATCGCGTTTTCCGGCGGCCTGGACACCAGCGCCGCGCTGCACTGGATGCGCAACAAGGGCGCGGTGCCCTACGCCTACACCGCCAACCTGGGCCAGCCCGACGAGCCGGACTACGACGAGATCCCGCGCAAGGCGATGCAGTACGGCGCCGAAGCGGCGCGCCTGATCGACTGCCGCTCGCAGCTCGTCGCCGAGGGCATCGCGGCGCTGCAGGCGGGCGCCTTCCACATCTCGACCGGCGGCCTGACCTACTTCAACACGACGCCGCTCGGGCGCGCCGTCACCGGCACGATGCTGGTCAGCGCGATGAAGGACGACGAGGTCAACATCTGGGGCGACGGCAGCACCTACAAAGGCAACGACATCGAGCGCTTCTACCGCTACGGCCTGCTCACCAACCCCGAGCTGAAGATCTACAAACCCTGGCTCGACCAGTTGTTCATCGACGAGCTCGGCGGGCGCGCCGAGATGTCGGAGTTCATGCGGCAGGCCGGCTTTGCCTACAAGATGTCGGCCGAGAAGGCGTATTCGACCGACTCGAACATGCTGGGTGCGACGCATGAGGCGAAAGACCTCGAGCACCTGAACAGCGGCATGAAGATCGTGCAGCCGATCATGGGCGTGGCGTTCTGGCGCGACGACGTGGAGGTGAAACGCGAAGAGGTCACGGTGCGCTTCGTCGAAGGCCAGCCGGTGGCGCTGAACGGCATCGAGTTCGCGAGCGCCGTCGATCTGCTGCTCGAAGCCAACCGCATCGGCGGGCGGCATGGCCTGGGGATGAGCGACCAGATCGAAAACCGCATCATCGAAGCGAAGAGCCGCGGCATCTACGAAGCGCCGGGGCTGGCGCTGCTGCACATCGCCTACGAGCGCCTCGTGACCGGCATCCACAACGAAGACACGATCGAGCAGTATCGCGACAGCGGTCGGCGCCTCGGGCGCTTGCTGTACCAGGGCCGCTGGTTCGACCCGCAGGCGATCATGCTGCGCGAAACGGCGCAGCGCTGGGTGGCGCGCGCGGTGAGCGGCGAAGTGACGCTGGAGCTGCGCCGCGGCAACGACTACTCGATCCTCGACACGCGCTCGGAGAACCTGACCTACAAGCCGGAGCGGCTGACGATGGAAAAGGGCGAGTCCAGCTTCTCGCCGCAGGACCGGATCGGGCAGCTGACGATGCGCAATCTGGACATCGTCGATACACGCGAGAAGCTGATCACGTATGCGAAGGTCGGGCTGCTGTCGCCGGGGGTGGTGCCGGCGCTGCCGCGCTTGAAGAGCGACGACAAGTAGCGCGTGTCACCCCGGTAGCCCGTCACCCCGGTAGCCCGTCACCCCGGTAGCCCGTCACCCCGGTAGCCGTCACCCCGGCGAAAGCCGGGGTCCACTGCCCCCCGCAGCGCGCTTCGCATCGAGTGGATCCCGGCTTTCGCCGGGATGACACGTTCAATCCGATGGAACCGGACCCAGCGCCGCGAACTGCGCCTCGCGTTTTCCCTTCCACGCCCCGATCGCTTCGGCCATCTCCCCGGTGTCGAAGATCGCGCTTTGCAGCAGCGTCATCTGATGCAACGCCGCCGCCGTGCCGTGGTCGCGCGCATGGTTCAGCGCGAGCTTGCTGCCGGCAATCGCGAGCGGTGACTTGGCGGCAATGCTGCGTGCAACGCTCATCGCACGATCGAGCAGCGCCGCCGCGTCGGGCAGCACCGCATTGACGAGGCCCAGCTCGAACGCACGGTCCGCACCCAGCCGTTCACCGGTGTAGGCCAGCTCGCGCACCACCCCCTGCGGGATCAGCTTCGGCAACCGCTGCAGAACGCCGAGGTCGGCCGCCATGCCGATATTGATCTCCTGGATGCAGAAAAACGCGTCGGCGCTGCAGAACCGGATGTCGCAGGCCGACGCCAGGTCCAGCGCGCCGCCGATGCAGCCGCCCTGGATCGCGCAAACCACCGGCAGGCGCGCCGTATCGAGAACGTCGAAACAACCGATCAGCTTGCGCAGGCCTTCCTGAAAGTTGAGCCGCGCACGCGGACTCGCGGTGTCGAACAGCGCGCCGTCGCCCCCGAAGGTGTCGAGCGCCATCCCGGCGCTGAAGTGTTTGCCAGTCGACGAAATCACCAGCACCCGCGCCTCGCCGGCGGCGTTCAAGGCCTGCACCGCATCGCGAAAGGCCGGGAAGAAGGCGGGCGCCATCGTGTTCATGCGCTCGGGGCGGTTGAACTGCAGGTGGGCGATGCCTTGCTCGGTGCCGAGTTGGAAGAACTCGTTGCTCATGCGCGACTCCGTTGCGTTGCGTGCAGGCTACTGCGATGCGCGCTAGTGTCAGTCACCCAGCGGACATTGCGCGCCGGCGTGCCTACACTGCCGGCCATGGAAAACAAGCTCCCCACCGCCGACGGCCTGTCGCTTCATGTCCAGCACTGGCCGGCCGCGGCGCCGGCACGCGGGACGGTCATCATCATTCACGGCCTGGGCGAACACATCGGGCGCTACGCCCATGTCGCCGCGCACCTGAACCGCTGGGGCTGGAACGTGATCGGATACGACCACCGCGGGCACGGCCGCAGCGGCGGCGCCAAGGGCCGGCTGAGCCACCCGGACGACCTGCTGCGCGACCTCTCGTCGCTGATCCATGCGGCGCGGGCGGCCTACGACGGCAGCGTCGTGCTGCTCGGCCACAGCCTGGGCGGGCTGATCGCCGCGCGTTTCGTCGCCGAAGGGCTGGCGGCGTCGCCGGCCGCCTGGTATCGCCCGGTCGACGCGCTGGTGCTGAGCTCGCCGGCCCTCGACGCCGGCATCAGCGCGGGCCAGAAGCGCCTGCTCGGCGTGCTGGGGCCGCTGGTGCCGAACCTCGCCGTCAACAACGGACTGAAACCCGACTGGATCTCGCGCGACAAGGCGGTCGTCAAGGCCTATGTCGACGACCCACTGGTGCACGACCGCATCACGCCGCGCCTGGCGCGATTCATTCTCGACGGCGGCGCCTCGGTGCTCGAGCGCGCACCGCTGTGGAAGCTGCCGACACTTCTCATCTATGCCGGCAGTGACCGCTGCGTCGCGCCGGCCGGCAGCCGGGCCTTCGCCGCCGCGGCGCCGCCCGAGGTGGTGACGACACGCGAGTTCACGCCGCTGTTCCACGAGATCTTCAACGAGCCCGAGCAGGCGCAGGTATTCGACACGCTGGCAACATGGCTGGCCGCAAGGTCGCACTGAGGACGAAGTCCTAAAATCGCGGCTTCCCCAAAAAGGAGCCCGCCTCATGAACGCACGCGACCCGCTGCTGCCACTGCAACCCGACGAAGCCAGCGCACTGGCCGATTTCGCCGATCGCACCTGGGACGAAGAGATCGTCCCCGCCCTCACCACCTACATCGCGATTCCGGCCAAGAGCCCGATGTTCGATGCCGACTGGCAGAAGAACGGCTACATCGACCGCGTCGTGCGCGACGCCGCGAGCTGGGTCGAAAGCAGACGCGTCGCGGGCCTGAAGCTCGAAGTGATACGCCTCGAAGGCCGCACGCCGGTCATCTTCTTCGAGGTACCGGCCACCAAGGCCGGCAGCACCGACACGATCTGCCTTTACGGCCACCTCGACAAACAACCCGAGTTCAACGGCTGGCGCAGTGACCTGGGGCCGTGGACGCCGAAGTACGAAATGGGCCTGCTCTATGGCCGCGGCGGCGCCGACGACGGTTATGCGATCTACGCCTCGCTGACCGCCATCATGGCGCTCGACCGCCAAGGCATTCCGCGCCCGCGCTGCGTCGGCATCATCGAAAGCTGCGAGGAAAGCGGCTCGTTCGACCTGCCGGCCTATATCGACCTGCTGAAGCCGCGTCTCGGCGATGTCGCGCTGGTGGTATGCCTGGACAGCGGCGCCGGCAACTACGACCAGCTGTGGATGACGACCAGCCTGCGCGGCAACGTGACCGGCACGCTGAAGGTCGAGATCCTGACCGAAGGTGTGCATTCGGGCGACGCGAGTGGCCTGGTGCCGTCGAGCTTTCGCATCCTGCGTCAGGTGCTCGACCGGCTCGAGGATTCGAAGACCGGGCGGCTCCTGCCCGAGAGCTTCCATTGCGCGATTCCGACCGACCGCATCGAGCAGGCACGCGCCACCGCGAAGATCCTCGGCGATGAAGTCTGGAAGCGTTTCCCGTGGGCTTGCGGCGCCGATGGCGGCCCCACGCTGCCGACCACCACCGACCCAGTCGAAGCGCTGATGAACCGCACCTGGAAGCCGACCTTGAGCGTCACCGGCGTCGACGGCTTCCCGGAGCTGCGCAACGCCGGCAACGTGCTGCGGCCGTACACCGCGTTCAAGCTGAGCCTGCGCCTGCCGCCGCTGGTCGACGGCAACGAGGCCGCGGGCAAGCTGAAGGCGCTGCTCGAAGACAACGCGCCGTACAACGCCCGGGTGACTTTCGCGGCCGATGGCCGGGTCGGCGCGCAGGGCGCCACCGGGTGGAACGCACCTGCCCTCGCACCGTGGCTGGAAGACGCGTTGAACGCGGCGTCGCAGGCGCACTACGGCGCGCCTTGCGGCTACATCGGACAGGGCGGAACGATCCCGCTGATGAGCATGCTGCAACAGGGCTTCCCGGCCGCGCAGATGCTGGTCTGTGGGGTGCTGGGGCCGAAGAGCAACGCGCATGGGCCGAACGAGTTCCTGCACGTGCCGTTTGGGAAGAAGCTGACGGCGGCGGTGGCGCAGGTGATGGCGGCCTGCGCCTGAGGCAGAGCAATCCCGCGACCCTCACCCCAACCCTCTCCCGCAGGCGGGAGAGGGAGGAATGCAGCGGTGGCCGGCTCCCTCTCCCCCGTA
>OBEQ010082526.1_pt1 | contig 21523 bp, 16 predicted proteins | sample 1670901 | NCBI WGS metagenome assembly OBEQ01 (sample SAMEA104232315, study PRJEB22302) | groundwater metagenome | biome: forest; feature: aquifer; material: groundwater | place: USA | collected 2011-08-07 | depth 5.4 m
GAGATCTTGTTGCCGCGGATCGAGCGCATCTCCTTCTCGGGCAGCTCGAGCAGGTTCTTGCCCTCGTAGACCACGCGTCCGCCCGCCATGCGCACGGGTGGATCCTGGATGAGACGCATGATGGAGAGCGCGGTCACGCTCTTGCCGCAGCCCGACTCGCCCACCACACCCAGCGTCTTGCCGCGCGGGATCTCGAAGGAGACGCCGTCGACGGCGCGCACGGTGCCGTGCTCGGTACGGAACTCGGTGACCAGCTTGTCGATCGCGAGCAGGGGCTCGGCCATGGGTTTTCCCCGCGACGATACCACGGTGCGGCGTCAATCCGGGGACGCCGCGCGAGCAACGCCTACGGCTGTCCGGCGCACGTCTGCAGGCCTTCGGGCACCTGCATGCGGAACTTGATCTCGTCCAGCTCGACGTCGACCTCCTGCTCCTTCCAGCGGATGAGCGCGTCGTTGCCGGGCTGCTCGAAGAAGGACTTGCCGGGCAGGCGCACCGTCTGGCCGTTCGGCGTGGTCACCGGGTGGAAGTCCTTGTGGCGGATGCGGAAGACCAGCTTGCCGTCGGGGCCCTTGACCTCCGATTCGAGCACGTCCCAGTGGTGCTCGCGGCCGTCGAGGACGACGCGCTGCTTGGAGCCGTCGGCGGCGGCCAGATCGAGGACCTCGTGGCCGCCCGACGCGTCCCACGACAGGGTCGCCTGCGCGCCCTGCAGGACGGGCGTGCCGCCGAACATCATGCTGACCACGTCGTCGGGCTCCATGGCCACGCGCAGCAGCTGGCCCACGTTCTCGGGCGTGGCCGGGCCGCACTCGCCGCAGTTCTTGTTGGCGTCGACGAAGCAGAACTGCGCGCCATCGGAGGCCAGGTCGGCGGCCATCGCGCCGCCGCCCGGGTTCATGGCCATGTAGCGCAGCCGCCCGCCCCAGCTGGCCAGGATGTAGACCGTGACGTTGGCGCGCTCCTTGCCGATGCGCGCGTCGGAGAGGGTCTCGGCGCGCAGCGTGTGCACGCGGTCGTGCAGCGAGGTCAGGTGCGCGACCACCGCGTCGGCGCCGGGATCCGGGTAGGCCCGGGCCACGCGCGCGCCGGGACAGGCGCACGCCAGCAGCGCGAGCGGAACCAGCATGAAGATGTAGAGGCGAGTCATCGTCGTCGTCGTCGTTGTCAGGCAGGGCGAGCGAGGCATTCTGCGTGAATCATGCATCGACGCGCGCACCCGCACCGGTGAAAACGTCACACGCGCGCCGGCAGAAGTCCTGCGCCTGCTACTTCTTGGGCTCGCACTTCTGCATCTCGTCCGTCGTCTTGGCGCCGACGATGCAGTCGAGGGTCTTGGCGTCCCACTTCTTGTCCTTGCACTCCTTCAAGAACTCATCCTTGAGGCTGTCCATCATGCCCATGACCGCCTTCTGCTGCTCGGCGGGCTGCTTCTTGAAGTCCTCCGAGTTCATCGCCAGGTCGCGGATGTGCGCCGCGGCATTCTCACAGGTGGCGGCCGGCTTCGAGCTGCATCCGGCGGCGCCCCCGACGACAGCGATGAACAGCATCCCAGTCACGAAATTCCGCATGACCATCCTCCTTGGAAACCTGCTGCGTGTCCGATGACGCCGTCATGTACGCGGCGGGCTTCACCCCTACCGTGTTCAGCGAAGTCGCGCCGGAGAGTACTACTTCGAGGCGGCGGGTGCAGCGACGATCTGTGCGCGCTCTTCCAAACGGCGGCGGACCAGGTCATCGGGATCGAGCGCGAGCGCGCGCGCCCAGATCTCCTTGGCGCGCGCCTTGTCGCCGCGGCGCAGGTGGACCTCGCCCAGGTGCAGCAGGATCTCGGGCTCCTCGGGAGCGATCTGATCGGCGCGCTCGAGCGTGGCCAGCGCCTCGTCGAGGCGACCGCGCTGGGCCAGCAGCCAGCCCCAGCTGTCGAGCACATAGCCGTCGTCGGGCGCCAGCTCGAGCGCGCGCGCCAGGTGGGTCTCGGCCTCGTCCAGCTTCACGCCGCGGCTGGCGTAGGAGTAGCCGATGAAGTTGTGCGCCATGACGTTGTCGGGATCCTGGACCAGGACCTCGTCGTGCATGAGCGCGACCGCGCGCTCGGGATCACCCACGCGCTCCTCGAGCGAGGCCCGCGCGTAGGTGAGGTCGCGATCGTCGGGGCGCGCCTCCTGCGCGGCGTCGAGGACCTGGCGCGCGTGCTTGGCGTCGCCCTCGCGCTCGAGCAGCACGGCGAAGGCGAGCGCGAGCGGCACGCTGTCGGGCACGGCCATGCGCGCCTCGTCGAGCAACGTGTGCGCTTCGCCCTGCTTGCCCTGCTTGGACAGCTGCTCGGCCATGAGCGCGCGCGCCTCGCCGTACTCGGGCGCGTCGGGCGGGATGTCGGTGACCACCGCGATGGCCTGGGCGCGCTCGTGCCTCTGCACCAGGGCGCGACCCTTGAGCAGGCGCGCCGCGTGCGTGTTGGGCGCGCGCGTCAGCACCGAGTCGGCGATGGCGAGCGCCTCGTCGGCATGGTGCACCGACAGGTAGAGCGAACCGATGGCCAGGCGCGCCTCGGGCACGCGCCAGTCGGCGTCGATGGCGGCGAGCAGGTCGAGCGCGCCCTGCCGGTCGCCCGAGGCCAGCAGCAGGCGGAACAGCTGCTCGCCCACCCAGGGGTCCTCGCCCGAGCGATCGAAGGCCTCGCGCAGGGTCGCGGCGGCCTCGGTGGTGCGTCCGACCCTGAGAAATGTGCGCGCCAGGCGCACGCGCGCGTCGATGTGATCGGGATCGAGGCGCACCGCGTGCTCGAGGTGCTGGCGCGCGCCCGCCCAGTCCTTCTGATCGTAGAGCACGCGGCCGAGCCGGTAGTGACCCTCGGGGTCGTCGGGCCAGCGCACCAGCAGCGCCTCGTAGGCGGCACGTGCCTGCCTGAGCTGGCCCAGCTTGGCGCGCGTGCCGCCCGCGTACAGGTAGGCGTCGTGGTCGGCGGGACCGAGCGCCACCGCCTGCTCGAAGGCGAGCGCGGCGGCGCTGGCGTCGCCGCGCCGGGCGGCCAGGCGGCCGCGCATGATCCAGGCGTCGGGCTGCTGCGGCCAGCGGCTCAGGATGGCGTCGACTTCCTCGTGCGCCGCGGCCAGCTGTCCGTCGGCGAACAGCTCCTCGGCGATGGCCACGCGCAGCGACGGGTCGTCGGGGGCGTAGCCGGAGGCCCGCCGGAAGTGCACCAGCGCCCCGCTGTGGTCGCCATCGTAGGCGGCGGTGCGCCCGCGCACGTACTCGGCGTACGCCTCGGCGGGAGCGGTGGGCCGGCCGAAGGCACCGTTGCGCGAGGACGACAAGGGCGCTGCGCACGCCGCGACGACTACCAGAACCAGCGCGAGAAGCCGCACAGGGTAACTGTAGCTGGAAAGCGCCGGTAGTTGCAGCAGCAGACTAGAAGTGGACGTCGCCTGGGGGCGACTCGCTGGGGAGTACGTCACGCACGTACACGAGGAACCGTAGGCCGCCGCTGGAGTTGCGCACCAGCGCCGCCGCGCATCAGAAGATCACCAGACCCTCGTCGTTCTCGAAGGGCAGGACCTCGCGCAGGAACAGCTGGTAGAGCTGCCCGGCGCCGTCACGCACCGGGATGCTCTCGAAGATCGGGAACGCGGCGTGGTGCGAGGCGCGCAGCGCGCGCAGCACGCGCGCGTCGGCGAGGTCGTCGATGCGCAGCGTGACCTGCGTGGTCGCCGCCGCGATGGCGGCGGGGTCGCTGGCGAGCGGCCAGTCGACGCGCCCGGGCTCCGATGCGACGCTCTGCGTGGACATGAACAGCCGCACCGGACCGTCGAGCGGCTGGCCCTGCGCGAACAGCTGGGCCTGCAGCGCGTCGGTGGCGCCGCCACACATCTCGACCAGCTCGCTGACCGCCTCGGACACGCAGTACGGGCACATGGGGCGGAAGCTGCCGTCGCTGAAGAATGTGCCGCCACCGTCGAGCGGCGGCTGCTCGGTGCAGGTGAAGGCGTTCTCGAGCGCCGGCCAGCTGGCAAAGTGCGTCGCCTGCGCGATGCGTTCCTCGCTCGCGGCGTCGAGCACGCCGGTGCGGATGTCCTGGTCGGCGCTGATCGCGTGAGCATCCGAGACCCAGTAGTGGCAGTGGCCGTCGATGTACAGGAACGGGCCGCCCAGCTCGCTGAAGATCCGGTAGGGCGCAGGCAAAGCGAAGCCAATGAACCGGCGGTACGCGAAGCGCAGGCCGTCCGAGCCGTCGCAGATGCGCCGGTCGGCAAAGACGGGTGCGGCGTCGGGCGGCGGCCCAGCATCGGGTCCGGCGTCGGGCGGACCGTCCGCGCCGGTCGGGACCATGGACGACAGGCCGCAGCCGGTCAGCATCAGGAGCGCGCACCCCAGGCGAAGCTGCATGCCGTCACTACATGCAAGCCGCGCCAGTGCACGCGGCGCGTGCGTCGGCGCCGGAATTCGCGAGCTTACGCTTGCAGCGTGGAGCCTGGGTGCCCGGGCCCGACCCCGCAGCGAGCGAGGCGCCGAAGCTTCCTCGCGCACGCGGCGGGACACCTCGGCGTTCGGCTGTGACAGCCTGTGACTCGCGGCGGAACGCTCCGCTTCGACGCAGACTTACGCGCTGGCCCGACGGCTGCAATGCGCCGGCGCATGAACAACCAGCCAACCCTTCGTGATGTCACCACATTTTCCATTCGCATGCGTCGTTCGCTGCTGGCCTCGATGGCGATTCTCGCCGTCGTGCTGGCCGTCGGCTGCGCCGCCGACGGCGAGTCGATCGGCGCGATCGACCAGGAGCTCACCCAGGCCGACAGCATCGTCGAGCCCACCAACACCGGCATCGTCGAGTTCATCAATTCGAACGGAGGCTGCTCGGGCACGCTGGTTCGCAACCAGTGGGTGCTCAGCGCCGCGCACTGCTGGGCGGGCGGCTGGGATCAGGTCGCCGGCGCCTTCGTGAGGATGGGCGGCCAGGCCGCCTGGGTCCAGAAGGCGTTCCCGGTCTCCTACCTCGGCGTCATCGATGCGGCGACCGACGCCATGTTGCTCAAGCTCGACCGGCCGCTGGCGATGAACGGGTCGACGAGTGGCTGGCGGCGCAACCTGACCCCCGTGGTCGTCAGCCTCCTCAACCAGACGCAGCTGGGCTGCTGGGGCTACGGGATCAACGACTTCGGCACGGTCGACCACAAGCTGCGCCTCACCAACGACGAATTCATGAATGGGTGGGACAGCGGCAATGTCGTGCTGCGCAGGAACGGCGGCCAGCACATCCAGAACGGCGATTCGGGCGGTCCCTGCCTCTACTTCGACGGCACGATCGTCGGCGTGATCCACGGCCATGAGATCCTGCAGAACGGGACTTTCGGGCCGGACCAGATCACGCCCAGCGACAGGTTCACGTTCTGGTTCGAGCCAACCATCGCCAACAACTGACGCGCGTTCCGGCCCGGCGCTGCGCGCCACCCGCCTACAGCGGGATGTTGCCGTGCTTCTTGGGCGGGTTCTCCTGCCGCTTGTTCTTCAGCATGTGCAGCGAGCGAATCAGCCGCGTCCTCGTCTGGCGCGGGTGGATGATGCCGTCGATGTAGCCCAGCTCGGCCGCCTTGAAGGGCGTGGCGAACTTCTCGCGGTACTCGGCGATGTACTTGGGGCGCGCGGCGGCCGGGTCGGAGGCGGCGGCCAGCTCCTTGTTGAACACGATGTTGACCGCGCCGTCGGGGCCCATGACCGCGATCTCGGCGGTCGGGTAGGCCAGGTTGACGTCGGCACGGATGTGCTTGGACGCCATGACGTCGTAGGCGCCGCCGTAGGCCTTGCGCGTGATCACGGTCAGCTTGGGCACCGTGGCCTCGACGAAGGCGTAGAGCAGCTTGGCGCCGTGCTTGATGATGCCGCCGTACTCCTGGTCGGTGCCGGGCAGGAAGCCGGGCACGTCGACGAAGGTCACCAGCGGGATGTTGAAGCAGTCGCAGAAGCGCACGAAGCGCGCGGCCTTGATCGACGCGTTGATGTCGAGACAGCCGGCCAGCGCGGCCGGCTGGTTGGCCACCACGCCCACCGGCCGGCCGTCGAGGCGCGCGAAGCCGATGACCATGTTGAGCGCGTACTCGGGCTGGACCTCGAGGAAGTCGCCGTGGTCGACCACGCGCTTGATGATGTTCTTGATGTCGTACGGCTTGGACGGATCCTTGGGCACGACGTGGTCGAGCTCGGGATCCTCGCGGTCGGCCGGGTCGCTGCACGCGATCACCGGCGGGTCCTGCATGTTGTTGGAGGGCAGGAAGGACAGCAGCTCACGCATGCGCGTGATGCAGGTGGCCTCGTCGGGGGTGGCGAAGTGGGCCACGCCCGAGCGCGACGCGTGGGTGTGCGCGCCGCCCAGCTGCTCCTTCGACACCTCCTCGTGCGTGACCGTCTTGATCACGTCGGGGCCGGTGATGAACATGTAGCTGGTGCCCTCGACCATGAGGATGAAGTCGGTCATGGCGGGTGAGTAGACCGCACCGCCCGCACACGGGCCCATGATGGCGGAGATCTGCGGCACCACGCCCGAGGCCAGCACGTTGCGGGTGAAGATGTCGGCGTAGCCGGCCAGCGACTCCACGCCTTCCTGGATGCGCGCGCCGCCCGAGTCGTTCAGGCCCACCACCGGCGCGCCCACGCGCATGGCCAGGTCCATGATCTTGCAGATCTTCGACGCGTACGCGCCCGAGAGCGAGCCGCCGAAGACGGTGAAGTCCTGCGCGAACACGAACACCTGGCGGCCATCGACGTTGCCGTAGCCGGTGACCACGCCGTCGCCCAGGATCTTCTGGTTCTGCATGCCGAAGTCGGCGCACCGGTGGGTCACATACTTGTCCATCTCGACGAACGTGCCCGGGTCGAGGAACAGATCCACGCGCTCGCGTGCGGTCAGCTTGCCGGCGGCGTGCTGCTTGTCGATGCGTTCCTGGCCGCCGCCCAGCTCGGCGGCTTTGTCCATCTCGACCAGGCGCTTGAGCGGATCGATGGTGGCGGACGGGGGCGGGGCTTTGCTCACGCGGACAACATCCTTTCCTCGACGTACTTCGCCAGGTTGCGCCGGGCGATGGGGTCGAGCGCGGTGAAGATGACGGCACGCGGGCGCGGACGGTCCGCGTCGCCGTCATGGGAAGACTCCTCGCCTTCGCCAGGCTCATCCGGCTCGTCGGGTGCGACGTCGGCGACGATGCCGGTGGCGGCGAGGGTCTCGTCCTGATCGGGCAGGGTCAGCTCGACGTGCACCGGCCGGCCCGCCTCGAAGGGCAGGTCGCGGCGCAGGCGCACGCCTTCCTCGCCCACCGCGCAGGAGAGGCGCCACACACGCTCGAGCTTGGGACCGACGTCCAGCGCGCGGACCAGGACGGTGACATGAAGCGGTGCCGGAAGATGCACGACGGGCGGAAACTAGCACAGGCCGTCCCCATGGCGCACCGTGTCACTTTGGCGGGCGCGCGCTATGATGACGCGGGGCCTGGATGCCGAATGTGAAGGGGAGCGCGATCGAATCGCGCGTGCTTTGGGTGCGTCTGCACCACGGTGAAGAAGGCGTGCAGCGTCTGTGCGAGGTGCTCTCGCCCGACGCGCGCAAGGTCGTGCTGGCGCCGCCGCACAAGGCCAGCTGGTACCCGTTCCCGGTCTTCGTCGAGCTGAACGAGAAGATCGACCGCGTCTTCGGGCGCGGCGACCTCAAGATCGTCCCCGAGCTGGGCCGCCACGGCGCCGACGCCAACCTGACCACGGTCTACCGCCTGTTCTACATGGCGGGCACGCCCAAGTGGATCCTCGACCGCGCCTCGCGCCTGTGGGACCTGCATTACGACTCGGGCCGGCTGGTGGTCGTGCGCTACCCGGGCAACGAGGTCGACGTGCGCATCATCGACTTCGCCACGCCCCACGTCACCCACTGCCTGTCGGTCTACGGCTGGTGCCAGCGCTCGCTCGAGCTGTCGGGGGCCAAGAACGTGCAGAGCGCCGAGACCAGCTGTCGCACGCGCGGCGACGCCGAATGCGTGTTCCACGCCACCTGGACGTGAGGCTCACGGGGCGGCGTCGAGCGCCGCGAGCGCGGCGTCGTACACGCGCGGCCGCACCTGCTTGATGCGCTCGTCGCTGCGCGAGGGGTGCACCCGGTTGGTCAGCAGCACCAGCCAGCGCGCGCGCGGCAGATCGAGCCACATCGACGCGCCGGTGAAGCCGCCGTGCCCGACCGCGTCGACGCGTGGCCACCGATCGCCCGCCTGCGAGGCGCCCGCGCCCTCCGACGGACGGTCCCAGCCCAGGCTGCGCGTCGAGCCGGGCACCGGGGCGGGCAGGGCGAAGGCGCGCGCCAGCTCGGGCGGGAAGCTGCCCGGGAAGCGCTCGCCGTTCCAGCTGCGCGCGTAGACGGCGGCGAAGCGGCCCAGATCCTCGGCGGTGGAGAAGACGCCCGCGTGCCCGACCACGCCGCCGGCGGCGTGCGCGTTGTCGTCGTGGACCTCGCCGACCACGAGGCCGCGGCGCGGGCAGATCTCGGTGGCCACCGCCGACCAAGAGCGGGGCGCGCGCGGCAGCAGATCCACGAACGTGGTCGCCGCCATGCCCAGGGGCGTCCACACCGCGCGCGCGGCCAGCTCGTCGATGCGCGCGCCGCCCAGGCGCTCGCACAGGGTGGCCAGCAGGATGAAGCCGAGGTCGGTGTACACCGAGCGTGTCCGCGGCGGCGCGTCGAGCGGCACGGCCGCGGCCAGGCGCGCGAGCGTGTCGCGGGGCGCCTCGCCGGGCGCGGCGGCGGCGTCGAGCTGCTCGTAGAACGGCTTCCACCAGTGCAGGCCGCCCGAGTGCTCGAGCAGGTGGCGCGCGCTCAGGGTGTCCTTGCCGGCGCGTGCGGCCGCGTCGTCGCCGCGCAGCTCGGGCAGGAGCGGCAGCACGGGCGCGTCGAGGTCGAGGCGGCCGGCCTCGACCAGGCGCAGCGCCACCGCGGTGGTGGCGACGATCTTGGTCAGCGACGCGACGTCGAAGCGCGTGTCGGGTCCGATCGGGTCGCCCGGCGTGGGCACGCGCTGGGTCCGGCCGTACGAGTGCACGTAGCGGCTCTCGCCCGCGTCACCCACGGCGAGCTGCGCGCCCGAGAACACCTGGTCGCGGATGGCTTGCTCGATGATCGCATCTACCGGGCCAAAGTCGAACGCGCGCAAGGTGTCCACTTTCCCTCGCCACCCATCGCCGGGGTGGGGCCGACGACGTGTGTTAGATTGGTGCATTCTCGCATGACCCGGTACGAGCTACTCGAGCGCATCGGAGTCGGCGGCATGGCGGAGGTCTTCCGCGGCCGCGCGACGGCCGTGGGCGGCTTCGAGAAGCCGGTGGCCATCAAGAAGATCCTGCCCCACCTGTCGCAGGACAACCGCTTCGTGGCCCTGCTCATCGCCGAGGCCAAGCTGCTGGCCCACCTGCGCCAGCGCAACATCGTGCAGATCTACGACGTCGGCCTGGGTGAGGACGGCGGCTACTTCCTGGTCATGGAGTACGTCGACGGCCACGACGTGGGCGCCATGTTCGAGCGCATGGAGAAGAAGCGCGAGCGCTTCCCGCTCGACCTGGCCCTGCACATCGGCTCGGAGGTGTGCGAGGCGCTCGAGCACGCGCACAAGGCCACCGACGGCGAGGGCAAGGAGCTGTCGCTGGTGCACCGCGACGTCTCGCCCTCCAACATCATGCTGTCCAACTCGGGCGAGGTGAAGCTCACCGACTTCGGCATCGCCAAGAAGGTCGACCACCAGAGCGCGGTGCAGAACATCGCGGGCAAGTTCGCGTACATGTCGCCCGAGCAGGCCAGCGGCAAGCCGGTCGGCCCGGGCTCGGACATCTACTCGCTGGCGGTGGTCATCTGGGAGATGCTGCTGGGGCGACGGCTGTATTCGGGAATCCCCGAGCTCGAGGCCCTGAAGCTGGTGCGCGAGGCACGCGTGCAGCGCCCGCGCGAGATCGACCCCAGCTTCTCGCGCGAGCTGGAAGCCATCCTGATGAAGGCGCTCGCGCCCGACCCCAAGCAGCGCTTCGCCTCGGCCTCGCTGTTCGGCGCCGCGCTACGCGACTACCGCTATTCGGCGGCCACCGCGGGCGACCCCACGCGCGAGATCCAGGCCCTGCTCAAGCGCTACTTCGGGCTGGAGAAGGCGGGCGACAAGCCCAAGGGCGAGGTCAGCAAGGTGCTCAAGATCCAGACCGTGGCCGGCTTCGACCCACCCGGCACGCCCGAGGCCTCGAGCTCACCGGCGCGCAGGATCTTCGACAACTTCGACGCACCGACGGTGGCGCAGTCGGGCCTGGGCATACCCGGGCCCGAGCCGGGCTCGCCGCCCGCGGCCGGGCCCGCCGCGCCGAAGCTGCCCGGTGTGGACGTGCGCGGCAACGGCGCCGCGCGCGCGCCCGTGCCCTTGCCCTCGTTCGACCACGGCGACGACGACGAGACGCGCATGCTGGAGACGCGCCGCGGCCGGCGCCTGGCCGGGGGCGGGATTGCGCCGGTCGGGCCCGACGAGGTGCCCACGGCCGCCTCGCCGCCGGTGTCGCGCGAGCGCCTGGCCACACCGACCGCCAAGGAAGACGGCCGGCCCGCGGGCAGTCCGCCGCCGGCCTCCTCGTCGCCCTCGAAGACCGCCGCCGGCAAGCGCAAGGCGCCCGCGGCATCGCGTCCGCCTGCGACGAGTGGCGCGGCGTCCGCGGCGCCGGCCGCGGCGGGGGTTGCGGTCGGGGCCGGGGCCGGGGTGAGCCCGGTGCCTGCTCCGCAGCGCCGGGTCATGCCCGTGCAGGTCGACAGCGGCCGCCGTCGCCGCATGTGGATCGTGGGCGCCATCGCGCTCCTGGTGCTGGCCATCGGCGCGCTCGCCGTGGGTCGCCTGACGCGCACGAGCCGCTCCGCGCCCACCGGTCCTGCGGAGGCACCCTCGGCCCAGCCGGCCTCGGGCGAGGCGCTCGAGGGCCCGGCCATCAAGGCGCCGGTGAAGAAGACCAAGCGCCGTCCCTAGCAGCCCGCTGCGATCTGGATCACGGCGTCGACCGGGCGCACTGAAGGTCGGTCGCGCCCGCAGCACCAACACGGCATGAGCAACGATTGCGAGACCTTCGAAGTGGAGCTGGGCATGCGCCAGCACGGCGCGCTCGAGCCGGCGCGCGTGGCGGCGCTCGAGGCGCACCTGGCGGGATGCGCCTCGTGCCGGGCGTTTGCGGCGGCGACCGGCGGGCAGGCGGCGTCCTTGCGCGCGGCCGCCGAGGACGAATCCGGCCGGGTCGACTGGGACCGGGTGCAAGAGGGCGTCGAGGGGCTGCGGCGGTCGTACCGGCGCAAGCTGTGGCTCGTGCCGCTGGTCCTGTTCGCGCTGCCGCTGGCGCTGCTGGTGTCGGGCGGGCGCTTCGCCGACCCCAGGCTCTACGTGCTGTTCCCGACCAGCAACCTGCTCGTCTACCTGGCGTACCTGTGGCTCATCGGACGGCCGTTCCGCGAGGTGGTGGCGGTGGCAAAGACCGGTGAGCCACTGCTCGCCGGCTACGTGCGCGAGCTGCGCCGGCAGCGTGTGCGCACGTGGCTGTTCGTGGCCTGGAACGGCGCGGCGGCGCTCATCATGCTGGCGAGCGCGCTCTTCGGGATGGGCGCCCGGCTGCGGCTCTTCGGCGCGCTGGGTGCGCTCGCCTTCGGCGCCTGGGTCGCCTACGACCTGGCAGCGCGCCTGCCGCGGCTGCGCCGCGCGCTGGCGGAGGTGGCGTGATGATGGTCTCGGTCCTCGACGAAGCGGCGCTGGTGCGCAAGCTGAGCGCGCGTCCCGAGGAGCGCGACGCCGCGTTCGTCGAGCTGTTCGAGCGCTACCGGACGCGCGTGTTCAGCCTGTGCCGGCATCTGACGCGCAGCCGCGCCGACGCCGAGGACGCCATGCAGGAGGTCTTCTTCGCGCTCCTGCGCGCGCTGCCCGAGTTCCGCGGCGAGTCGTCGCTGGCCACCTTCATCCACCGCATCGCGGTGCGCGTGGCGGTCAAGCAGCGCCTGCGCACCAGCCGCCACGAGACCTTGCGCGTCGAGGCACCGCCCGAAGCCGCCGACGGCCGGCTCGAGGCGCGCGAGCAGCAGGCGCGCCTGTGGGCAGCGCTCGAGCAGCTCTCCGTCGAGCAGCGCACGGTGCTGGCGCTGTTCGCCCTCGACGGCCTGAGCCACCGCGAGATCGCCGCCATCGTCGGCGTGCCCGAGGGCACCATCTGGTCGCGGCTGCATGCGGCGCGCAAGCGGCTGGCGGCGCTGCTCGCGTAGTCCGCGTCGCCTAGGTGCTGAACCTCTTCACCACGTCGAACAGCACGTCGGCGCCCCACTTCAAGCCGTCCACCGGGATGCGCTCGTCGTTGCCGTGGAACATGTCGGCGAACTTGATGCCGCGCGGCAGCTTGACCGGCGAGAAGCCGTACCACTTCATGCCCAGGGCCGTGAAGTACTTGGCGTCGGTGAAGCCGGGGATCATGTAGGGCACCACGACGGCGTCGGGCTCGCGCGCCAGCACCGCGTCGCTGATGGCCGACCAGAGCGGCGATTCGACCGGCTCGGTGACCGTGGCGGGCTCCGACTTCAGGACCTCGAGCTCGACGTCCGAGCCGATGATGGCGCGCAGCTCGCGCAGGAAGTCGGCCTCGCTCTGTCCGGGTAGCGTCCGGCCGTCGATGTCGACCTCGGCGCTGCCCGGGATCACGTTGACCTTGCTGCCGGCGCGCAGGATGGTCGGCGAAGCGGTGTTGGCGATGAGCGCCGCGAAGGAGCGCGCGGTCGAACGATCGGGGAGGATCTTGAGCAGGCGCGGCATGACCGCCGGGTGCAGCAGGCGCTCGATCAGCGGGCGCAGGGCGGCCGGCTGGCGCGCGGCGATGGCGGCCACGAAGTTGCGCACCCACGGCGTGATGTGGGCGGGCAGGGGCGTGCGGCCCAGCCGGGCCACCTTTTCGGCCAGCTTGATCACCGCCGAGTCGTCGCGCGGCATCGAGCCGTGGCCGGGCTCGCCGCGCACGCGGGCGCGGACCCAGCACATGCCCTTCTCCGCCACCTGGATGGGATAGAAGGTGGTCTTGCCCAGGTGCAGCGAGAAGCCGCCGCTCTCGCCGATGGCGTACTCGGCGCGCACCAGCTCGGGGTGCTGCTCGCACAGCCAGCGCGAGCCGTAGTCGCAGCCGGCCTCCTCGTCGGCGACCGCGGCGAAGATGACGTCGCGGCGCAGCTTGGTCTTGTCGCGCGCCAGCCGCGCCATGATGGCGACCGACATCGCCGCCATGTTCTTCATGTCGATGGCGCCGCGGCCCCACAGACAGCCGTCGGCGATGACACCGGCGAAGGGCGGGTGGGTCCAGGTCGTGGGATCGGCCTCGACCACGTCGAGGTGCGCGGTCAGCAGCAAGGGCGGCAACTCGCCCGTGCCGCGCACGCGCGCGACCACGTTGGCGCGGCCGGGTGCGCTCTCGAGCAGCTTGGGCTCGAGGCCGGCCGCGGCCAGCTCGCTGGCGACCACGTCGGCGGCGACGCGCTCGTTGCCGGGCGGGTTGGTGGTGTCGATGCGCAGCAGGGTCTGACACAGGCGGAGCGCGTGCTCGCCCAGGTCGACGTCGGGAGCGCGGGTGGCGGGCGAAATCGTGGACTGCATGGGCGGGGAACATAGCTGACATCGGTGTCGCGTTGGTCGTGTGACTTGTCGAACGGCCTGACGGCAAGCCCTGGAAACTCCCCGGATCCGTTGCTGGCACGTGTGACGCAATCACTGCCGGCGCGGAGGTTCGAATGCGCGACATCTGGATCAGGAGGACGCCGGCGGCCACGGCGATGACGCTCACCATGGTGCTCGCGGGGCTGGCCGCGCTCGCGGCGGGCTGCGCCGGCGACGCGGCGGCGGGAGCCCCGAACCACAGCTCCCCCGACGGGGGCGCCAGCTTCAACGATGCGAGCTCGGCCCAGCCGCCCTGCTTCTCGTCCAACGAGTGCCCCACCGGCTTCGTCTGCAACGAGTTCGGGCGCTGCGAGTTCCCCTCGCCGGGCGACGGCGGCCCGCCGCCCGAGGTCGAGCGCGAGCTGAGCCAGCCGTCGAGCGCGCTGCGCTACCTCTATGTGTCCATGCCCGAGCTGGACGCGGTGGCCAAGATCGACGGCATGAGCCTGGCGATCACGTCCATCGACGTCGGCGATCGGCCCGGCCTGGTCACCCCGGTGCCCGGGCGTGACGACGCGGTCGTGCTCGATCGCGGCATCGAGGCGGCCACCATCGTCCGGCCCACCGTCGACCACGACGAGAAGCTGACCCTGGCCACGCTGCCGCGCCTGAACTCGGTCGACATCGACCGCACGGGACACTTCGCGGTCGCGTGGTTCGATCTGACCCGCGCGGTCGCCGAGGCTGGCGGCCTGCAGAACGTGGGCGAGATCGGCAGCTTCCAGGACGTCACCGTGGTCAACATCACGCGCGACGAGGAGCGCACCGTCGACCTGTCGGTGGGCTTCCGCCCGCGCAAGGTCGCCTTCGACGCCGACGGCACGCACGCCTACGTGGTCACCGACGACGGCGTGTCGGTCATCGATCTGGCCGCGGCGGTCGCGGGCACGCTGCACGTGGCCGCGACCATCCCGGTGGCCGCGGATCCGCTCGCCGATCCCACCGCCACCGAGGTCGAGATCACCTCCGACGGCGCCTGGGCGGTGGTGCGCGACACCGGCCGTGCCGAGCTGCGCCTGGTCGCGGTCGGCTCGCGCGCGGGCGAGCCGCCCGGCAGCGCGCACGTGATCGCGCTGCCCGCCGAGGCCACCGACGTCGACCTGTCCGCCGACGGCAAGCACGCCTGGGCGGTGCTGCGCGACGCCTCGACGCTGGCCATCATCGACGTGCCCGGCGACGGCCTCGATCCCGCCGGCGTCGAGCTGGTCGACCTGGGTAGCGCCCGCGTCGGCTCGGTCGAGATCGACGAGGCCCACGGGCGCGCCCTGCTCTACACCAACGCCTTCTACGAGGAGAAGCTCGTGGTCGTCGACCTGGCCGCGCCGGCACACCCGGTGCGCGTGCTGCCGCTCGAGAAGGGCGTGCGCCTGGTCGCCATCGCGCCCGAGGGCAAGACCGCGCTGGTCCTGCACACGCGCCTGCCCGGCGACCCGCAGCAGGCCGGCTCCGTCGACGAGCTGGTCGATCGCAGCTTCGGCTACTCCCTGGTCGACCTGAGCTCGGGCTTCGCCAAGCTGGCCATCACGCCCGTCGATCCGGGCTCGTTCGCCTTCGCGCCCGACGGCGGCACCGCCTACCTCGGGCTCGACGGCGGCGACGCCGAGAACGCGGTCAGGCGCCTGCAGGTGATCGATCTGCGCACCTTCGTGGTGCGCGACCTGCAACTGGGCTCGCCGCCCGAGGTCGTGGGCGTGCTGCCCTCGGCGGGCAAGGCCTTCGTGTCGCAGCGTCATCCGCTCGGTCGCGTCACCTTCGTCAGCTTCACCGACGGGCACACCAGCACGGTCACCGGCTTCGAGCTGGGCAGCCACATCGTCGACTAGCAGGAGAACGCCACATGAGACCCATGACCAAGATCCTCCTGCTGTTCGTCAACCTGCTTGCCCTGGTCGCGGCCTGCGACGGCGGCCGCGCGGCCGCGTGGGACCGTCCGCGCAAGCTGCTCGGTCCGGTGCCGCTGCAGGACCGCATCGCCTGGGTCGACGGGGCGCGCGACCGCGTCGTGCTCGTCGAGGTCAGCGTTCCGCCCCACGTCTACTCCATCCCCATCGGGCGACGCGCCATCTGGGCCGCGCCCACGCCCGATCGCAAGCGCCTCGCGGTCATCACGCGCGGCGAGGAAGCCCGCGCGCGCGGCGAGCAGGACGAGCCGCCCGGCTTGTATCTGGTCGACGTGACCGCGCCCGAGGCCGCCCCCATCCGCTACGAGATCGGCTCGCCCTTCGATCGCCTGGCCGTGGCCGCCGACGGCTCGCTGGCGGTGGCCTACTTCTCCGAGGCCGGGCCCGACGCCGACGGGCTCTTCCGCAACCCCAACGAGCTGGCCATCGTGAACCTCGGCCAGGCGCCCGGCGAGGAGAACCCGCTCCTGCGCACGGTGCGCTCGTTCGGCGCCGCGCCGCTCGGCGTCGTGCTGTCGCCGCCCATGGCCATCCCCGACGCCGAGGACCCGACGCCGCGGACGTTCGCGTTCGTGCTCGCGCCCGGCAGCGTCACCGTGCTCGACGCGACCTACCCCAAGCGGCGCGAGGTCACCGTGCGGCTGTCGCTGGGCAGCGGCGGCACGGGCGGCGGCACGGGTACGGGTGCCACGGTCACGCCGCGCGAGGTCGTCTTCGCCCCGGGCGCGTGCGCGGCCTACCTCCGCGCCGATGGCGCGCGCGACGTGCTGCAGATCCTGCTGTCCTTCGAGGCGCCCACCAACCCGTCGCCTGACACCAACGACAACGACTTCCAGCCGGCGCTGGCCGAGCTGGGCGCGGGCGGTGCGCCCGCCGACGTCGCGGTCTACGACGATGTCGCGGGGGTGCGCCGCGTGCTCGTGGCCACGCCGGGCACGCACGAGCTGACCGTGATCGACGCCGATACCGGCCAGTTCGTCTCGGTCGACGTCGGCGATCCCATCGACCGCGTGCTGCTGCTGCCCGAGGACAAGCCGCTCGTCGCCGTGCTGGCGTCGCTGGGCTCGCACCAGGCGCGCGTGCACCTGGTCGACCTGGCCGGCATCGGCGCGCGACTGGTGCCGCCGCAGGTGCGCACGCTGACCCTCGAGGCGCCCGTGTTCGACGTCGTGGCGGTGCCGGGACGCGAGCTGGCCATGGTGGTGCACGACGATGCGCGCACCGTGCTCGGCCTGCTCGACGTGGCGGCCGCGACCATCGCGCCGCTCGAGGGCGCGGGTCGCCTCGACAGTTACGACTTCTCGGCCTCGGGCGGTGGCTACCTGATCGGGGCCACGCGCGGCGTCCGTCGCGTCGGCCTGATCGACCTGCGCAACCTGCACCCGGAGGACGTCCGGCTCGACGATCTGCCCACGCAGGTGTTCGCGCTGCCCTCGGGCGCCATCGTGGTCGATCACGGCGATCCCTACGGTCGGGTCACGCTCTTGCCGCGCGCGGACGCGCGCCGCGACGAGGCCGTCGTGCTGTCGGGATTCCTGCTCAGCGGCATTCTCAACGAGGAGCTGTAGACATGCGTCGAATCCTGCTGGCGGTGGCGATGGTGGTGGTGAGCGCGGGCCCGGCCTGGGCGCGCGAATGGGAGCTCTCGGGCGGCACGGCGGTGCACTACCTGAGCTCGCCCGGCGTCGACGCGGCCGCGACCTCCGACTCGGTGTCGTTCGGCGACCTGGCCGCGTCGGTGGAGGTCACGCGCGACCTGCCCTTCCTGGATCTCATCGCGGCCGAGGCGCGCTGGCAGTCGGGCTCGACCTCGGCGAGCGACTTCGGCATCTACGACGCCAGCCTGTCGCTCGACCACCTCGAGGTCGGCGCGCGCGCCGTGCGTGACGTCTACCCGCACGTGCGTCTTTATGCCCACGCCGACGTGGGCGGCGTGCGCGGCGCCTTCTCCGTCATCTCGCCGGGAATGCGACAGGGCGGGCTCACCGACGTGGACTGGGCGCTGTCGGCGTTCGCCGGTACGGGTGTCGATCTGGCCATCTACCAGTCAGCCGCCAGCGATCCGCACCCCGACTTCGCGCTCGGCGTTCGCCTCGAGCTCGGCTACCAGATGACCGGCGCGATGGCCTTCCGCGCCATTCCGCCTGCCTCGGGCGCGGGCGCCCCGCTCGACACGCGCTCGGCACCGCTCGGCACGCTCGACGCCGACGGTGCCGTGTTCCGCATCGGAGTGTTCGGACGCTGGTGAGGGAGGCGAGGTGCAGGGACGGCGCGAGCGGAGCCGGAGGGTTGAAACGCCAGGGCTTGGTGCCCGAGCGCCAGGGACGAAGGCCACTACCTGGAACCCGGCCGGAGGGTTGAAACGCCAGGGCTTGGTGCCCGAGCGCCAGGGACGAAGGTCACTACCTGGAAGCCGTCCCGAGGGTTGAAACGCCAGGGCTTGGTGCCCGAGCGCCAGGGACGAAGGCCACTACCTGGAACCCGGCCGGAGGGTTGAAACGCCGAGACGCCGAGATCGGAACCAGCCCGAGGAGACTGGTTCAGAACCAATCAGGTCGGGCTCCATGTAGTCGCCTGCGTCACTGGCGTACGGGTGCCAGGCGCTGGCGTTTCAACTCTCTGCCTCTTCGCCGCACCCCGGCGAAACCGAGCAGCAGCGCGACCCCGAGCGCCACGCCCGCACCGCCCGCGCCGCCCGCGCCCGCGCCGCTGCGCGCGCCCACCGCGCAGCCGCAGCCGTCCATCCTGGGCGGCGGCACGCACTGCGAGTCCGCGTCGTCGATCTTGCCGTCGCAGTCGTCGTCGAGGCCGTTGTTGCAGATCTCGATGATCGGCATGCACACGGCGTCGGCGCCGCTGCAGTCCTGATCGATGCCGTCACCGGGGACGTCGGTGGCGCCCGGATGCACCGCGGCGCTGCTGTCGTCGCAGTCGCTGCCGCCGCAGGCCTGGTTGTCCTCGCCGTCGCCGTCGGCGTCGTGCTGGAAGCCTTCGTCGATGGTGCCGTCGCAGTTGTCGTCGAGGTCGTTGCAGATCTCGGGCGCGTCGGGGTGGATGGCCGGGTTGTCCTCGGCGCAGTCGAGCATGCACAGCGAGAAGCCGTCGTTGTCGGTGTCGGCGTTCTCGTCGGTGGCTGGATCGCAGTCGGTGTCCTGGTCGTCGCAGACCTCGGCCGCGCCGGGATGGATGGCCGGATCGTGGTCGTTGCAGTCGGTCACGTCGGTGACTCCGTCGTTGTCGGCGTCGTCGCCGGTGGCGTCGGTGCCACTGCAGTCCTGGTCGATGCCGTCGCCGGGGATGTCCTGCAGGCCGGGATGGATGTCGGGATTGGCGTCGTTGCAGTCGTTGGCGCAAACGCGCACGCCGTCGCTGTCGCCGTCGACCTCGTCGGCGGGTATGCCGCCCGCGCAGTCGTCGTCGGCGCCATTGCAGACCTCGAGCGCGCCCGGGTGCACCGCCGCCGCCGCGTCGTTGCAGTCGCCCGGTGTGGCCACGAAGCCGGGCGGCGCGCTGCAGCCGAACCCCTGCGTGTCGCCGCCGAAGCCGTCGCCGTCGGCGTCGCGGTAGAAGGGCAGCTGCGTGCCCTCGTCGGTGGCCAGGTCGCAGTCGTCGTCGAGGCCGTTGCAGACCTCGGTCGCGCCCGGGCGCACCGCCGGGTTGGCGTCGTTGCAATCGGAGGCATTGGCCACGAAGCCGGCGGGCAGCGTGCACACCTTCATGCTCACGGCCGGGTTGCCGAAGCCGTCGCCGTCGGCATCGGCGAAGAAGGTGGGCGCGTCGACCGCGTTCTCGTCGACCATGGCGTCGCAGTCGTCGTCGTTGCCGTTGCACAGCTCGGCCGCGCCCGGGTGGATGGCGGCGCTGGCGTCGTTGCAGTCGCCCGCGCACACGCGTGAGCCGTCGTGGTCGTCGTCGGCCTCGCCGCTGGGGATGATGCCATCGCAGTTGTCGTCGATGCCGTTGCAGACCTCGACCGCGCCGGGATGGATGCCGGCGGCGCCGTCGTTGCAGTCGCCCGCGCACAGGCGCGCGCCGTCCGAGTCGGCGTCGGCCTCGTCGGCGGGCACGGCGCCGTCGCAGTTGTCGTCGCGGCCGTTGCACAGCTCGGTGGCGCCGGGATGGACGCTGGCGGCGTTGTCGTTGCAGTCGCCCGCGCAGGCGCGGAAGCCGTCGGCATCGGCGTCGGCCTCGTTGCCGGGCACGCTGCCATCGCAGTTGTCGTCGGTGCCGTTGCACAGCTCGGGCGCGCCCGGACGCACGGCCGCGTTGGCGTCGTTGCAGTCGCCCGCGCACACGCGCACACCGTCGCCGTCGCCGTCGGCCTCGTTGACCGGGACCGCGCCGTCGCAGTTGTCGTCGAGACCGTTGCACTGCTCGCTCGCGCCCGGCCGGATGGTCGCCGAGCCGTCGTTGCAGTCGCCCGCCACGGTGGCGCGCACCGTGCCCGAGGCGTGGCAGCGCAGCTGCGCCGCGCCGGTGCCGAAGCCATCGCCGTCGACGTCGGTGAAGAAGGCGGTCTTGCCGGTGGCCGCGCCGTCGGCGTCGTCGGCCAGGCCATTGCAGTTCTCGTCGTTGCTGGCGTCGTCGCAGACCTCGGCCGCGCCGGGATTGACCAGCGCGGCGCCGTCGTCGCAATCGCCCGCCAGGGTGGCGCGCACCGTGCCGGCCGGGTCGCAGCGCAGCTGCGCCGTGCCGGTGCCGAAGCCATCGCCGTCGACGTCGGTGAAGAAGCTGGTCTTGCCGGTGGCGGCGCTGTCGGCGTCGTCAGCCAGGCCGTTGCAGTTCTCGTCGACGTTGCCGGGGTCGCAGCTCTCGGGCGCAGCCGGGCTCACGCCCGCATTGGCGTCGTTGCAGTCGCCCGCGCACACGCGCACGCCATCGTCGTCGGCGTCGGCCTCGCTGGCGGGCACGTTGCCGTCGCAGTTGTCGTCGACGCCATTGCAGGCCTCGAGCGCGCCCGGATGCACCGACGCTGCGTTGTCGTTGCAGTCGCCCGCGCACACCCGCACCGTGTCGCCGTCGGCGTCGGCCTCGCTGGCAGGCAGGCTGCCATTGCAGTCGTCGTCGACGCCGTTGCAGACCTCGAGCGCGCCTGGATGCACTGCGGCCGAGGCATCGTTGCAGTCGCTGCTGTCGCTCACCCGCCCGGACGCGGCCAGACAGGCCTGCACCGGGTTGCCCGGGTCGCCGAAACCGTCGCCGTCCCCATCGGCGAAGAACGTGCTCGTGCCGGTCACCGTGGGATCCGCGTCGTTGACCAGGCCATCGCAGTCCTCGTCGACGCTGGCGCCGTCGCAGACCTCGACCACGAACGGGTTGACGTCGTTGCGGGTGTCGTCGCAGTCGCCCGCGCACACGCGCACGCCGTCGGCGTCGCCGTCGGCCTCGTCGGCGGGCAGGCTGCCATTGCAGTCGTCGTCGATGCCGTTGCACTGCTCGGCGGCGCCCGGATGGCGGCCGCTCTGCGTGTCGTCGCAGTCGTTGCTGCTGGGCGCCACGCCGTCGATGTCGGGCCCGCAGTAGGGTGACGGCGTGGTGCTGCCGAAGTTGTCGTTGTCGGCGTCGACGAAGTACTGCACCACCTGGCCAGTGGTGACGTCGTAGCAGACCGTCGCCGTGATCACGTGCGGGGCGGTGAAATCGTTGCTGGCGCTCTCGGGCAGCGTGTTGGGCGAGGGCAGGCCCGGGTTGTCCGAGGTGGTCACGGCGACCGCGCGGATGAACGTGGGCAGCGTCTCGCTCAGCGCCGAGAGCGGGATGGTGGCCTCGAAGGCCTCGGGCGCCGCGTACGACGTGCCCGGCGCGCCCGGGTAGACCGCGTCGATGGCGGCCTGGAAGCGCGCCGGGCCGGGCCCGAAGGCGAAGTCGTTCGCACTGCCCGCGGGGCCGGCGGTGCCGAAGCCGCGC
>OBEQ012745461.1_pt1 | contig 21520 bp, 19 predicted proteins | sample 1670901 | NCBI WGS metagenome assembly OBEQ01 (sample SAMEA104232315, study PRJEB22302) | groundwater metagenome | biome: forest; feature: aquifer; material: groundwater | place: USA | collected 2011-08-07 | depth 5.4 m
AAGACGGCCGCCACAGAGCCTGCAGAGGTGTTGGCTCCTGCAGCTGAAGCACCAGAAGAGGAAGTTAAAAAAGAAAACGAAGAGGAGGCAAAATAACTATGAAGCCAGTTGTAAAAAACATTTTAGTATTTGTTTTTGTAGTGTTTGCAATTGCAAGCTTTTTTAGCCTCTACAATAATAAACCCCTTCAAAAGGAAGAAAAAACGACTACAGATACACTCGTAAATCAAATTCTCAAAGAGCAGGTGGCGCACATTGAGGTGCGTGGAGATGCTCTTCATATTGTCCTCAAAGACGATAAGAAGGAGGTCGTATACAAGGAGCCACAAGAGTCCCTGAGCATGCTTCTGAGGAATTACAGTATCGATCCTGAAAAGATGAAAAAGGTGAGCATTGAAGTAAAGGATCAGGGAGCATATTTTTGGATCAACACCTTACTGACCATCCTTCTTCCATTTCTCGTCTTGGGATTTTTCATCTTTATGATGATACGCCAAATTCAAGGTGCAAATAATCGTGCTATGACCTTTGGCATGAGTCGTGCGCGACAGGTTGATCAGAAATCTGCGAAGGACAATGTAACCTTTAAAGATGTAGCAGGCGCTCATGAAGCGAAAGTTGATCTTGCAGAGATTATTGAATTTTTGAAGGACGCAAAAAAATTCCTGGCACTGGGTGCAAAGATTCCGAAGGGCGTACTATTGATCGGTGCCCCAGGTACGGGAAAAACACTACTCGCAAAAGCTGTTGCAGGTGAGGCAAATGTCCCTTATTTTAATGTATCTGCATCAGAGTTTATTGAGATGTTTGTGGGTGTAGGCGCGAGTCGTGTGCGCGATCTTTTTGCAAAGGCAAAAAAGCAATCGCCTTGCATCATTTTTATTGATGAGATAGATGCGGTAGGAAGACAGCGCGGAGCAGGTCTTGGCGGATCTCATGATGAACGAGAGCAAACATTGAATCAAATCCTCGTTGAGCTGGATGGCTTTGAACCTACCACAAATGTGATTGTGCTCGCAGCGACCAATCGCCCGGATGTACTTGATCCGGCGCTTCTTCGCCCGGGCAGATTTGATCGTAGAGTTATTATTGACTTGCCACGAGTGGAAGACCGTACGGCTATATTAGAAGTGCATGCGCGCAATAAACCGCTCGTAGCCGACTCCGACCTTCGCAAGGTAGCAGAGCGTACGCCCGGATTTTCGGGCGCAGACCTTGCCAATCTTATGAATGAATCAGCTATTTTAGCCGCACGAAAAAACCTCAAAGAAATTTCAATGCTAGATATTTTTTCAAGTATTGAAAAAGTTATGCTGGGGCCTGAGCGCAAATCGCATATCGTATCTGATAAAGAGAAGAAGATCACGGCCTATCACGAGGCTGGTCATGCGCTCGTTTCTCACACCCTTCCGGATGCACCACCGGTTCAAAAAATATTTATTATCTCTCGCGGACAAGCAGCAGGATATACCATGAATGTTCCATCTGAGGACAGGAATTTTCGTACGAAATCAGAATTTAAGGCAGAGCTTGCAGTACTTCTTGGCGGGTATGTATCCGAAAAAAATATTTTCAATGAAATAACAACGGGCGCAAGTAATGACCTGAAAAAAGCAACTCAGCTTGCGAAGAGACTCGTGACAGACTATGGCATGAGCGAGCATCTGGGACAGCGTACCTATGGGACGCACGATGAGATGATATTCTTAGGCCGTGAAATTACCGAACAGCGTGATTATAGCGAAAAAACGGCAGAACTCATAGATAATGAGGTAACCAACTTCATTAAAGAGGCATATGGGGCTGCAGAGAAAATTATTAACGACTCTAGGGAAAAACTTGAAGCTATAGTACAATTACTCTTAGAACGAGAGACGCTCGAGCGTGAAGAGTTCGAGGCAGTCTTTATTGAAAAACCTGACTCAACACCTGCGAGTGCTTAAGCCCGTAGATCATGTCCCAACAAACGGATCCCCATGTGCCGTTGACGTCAAAAAAGTCGCAAGAGAAGCTCGGTGAAAAAATGCGACAAATGGCGTTGAAGGAAAAAGAGCAAGAAGCTCAGATGACCGCATATGCGGCTGGTTTGCCATATATTACTCTTGTCGGGATACCTATTCCTCCCGGCCCTCTTAGTATTATTCCCGTAGAGGACGCCGAGCATTTCAAGATCGCATGTTTTGCAGAGAGTATGGAGGAAAAACGAGTCGCAGTTACCAATCCATCATTTGAGGGATTGATGGATTTTCTTACTGCCTTGGCGGCAAAAACAAATAGTAAAATTTCCATTTATATCATGTCAGAAACGAGCTTTGAGAGTGTTCTCAAGCTCTATAATCAACTGCCAAAAATTAAAGCAGAGGTAGCGGGCGTGCAAATTGCGCAAGAGGATTTGGATAAATACGGAGAAGAATTTTCGGATATTCGCAAGCTCAACGAACTGTTAAAGGGTGTAACGCTCACCGAGATTATTACGGTACTTATCGCGGTTGCGCTCAAGACTCGATCATCGGATATTCATATTGAAGCCGAGGAAAAAGATGTAAAGGTTCGACTCCGCGTTGATGGCATTTTGGCAGATATCGCCACACTTCCCGTCTCGTCATGGCCACGTATTATTTCACGAATGAAGCTTCTTGCGGGACTTAAGATCAATATCGCAGATCGACCACAAGATGGACGATTCACTATCTTCCTCAAAGACGACAAAGTAGACGTACGTGTCTCTACATTACCTACAAGCTACGGAGAGAGCGTCGTGATGCGTCTCTTGCGTTCTTCTGCTGCAGGATTAGGATTTTCTGATCTCGGATTTTCTGAATATAATAGCAAAATATTAAAAAAGGAAATCGAAAAGCCAAATGGCATGATCATCACCACGGGACCAACGGGTTCCGGAAAAACGACGACACTCTATGGTATATTGAATTTTTTAAACTCACCGGATATCAAGATTATTACCCTGGAAGATCCAGTTGAGTATAAATTGAATGGAATAAATCAGAGTCAGATCGATGCGACAAAGGGCTACACATTCGGAGGCGGACTTCGGTCTATCCTGCGACAAGATCCAGACATTGTGATGGTCGGTGAAATACGTGATTTGGAAACGGCCATGATTGCTGTACAAGCGAGTTTAACCGGCCATTTGGTTTTTTCAACATTACACACTAACAGTGCAATTGGTACGATTACACGTTTACGCGATATGGGCGTAGAAAGTTTTTTGTTAGCGTCTTCTTTAGTGGGTATTATTGCGCAACGATTAGTGCGAGTGCTTTGTCAGCATTGTAAAGAAGGTTATCAGCCAACGTCAAAAGAAGTTGATATGTTGGGGATAGCGCCTGGTGCGCAAATCACTATTTATCGTCCGCATGGTTGTGATTATTGCAATCAAACTGGTTATACCCATCGTATGGGAATTTTTGAAATAATTGAAATTAACGAAAAATTGCGGGCATTGATTCATAGCCAAGCGAATGATGCAGAAATAAAAGACTATTTGAAATCCACGTTTAAAAATATTTGGCAACATAGTTGCGAACAAGTTATTTTGGGCAATACGTCATTGGAAGAAATTCTGCGCATCGCAAGTGAATAAGATGTAGTAGATGTAGGGTGGATTAGACATACGTTTTTTGTATGTCGTCATCCACCGAAAATGATGGATTAATTAAGGATATTGATAATGGCCGTTTTTCATTATCTTAGTACAGACGATAATGGTCGCATCCACAAAGGTGTGCTTGAAGGTGACTCATCGCAACATATTCGCCAACAATTGCGCGATAAAGGCCTTATTCCTATTGAAATTACAAAAGAGGAAACTGAATCTTCTTCCAAGTCAGTAAAATTTAATTATTTTAAGCGACAAAAAAGTATCCATCATGCAGTATTAACACTCATGACTTATCAGTTGGGGACGTTACTTTCTGCCGGATTACCACTGGAATTAGCTTTATTAAATATTTCAGAACAAATGGACAAAACTTTTTTTCGCACCATTCTATTAAGTTTACGCGCCCGCATTTTAGAAGGACACACGCTCGCATTTGCGATGGATGAATACCCACATTTATTTCCTAAATTATATCGTGCAACCATTGCTGCCGGTGAAAAATCAGGTCGATTGGATACAGTCATTACTCGTTTGGCTAATCACTTAGAACAAGAAGAAAACATTCGCATGAAAATCCAACAAGCGATTATTTATCCGATGTTACTCATGCTGATATCGATTGCGATTATTGCTTTTTTAATGACGTATGCCATGCCAAAAATTACCTCGGTTTTTACTGAAACAGGTCAACGCTTACCGACGTTGACCTTAATATTATTAGCTGTGACGAATATAATAAAAACGTACGGTATTTATATTTTAATTTTTATTACGTTGCTGGCGATTGGATTTGTGCGGTTATTGAAATGGTATGAATTTCGTTATCGTGTTGAGTTGTTTTTATTAAAAATGCCTATTATTAAAAATGCCATGATTATTGTTAATGCCGCACGCTTTTCAAGAACCTTAGGAATATTATATGCAGCGAGCGTGCCAGTACTGGAAGCCATGACGGCGGCAAACAGCGTCATTACTTTACTGCCGATGCATACAGCCGTCAAAGAAGCCATTGTGCAAGTTGAAAAAGGGGTCAGTATTCATCAAGCCTTAGCACAAACAGGTTATTTTTCTAAATTAAGCACGCAATTAATTGCGAGTGGTGAAGCGAGCGGCAAAATTGAATTAATGTTGGAAAAAACAGCGTTGCATCATGAGCAAACGATGTTGAAATGGATTGCTACAGCGCTATCATTATTTGAACCGATGATGATTTTGTTAATGGGTGCCATGGTTTTATTTATTGTGTTAGCTATTTTGCTACCAATATTTGATATGAGCCAATTGATTAATTAAGTAATTGAGCCCTGCAGTTGTCATTGCGAGGCTAAAGGGTGTGGCAATTCAGTGGTTTTTCAATTGACAGAAAGGTGAATCGAGATTGCAAAAAAATATCATCATGCAAACACGCTCTGGATTTACATTAATAGAATTATTGATTGTTATTTTTATTATGGGTCTTTTCACTACCACCCTTGTTTTCAGATATAGTCATCATCGTTATTTTTTAGCAATGAATTCATTTTCGCACTTATTAAAATCTGAAATGGAACTGGCGAGACAGCAAGCCATTTTACAAGTGAATGTATTAGGATTATTCATTACACCCACTTATTATCAATTTTATAAATTAAAAACGAATAAAACATTACAATGGGTTCCATTAAATGAAAAAGATACTTTCTGGAATAAAACAGCTATTCCTGCTGAGATTTATTTTAATCTGAGGGTAAATAATAATGGCATCCTGTTAGCGCAAAATAATCAACAACCAATGACTTCACCACAAATTATTTTTTTACCTAATGGAGAAATAACGCCATTTGTATTAACCATTCGTAACCAATATACGCCACAACAATTACAAATTATCGCCCATGCAGGCGGTGATATTTCTTTAGAGGAGTTTTCATGAAACGCTTGAATGGATTTACGTTGATAGAAATATTAGTGGCACTCGTTATTTTAGCCATTGCTTTTACCTCTTTTTTTATGTCCATGTCTGTGAATGTCCGTAATATGCAATATATCCAAGATAAAACCGCTGCCAATTGGATTGCGCTGAATGTGATTGCAGAAATCCAATTGGGAACAATTCGTTTTAATTCGCAATATGACAATACGTCGGGTCAGGAAAAAATGTTTACGCAAATGTGGGCGTGGGAAGCCGCTATTCAGCCGACAAATCATCCTCTCATTTATCGTTTGGATGTAGAGGTGAAAAAAATAAATAATTCGCAGACACTGATTCATTTGATTGGTTATCTTAGGAAGAAAATAGAATGAAGGCTTACGCACATTTAAGAGGGTTTACATTATTAGAAATTTTGATTTGCTTATTTATTTTAGCGATAGTAGGAATGGCAATTACCAGTGGTTTGCACATGGCCGTAAAAGTGGATGATGCTTTAGAAAAAAAATCTAAACTACTCAGTGAACTACAGTTAGCCATAATAATGATGACAAATGATATGCAGCAAATTATTAATCGTCCGATTATTGATGAGCTTGGTCAAGAAAGTGCGCCGGTATTATTGTCTGAAAACAGCATTGAGTTAACCCACGCAGGGTATATTAATCCATTTGCAATGGATGCTCGCAGTACGTTGCAACGCGTTGCTTATCAATTTGAGGATTCGCATCTTCTGCGCATCACTTGGCATGCACTCGATAGAACTTTGCTAAATCGACCAGATAAACAAATATTATTAAACCAGGTTAAATCATTTCACGTTGCTATATTTCCTGCTAATAATCCATTGACTAATTTATTTTATTTTTTATCTCTTCATCAAAATACACAATATGTAAATATGAATATTGCTATTGAAGTAGAAATGGAAATAGCGGGATTGGGATATGTAAAGAGAATTATTCCACTTAATAATAGGATTTTTCGTAATTTTTCGAAAAAAAATGTCATGCCGGAGAAAGTTGGCATGTAGTCGTTAGGTAAATAAAGATGATGCATCAGCATAATGGGAAACATCAACAAACTGGCACAGCATTGTTTCTGGCTTTATTTGTAGTGTCATTAGTGGTTTCTCTCACTATCGTATGGTTTATGAAAAATCGTATTGCCATCAAACATACTCAGCAAATGTTAGTGGCTGATCAAGCCTATCTTTATGCGCAAGGTATGATTGATTGGGCAGCGAGCATATTGGTTCTTTCTGCTACAACTACTAATACAAATCAAGAAAATACTTGGCCGAAATTGTTACCAAAAACACACTTACCTGATGGCCACGGATTTATGTCAGGTCGTATTGATGATTATCAAACACGCATTAATTTAAATAATTTAACTGATGAAAATACTAGAAAAGTATTTATAAATTTATTATCCATGTTGCATGTCAATATTCAGGAACCTGCCATGGCTTTACTACCAGATGCAATCATTGCTTGGATGACGCCAATTAACCGTCTGACGTCTTCCGCAGTAGCGTTTGATATGCAGTATTTGCAATATACTCCGCCTTATCGCGCTGCAAATCGTCCTCTGCAAAGTGTTTCTGAATTGCGATTAATTGCAGGTGTGACACCAGCGCTTTTTAATAAATTAGCGCCTTATTTAAGTACTTTACCGAGTAATGTTAAACAGCACTTTAAAGGTGCACCGCCATTTATTGTGAGTGCGTATGGTGAGTCAGAAGAACCTGAATCATCGTCTCAATCCAGCCACTATTATTTAGTGCAAGCAAACATTGAGATCGATGATCTAGCATTAGTAGTATATGGTTTGTTATATCGCACTATGACGGATAAAGGACCCGTAGTGGGTATTATTTGGCAAGGTCGGGGAACGGTTTAATTCAGGTTGTGTAAAATAGGAATTGCCATTATTATGATTTGGGCTAGAGCATGACAAAGGATGGCAAATGTTGCTTAGTAAGAAAAAAATCAAAATTCTATTTCTCTCTTTCCTTTCGATTTTATTATCTGCATGCTTAACGAAAAAAGAACAGCAACAACAGATTGTTGAAGCTAAATTAGCTTATATTAATCATGATTATTCACGCTCAGTAAATAAATTATTAAAGTTAGCTGACGCTGACAATGTTCAAGCGCAATATGCGCTCGGTTATATGTATTATTACGGTTTAGGTATTAGTAAAGATCAAGATATTGCACGCGATTGGATAAAAAAAGCAGCAAAACAAAAATATCCACCGGCAGTGATTGCATTAAATGCCATGACTAAACCTTATTTTCGTCCTGATGCTCCTCAAGTCAACACACTGGCTTACAATCATGCGCGTAATTAAAAAATGGTTATCAACTTTTCTTTTAATGAGCGTGGTGACACTAACGCTCAACCTGGTATTACTATCTTGTTCATCTCTTTATGCCGATGAGACAGCTTCAACAACTGTAGATTCCACTAAGCGCCAGTGGAATTTAAACGGTGTTGATATTCATACACTCATTAATGAAGTGGCAAAAGTGACTGGTAAGAATTTTGTGGTTTCACCGCAAGTAATAGGCAAAGTTACTTTTATTTCTAGTCATCAACTGACTTCTGATGAACTTTATCAAGCATTTTTGGCTTTATTAGAAACCAATGGTTTTGCTGCTGTCGCAAATGGTTCAATTGTAAAAATCGTTCCGGTGACTTATATAAAAGAAGAAGGAACACCCGTTATTAAAAGCAATCAAGTCCATGCAAGTTTAAATATGGCGGCGACGGTGGTGAGAGTTAAATATGTACCCGCAGCGGAATTGGTCAAGACGTTGCGGCAATTAGTTTATCATTTTGGTTATATCGAAGCATATACACCAACAAACGATGTGATTATTTCTGATCATGCCAATAATGTGGCACGCATTATTGAATTAATTCATTCATTGGATAAACCCACTGCAACTAGTTTTGAAGCGATTCGTCTTAAGCATGCTCAAGCAACAGATTTAGTCAATATTTTATCTTCCATGTTAAAACAGACGGGCGGAGAAAGTGAATTAACCATTGCTGCAGATGATAGAGGTAACGATATTTTATTGCATGGTGGAACCCCAGAGCAGCGTTTACAAGTGCGCAGTTTGGTTGCTAAATTAGATGTTAAATTGGCTAAAAAAACCAATACTGAAGTCATTTATTTGAAATATTTACGTGCCGAAAAAATGGCCGTCATTGTCAATGGTTTAATAGAAAATGCTTTACGTGAAAAAAATATCCGTTCATTCTTTTCGCCCGCGCAGCAGTCATCCAATCAATTAGAAACAGCAGTGAATGGTGCACAAGAAAGTTATACCGAGTTAGTTAATCGTGCGACAGGTCTTACTCCCAATCCGACACAAACCTCGGGGCCAACGACGAATAAAGCCACTGCGGATTTTTCAAATATGGCGCAAAAACAGCCGAAAAGTGGCAGTGTCAGTTCTTACGTGCAATGGGAAGAATCGACTAATTCACTAATTGTGACGGCGCCAAACGATGTCATGGTAAAAATAAAATCGGTTATCGCGCGCTTAGATATTCGTCGTCCACAAGTATTAATCGAAGCGATTATTGCTGAAGTCGAAGCATCGCGTGCCAGTGAATTAGGCATTGAATTAAATGCAGGGCAACAAGTGCAATTGTTGACGCGGTTTTTCTCAGATTCACCGGTAAGTACCATAGGCGCCAATAATCAATTTGCCATTACCAATCCCGCAACGGCGAATGCGGTTGGTCTAGGGTTGTCAAGCGCTTACTCAACAGGAGATAAAATACGATTTTTAATTCGCGCGCTTGAAAATGATTCGCGCTCAAATATTTTATCAACGCCAAATATTTTGACACTAGATAATGAACCGGCACAAATCAAAGTCGGACAATTAATATCGTTTTCTATTGGACAAGTAGATAATAGCACCCAGGGCGGCACACCGTTTAGTTTATTCAATCAACAAGACGTAGGACTTACATTAACGATTAATCCACAAATTACGCCTGATCATTCAATCAAATTAATTATTCAACAAGAATTATCCAGTGTGTTACCAGGTCAAGTCAGTGCGGGTAATAATCCTAATTTAAGTCAGCGTTTTATTCACACTACCGTGATGGCAAAAAATGGCGATATTTTAGTATTGGGTGGTTTGATTCAAAATGAATGGCAAGATTCTGTTTCAAAAGTCCCATTTTTAGGTGATCTTCCTGCTGTAGGTGTTTTCTTTAGAAGCCAGAAAAAAAATCTCGTTAAAACAAATTTAATGATTTTTCTGCGTCCCACTATCCTATATAACGATAAAGATACTTTTCGTATTGTCGGCAGCAAATACGAGGATTTACGTCAGAAACAATTAGAGTCTGATTATCCTATCGAAGTGTCGAACAAAATGACACCGCCCGTGTTGCCACCGTGGAATGGTAATGCGAATTTGCCGCCACCCTTTGAAGAAGTGTGATTTCTTTCTTACCGACCCATTTTAATCCATGTAAATGGCGTGCATGACAATGTCATAGAGAGTGGGTATTTTTCCACGATTATAGATTTTGGCAAAGCTCTTGATAGAGATAAATAAATTATAAAAAATAAAATCTATGGACGCTTATGCCACTTATTACGAGTAACCCAAAACACACGGCGAGATGGATGAGGTAGGACGCGATAATATGACCTTGTTGATCTTTAGGAGCACGCCAAAAATTATTAAAAATATGATTGGCAATGAAAATATAAATAGCGAGCAATATCGCTGCCCAAAAAATATAAACGTTAAAAATAATCGCGATACTGGTGATGGCTTTCCAACATAAAGCACCAATATAAAATAACCAGGGTTGAGGGACATTTTTTTGCTGCATTAATTCGAAAATTTGCGCACGTGCTTTGATATCAAGCAAAATAGAAAATAAAAAAATACATCCCATGCCAATTCGGCCAATATCGATAAGCAAGTTATCCAGTGAGTTCATAGTGAATTCCTCTATTTGATAAAATGAAGTTTCATCCCTATTAAGATAAAACAATTTACTTTATAATCAAATGTTTTTATTAATAGTAATTGATTATAATCATAACGCTGTAAATATTCTTGGTTATTAAATCATATTTGCAGATGATAGAAAATATAGGGTAAATAAAATCTATTATGATAATGATTATTTCAACAATTCTGCAAACCATCCTACCTATCGGAATTGGCAAATTAATTGTTGTTTAAGTTATAAGGACATAAAATGCTTTTCAATTCCTATGTGTTTATTTTATTTTTTTCCCCTGTGGTTATTTGCGTATATTTTTTTCTTAATAAATTAAAATGGTATAGAGCTGCTATCTTTTTTCTCTTTTTTATTTCACTATTTTTTTACGGATATTGGAATCCAATTTACCTACCTTTAATACTCATTTCTATTTTAATCAATTATTTTATTGGTGCTTCATTCAATCACTTATTCGCTATTAACTGGCTTAACAGAAAGTTTTTACTGCTCGTCGGAATTATTTTTAATGTAGCGTTACTTGCGTATTTTAAATATAGCAATTTTTTTATGAGCAATCTAAATTATTTTTTAAATAACAATTTTCAGTTATTGAAAATAATATTGCCCTTAGGGATAAGTTTTTTTACCTTTACACAAATAGCTTTTTTAATCGATGCTTATCAAGGTCGAGTGAAAGAATATAACCTAATCAATTACGGCTTATTTGTGACTTTTTTCCCGCATTTGTTAGCAGGTCCTATCATTCATCATACTGAAATGATGCCACAATTTTCAGATACCGCAAATAAAGCAATTAATTATAAAAATTTAGTTATAGGATTGATGGTATTTTCAATCGGATTATTTAAAAAATCTTGTATCGCAGATACATTAGCTGAATGGGTGAATAATGACTATATGCGTTATGAATATCTTTCAACTTTTGAAGCATGGTTTTTAAGTTTCTGCTATACATTTCAATTGTATTTTGATTTTAGCGGCTACACCGACATGGCGATTGGATGTTCGTTAATGTTAAATATTAAGTTACCAGAAAATTTTAACTCCCCGTATCAGGCGCTAAATATCCAGGATTTTTGGCGACGTTGGCACATGACGCTAAGTAGATGGTTGCGAGATTACATTTATATACCATTAGGTGGAAATAGAGCAGGAGAAATTGCAATACATTGCAATCTCATTGTGACTTTTCTAATAGGTGGATTTTGGCATGGCGCAGGTTGGACCTATGTTATCTGGGGGTTGCTGCATGGAATGGCTATCTCTATTCATCGACTTTGGAAAAAAATGAATATTCAATTGCCAAAAATAATAGCATGGATGATCACTTTTTTATTTGTGAATTTCGCTTGGATATTTTTTAGAGCAGAGTCTTTATCACAAGCCTTTACAATACTTAATAAAATGTTTCAGCCAATTAAAGTTGAACTTCCATCTTCAATTAAAGAATTGTCATACACCGATATTATTCCTGATCTGATGATGAGTTATAAAGAATTTTTTCTATTATTTTCATTTTTCATGTTCATTTGTTTCACTACAAAAAATTCGATTGCATTGAAATCAGCTTATACAGGTACTTTAAGATGGAATGTATTTATATCTGTAACGCTTGTATTGGGCATACTTAGTTTAACTCGTGTTACTACTTTCATCTATTTTCAATTTTAGGTTTTATGATGGAACAACTATTTTATAAAAAAAAATTAATGCATATCTTGTTCATCACAATAGGTTTATTACTTTTATATGCAAACATCATATATTTTGTTGATCCGTTGCAACAATATCGATTAGCAACATTTTTTAAAGCAGTTTATATTAATGAAATTTATCAAAATCCTGGATTAGCTAAGCATTATAACTACAACGCGGTCATCATAGGCTCTTCAATGACAGAAAATTTTCGACCCTCCTACATACGAAAAAAATTGGGATGGCAAGCATTAAAATTATCTATCTCCGGTTCCAATTCTTTTGAAGAAAAAATAATGCTAGAGACAGCTATTAAAACTGGTCGAGTAAAAAATGTCATCTATGGCTTAGATTTTTTTCGATTAGCTGAAAAAAATGCGCGCGAAGGATTTCCTGATTATCTTTACTTGCATCAGTCAATCATGGATAAGCTGAAATATCTATTTAATATAGGCAATATAGATTTCATCTTAAAAACAATGATAGGTAACCTTGGGTTGGCCTATAAAGACAATATGGATTTAGATAGCGTATATACTTTTAACGATAAATTAGCATATTCCGCGGAGAATGTTATTCTGTCTTTTAACAATAAATTAAAACAAGGTGAAAAACTGCACTTCTCATTAGCAGAAATGAAATTAAATTTTAATGCAAACATTTTGTCGGTTTTTAAAAATAACCCCAATATAACTTTTTATTTATTTTTTCCTCCTTATTCAGTTTATATGTATAAGCTATATGAACATGAAGGTAAATTATTTAATTTTTTAGAAATGAAAAAATATGTATGTGCGGTCACAAAAAATCTTTCAAATGTTAAATTATATGATTTTCAATCAGATTCTATGATAATAGAAAATTTAAATAACTATAAAGATATTTATCATTATTCTGAGGAAATTAATAATTACATAATTGATAATTTTAATAAGAAAAAGTATGTGGTTACTGCTGATAATCAAACAGGATAAAGAAACGCTAGCGTTTCTTTTTTTAAAAGTCACATTGCTAAAATTTGTCATTGCGAGGCCCGAAGGGCCGGGTCTTGCAACGAGAATGGATGCTATGGTGAAGTGGCGACTGCTTCGGATGGCTGAGTGCTGCCACCGGCACAAAATCCCCACGTATTGACACTTTGACCTGCACCAATATCAATCCCCCAAGTAGGTGGTTTGACAGTGATGCTAGTACCACTTCGTGTCATAGTACCACTCCAGTTTTGTGTGATGGTTACTGAAGTTGGTAAGGTGAACTTGAGTGTCCAGCCATGCACTATAGATGAGCCGGTATTTTTGATCGCTGTCGAGCGACAATATCCTCCATTCCAAGTCGAATCTTGCAAGAAAGTGACTTGCAAGCCGCCATTATTATTAGCCGGAGGAGGTGTGGTGGTGGGTGGCGGTGGCATAGGAATAGTACCAACAGTGCCATCAGCAGTTGTATAAATCACACTGAATCCACTCGCAAGCGTTGCACTATTCACACACAAACCTGTATCGGAAAAAGTTTTTTGTGAATCAGCTGCCGCCCATGTTGGTGTCGTGACTGTCATACGATTAGCAACGCGAGTATAAGAACCATTCCATATACTTGAAATGACGGCAGCGGCAGGCAAATCAAATGAAATTGAATTAATTAAAATACGCGATGATGATCCATTTGCGACAGTGAGCTTGCCGCACCAACCACTTCCCCAATTGGAATCAACAGCTAAGTTAGCAATCACTGACCCATTACTTGGCGGTGGTGTCGGAGCAGGTGTCGGCGTTGGTGTTGGAGTCGGAGCGGGTGTTGGAGTCTGTGCCGGCGTTGTTCCAGTATATTGAATAGCTTCTTTATTAATAAGTGCAGTTAACACCGCCATTTTATCTGTGTGAATAGTTTGCCAATCATCATTTAATACCCCACCGGTATCACCAGAATTAGGATTCCAAGACCAAAACGTCCAATTGATTCCTTTGCTGCTCATGTAATTAGTAAATTGTCTAAACCAGCGTCCTTCAACAGTATCTAAGCCAACATTTTTCGCACCAAATTCACCGACTAAAATAGGCGCTGTATTTTGATCATTAATATATCCGAAACCTTTACTCCAGCGGTCAGATAAAATGTTAACTAGATCAGGACTTGAAAACCATGGTTGCGCAAATACACTTGGGCCATATTCATGTGGAGAATAAACTAATTTATTCGCTTTATTTAAACGCACTGGATTGTTACGTACACCTTCTAAATTACCGCCCCACCAATGTTGTTGTAATTGTTGACCACCAGCGACTTGGCCTTCTATTCCTTCAACAAAGATGAGCCAATTCCCATTTTTAGCCAATATGGCATTACCTGCGCGTTCTGCAGCTTTGCGCCAATCATTTGCAGCATCTGTTCCCCAAGTTGCAGAGCCATGTGGTTCATTTTTTAAATCAGCACCGATAACATTGGGTTTATTTGCATAACGCGTTGCTAACGTTTCCCAACGAGCAACCCAATCATTTTCGGTAAATCCATTTTGACCATACCAAAGGTCAAACATAAAACCATCGTCTGCTTGCGAATGGTTATCAAGAATAACCATCAAATTATTTTTTGCGGCTTCATCAATAATGATATCCATGACTTGTTGTGGCGTTTTGCCCTGCAAAGCAGCATTCTTGCCGCTACCATAATCGATACCGCTTATGGTGGTTGCATTGAGAGCTTGTAATGAAAATGGCAGGCGGATGACATTGAAACCAAGCAAACTAATCTGCTTGAGCATATCTTTATAGTCACGTGTCCAGAGGCCATGAGGTACATGATTCGCGGTTTCAAAACCAAACCAATTCACACCTTGTAAGGTGACTGGAAAACCATTTGCATCAACGATTTTGTTACCAGAAGTTGAAAGCGGAAATGCTGGCATGCTAGTGGCAGCTTGAGCGGTTCCTACGGTGAGAGTGAAAGTAACTATCAATAAGAACGTCGCTACAAATTTCACAAATTCAAGGATAGAAGGGAAACGGGCCATGTGGGCTAAAGATGCGGTAACAGGCTTCATACCTCCCCCTTAAAACAAGATTCTCATCTTTTTAGGCAGTTCTTTATCCTTATAGTATAGTACAAAAAGCGTAATACGGTGCAAAAATGATACAATTTAACTACTTAACGAGAGGGGAAGGTGAAGCCTAGCGTTTTGGGGAAGCCGCGCTCAGGAGGGGCTGGCAGCAGGAAAATTAATTCTACGATAAGACAATAATTTCTCATACTCATCAGGATGTTGGCTAAGCGATGACCTGAAAAGGCGAGGAGAAACATGAGTATGATGATTACCGATCGTTATTTGTTTTTCGTTAACTATTTTTTTATTATAAGAAGAATAGTTAACATCGTTTTTTACCTGATCAGGCTGTTTCAGAGATTGATTTTGTAATAAATTATCTTTAATTTTTTTTGTATCTTGTTTAAAGAATAGAGGTGGATTATGAGTGATTTGTTCTAGTTGCATTTTTTTATACTCTTCATCACGAATTTTTTTTCTCTGATAAAGATCATAAACCGCATGTATCGTAATAGCCGTTACTAAAACAAAACTTACTAGACCCAACATGGGACAGAAAAAACCTGCCGTGGCTAAGCCTGCAGAAATAAAGAGACCAACCGAGCGATAAACTGCTCGTTTTTGAAAATGTTTTTTCATTTCAAGTTGTTCTAAATGGCGTTGGTAATAATTAATTTGTGTCAATATTATTTGTTGTGATTTTTCAGAAGGTGAAAAACAATTATTTTTTTCTTTTTCTAAATCAATTAATTTGGCACGTATCTCATCGATCTTTTTATTCGTATTATAAAATATATATGTAGTTTTATAGATAGTAAAAGCGGACACTAAAATTGCTGCGGTAGTTAATATGGGTAGAGATAATGCGCCACACATAAAAGCAATACCCATGCTCAGTTGAGTGATCTTAATTAAATGAAAAAGATATTTTGTTTTACGTTGTTGCGTATTGGGATTTCGCAACAAACGATAAACTTTTCTAAACGACCAGATGCCATCGACACTCGTTAAAAAAGGCGCCAGATAATTTGAATAAAGAATAATATATTGAGCATAGCTTGAATTAATTTGCACGTATTTTGCTAAATAAAGTGGAAACACTAACGTTGATTTTATCAGGGCTTCTGATTTTTTATGTAAAGCATAAGGGTCATTTTCATCGTCGTCATCGTTTGCTTTATTAGTGGCGGTCTTGATGACATTAATAAATTCATTGGCTTTATCAATAATATTGATTAAATAGGTGATGTCTTTTGCTTGTTGTTGATAAGTGGAGACAGGCAAGCGTTTGAGTATTTGTTCGATATGATTGATGACATCTTCTAATTGATAAGTATGTTCTACAGTGATACCGGATGAAATGGCTTCTTCTAGGATATATTTTCTTATATCTTCAGTGCATTGTTGTTTGAATAATTTAAATGTAGTGTACTGCGAAGAATGATATCTTGCCACGTATTGGTTTATTTTAAATGTATGGGTTGTCATTATTAGCTATCGCATGATTTATTTTTACAATAGACAGTATAAAGAATGAATGACAACCAGAAGATGACAAGAAGATGACAATTTTGTTAGGATTTTGCAGTTAAGGGCACTTCTAGAAATTAGATATGTTGATTCAAATCAAGGCGGATCAAATTTTAAAAGCGCAGTTTATATGCAAATAAATGAGCATTTTAAAATTTGATTTAACGATGAGTTGAATAAAAATAGCAATTTCTAGTGGTGCCCTTAAGAACGTGGATTGAAAAAAATAAGCGTTACGGTAGTGCCTTGACCTATGCGGCTATCAATCATGATATTCGCTTTATGCAACTCCATAATGGATTTTACAATGGCTAAACCTAAGCCGGTGCCGCCTGTTTGTTTAGAACGTGCTGTATCGACGCGATAAAAACGATCAAATAAATGTGGAATATGTTCTGCAGAAATACCATCGCCCGTATCGGTAATAGTAAGATAACAGGTACCTTCTTGTAATGATTGAATGGATAACTTAATGACGCCGCCGGCTTGAGTATGTTGTAACGCATTTGAAACGAAATTAGTGAAAGCACGTTGTAACATGCTTTCATCGCCTACGATAAAATTACTTTTTCCTTCGCTAATGATCTTGACATTTTTATCTTCTGAAATGGCATCAAAGAAATTAATGACATTATCAATTATTTTTTTTATATCTATTATTTTAGGATGAAAATGTATATTAGGATTTTCAGTCGCTGCTAAAAATAATAAGTTCTCAATCATTTGAGAGAGACGTTGAAATTCTTCCAAACTGGATTCGATCACTGCGCGATATTCTTCTGCGGAACGGGGGCGTGAAAGTGAGATTTCTGCTTCACCCATTAATACGTTAATAGGTGTGCGTAATTCGTGTGCTAAGTCACCTGAAAATTGTGATAATCGATTCACTCCTTCTTCAATACGATTTAACATATCGTTAAATGCTGTTGCAAAGACAAAAAGCTCTTTAGGCCATGTGATAGGATTTAATCGTTCTTTAAGTTTTGTAACGGTGATACGTTGTGTGGACGATGTCATATCGCGCAAAGGTTTTAATCCTCTACGCGTGACTAACATACCGAGGAGAGCAGAACAGAAAATACCGATTAATAAGATAAAAAAAACACCTTCACGATAATCTTTAACGATTTTACGTTCACCAGAAATGTCCATGGCCATTTGTATATATTGATTAGTACTATTATTTGCTGCCGTACTTAGCAGCAAATAATCATGTCTTTTCCGATTTTTTCTCTTTGGAGAAATCCAATTAGTACTGCTAACAACATTGGATTTTTTTGTAATATTATCAAATGCTGTGATGGGTACCTCATCACTCATGTTAGGGGTTTCAATGGCAATTTTATTATCATTATTAATGATACGTACATAATAGTGATAAAGAGAGGGTTCTAATATAATTTCTTCTTTTAACAAGACATGATTGTTAGTATTAGCTTGTAATAGTTTTTGTAAAACTTGTATTTTATTTTGTAGGAATTGATAATTTTCTTTTTCTAAACGAGTGGTAAAAATCCAATACAGTGAGAAAGTAACTATCATTAACATGATAAAAGTAGATAAAGTATAAATCCAAGTAAGCCGCGTGGTAATAGACCATTGTTGCGGATGAGGAATTTTTAATAAATTATTTATTTTTGCTATTTTTGCGATCTTCCAACACATAACCAACTCCACGAATAGTATGAATTAATTTATTAAGGTAGGAATCATCTATTTTGCGACGTAATCTGCCAACAGCAACATCGACAATATTCGTATCACTATCAAAATTCATATCCCATACTTGTTCGGCAATTACTGTACGTGATACGACTTGACCGACACGAGAAGCCAATAATGATAATAATGTAAATTCTTTTGAGGTGAGTAATAATTGTTGGTTACTGCGCGTTACTTTATGACGAATTAAATCTATTTCAAGATCAGCAATCTTTAGAGTCTCTGTTAAAGGTGCTTGATTTCGACGTAAAATATTGTTGATTCGTGCTAGCAATTCAGAAAAAGCAAATGGTTTAACCAAGTAATCATCAGCACCTAGTTCAAGCCCTTTTACTCTATCGTCGACTGTTCCGCGTGCAGTAAGGAATAAGACAGGTACCATTTGTTTTTGATGACGAAGCTTTTTTAAAAGACTCCAGCCATCTAGTTTAGGCAACATTATATCTAGGATAATAAGCGCATAAGCATGTGTCGTCGCGAGAAAAAGACCTTCTTGCCCATCGGTTGCTACATCCACCACAAAACTATTTTCAATCAGGCCTTTTCTTAAATAGGCCGCTGTTTTTGAATCATCTTCGATAATAAGGAGTCGCATAATTTTTTCATCGTATCATTATTTAAAAAGGGTATCTAGCCAGATTGTTTTTTCTCATTTTATTTTTGGTTCTTCATGAAGAATGATTTCGAAGTGTTTTGTCTAATGACGGATGTTGCAACCAGTGTGTTATATAATATTGGTCATATTTTAAATAGTGTTAAAATCAGTATTATTTTATTGAGAGAGGATATAAATAAACTGATTCTAAAGATTTAATAGAATAATTTCCCCTGTTCAATATGGTTACTTTGCAACACTATGATGGTATTATTTTTTAGATCACGCTGAGGTTTACTGATCAATCGCTCATGAGTTTTTTTTATATCAATTTCACGCGTATTATTTGAATAAAAAATCAATTGTCGAATTATTAGAGAAAGCCTAAAGAAAAAATCTAATTGATCGTTTTAGTAAGTGTATAAAAAGGAGAATATTATGCCGCAAATGAATGCTAGATTGTTTTCTGAAAAAGTAAAGGAATATGTTTCATCTCGTCCCAGTTACTCAGGGCCAAGTGTCGATTTCATTATAAAAAAATGTGATATAACACCTACCTCTATTATTGTCGATATAGGAACAGGAACAGGAAAATTAGCAAAATTATTTTTGCAAAAAAATATTGACATTATTGGTTGCGAGCCTAATGAAGAAATGCGACAAAAAGCCATCATTGAATTAAATGAGTTTGGAGAACATTTTAAATGTTTAGCGACCTGTGCTGAAGAAACAACATTAAAGGAAAATAGTGTTGATTTAATCTTAGTTGCTAATACGTTGCACTTGCTTGATCGCAATAAAACTATTGAAGAATTTAAACGTATCTTAAAACCAGGGGGGAATATTGCAATTTTATATAATATTCGTAATGTAGAACAAAATGAATTAGCGGCAGAATATGAAACATTATTATTAAAATATTCAACCGAGTATCAAAAATTTTCAACACAGTTTATTAACGAGCAATATATTCCTGGTTTTTTTGATAAGCCAGTTAAGCATATTTTTACTTCACCTAATCCTCATCCATTAACTCAAGCTCAGTTTATTGAACGATTTTATTCTTCAGCATGGTTAAGTAAACAAGGTTTTACTGAGCAAGATAGAAAATTATTTGAATCTGAAGCAAAAACCATATTTAGACGTTGTCAATTACATCAAAAAGAAAAGAATAAAATATTAAACATCAATAATAATGCCGATGATAATGAAGCACTAAACACCCTGTTGTATCAAACTCATGTCTGTTTGCTTTAATAATCGCAAACGTCTTTATTCTATACTTAGCTATTTAAGCCAATAGTATGTTGAAGCACAAATGATCGCTTAAGTTGTGTGTCGGTTTTTTCGGGGCGAGATCAGCTGGATAAATAATAGCTTGAATGATACTCTTTAGGCGGGGTTAAGAAACAGTACCGTTATTTACTTATAAAGGTTATCATAAAAACTTCAAATGAAAACAAAAACACATTCCAAAGTAATGGGATCAAGTCAATATTTCCAAAATCAACAACGATTAAATCCGCTATCATTTTTTCCAAAGGAGTTATTTTTAATTATTTTGTCTTTTTTGGATATTAAAACACTAATAACATGTTGTAGAGTTTGTCATGAGTGGAACAAAAAAATAACTGGAGCTGACTCAATTTGGTTTGCGCGTCTATTAGACTATTTACTTCAAACAAAGCATTCCAATGCAATCGAGCTAGTTTCTTTTTATCAACATCATGGAAGTACGCAACTGATTTTAAAAAAAATTCATCAAAGTAAAATAAAAATTGAGAAATATAATACAGAAATAAAAAATACTATCGAACATGAAAAAAGTAAAATGAATCGTATACAAACCTCAAATGAAATGATCAATGGATGTGTTTATTTACCAAATCAATTTTCTACTTTTAAAACATCATTTTTTATGGAGGCTGTATATACAAAAGTATATCGTTTGTATGTTGAAAAGAAACTTAAAAAACATCACAATGAACTAAGAAAAATATTGACAATAAAATAGAGCAGAGAGTTCAGGTTAAATGTGTAAATAGCCATAAATCCAGTATCATTATTGGTTCCAATAAGGAAAATTTTTATGGTTATTACAAACAATATTTTAGATAAATTAATAGGACGCAATGAACAGATATTTCATTAGGGTTTGATAGAGTGGTAAAAATCGTGGGTCATTGAAAGTTTAACTAGAGGACTTTGATAGAATTTGTATGTGTTTGAATTGTATGTTGCATTAAATTGATATTTTATGACCATAAAATTGCTGTGTAGATTAAATTGATACTATACCCATATATGGACCCTACCTCCAGTTGCAAGCAGTAAATTTTATTTTTATCAAAGTAAGTGAGATGCATTCATATATTCGGCCTCACATTG
>OBEQ011747354.1_pt1 | contig 21507 bp, 12 predicted proteins | sample 1670901 | NCBI WGS metagenome assembly OBEQ01 (sample SAMEA104232315, study PRJEB22302) | groundwater metagenome | biome: forest; feature: aquifer; material: groundwater | place: USA | collected 2011-08-07 | depth 5.4 m
CACTTTGCGCAGGACTACTTATGGAGAGTTCTTTGTGTCTTTAATGCAAGATAGTTTTGCTCGGTATGCGTTATATCTTATTCTTTTTTTTGGTATGTGTGCTTTTTTTGGAACTGCCCCAAGGTTGGTGCACGCACAAATCCAGGATCCAACCACTATTACCAGTGTTACTGCAACTTTTGATCCTACGTCGCACATAGTTACCCTACAAGCCGAAGGTGATCGAGGATGTGTGAGCCCGTGTAGGGCAAGAACAGATACGCTTGATGTCAACTCAGCTGGTTGGATAGAAGTTGTTGCTCCAAGGTCGGTTTATATTCCGCATGACGATCCAAAAATGGAAGGTCTGCCGAACACTATGCAACCAGCTGCTCCAAATTCGAAGAATGGTTCAAGCTACTTCCCCCAAAACGGGCCCGCAGTTTGGACGTATATTCGACGCATTGATGCCAGTACTTGGTCAACTAATGACTATCGTTTTTGTATGACCATTTCTGGAAATGCTGGCAGCTTTTTACTCTTACCATCAATTGATTTTGATAGACAATGTGCAACAGTGGCAGTAGTAGGACAAGCTCCGCTCGGAACTAAACCATCGCTTACCATTACCAGTGTTTTGAGTGAGGATGGCCAAAGCAACACAGCTACGCACCCAGCTGATAGTAGGGTGGATATTGCTGGTGTGGGTACGGGCAGTACACAAGTTACAGACACTAGTTTTGTTAGCTGTTCGGATGGGTCTGGCGGAGAGGAAAAAAAATATTACTCAGTTGCAATGGATTTACTTGCCAAGGATTGGACGCTTTCTCCAGGTTCTTCCTCGGGAGGCTTTAGCTTTACTTTAGTTGATCCAGGCAAGGACGGCACGTACGACTGCAACACTAACACACAGACGCCAGCAACACCTGCTCGTTATAGCTTTAGTTTTGCAATTAATACTACCAGTTTGTCAGATGGCACCTATCAGCTTCAGGTAAATGCAAAGAGTGGAGAAGATGTTTCCGACACTCGAAGTCTGTACGTAAAGCACTCGGCGATCGTGAGTCCAGATTTTTTGCTTGTTGTTACGCCGAGTCAAACCATAAAACGAGGAAATACTGCTGTGTATACCATTGCTGTTGATTCCTGCAGAGGTGGTTTTAATGGGCCAATAACAAATATTTCAATAGAATCGGGCTTACCAAAGCAAGTAAAATCTGTAGTGTTTACGCCAGTAGTTGCCCAAATTCCAGATTGTAGCGGACTGAGTAATGTAATAGCTCAAATAGAAACTGATGCTGATACCGAACTCGGTAGCTTTACACTAGTATTTTCCGGGAACGGAACAGGAGTAGGGGTGCGCAGAGCGCAGGCAGAACTCGTAGTTGATTCAGCAGACCTGTTAAATATTACTATTGCTCCGGCCAGTGCTACTAAGTTAGTTGGGACAGCACAAGCCTACACTACTACTGCTCACTACGGTGATGGCAGTACAAAAGATGTGACTGCAAATACTTTGTTATCAAGTCTAAATCCCGCAGTGGTAATTTTAGGTGAAGGTAAAGTTGCGGGATCGTCTCCGGTAACTGCTACGATTACCGGAACATACGTAGAGCTTGGTAAAACTGTTCAAGCAACTGCCAACTTTTCTGCAGTAGATTTTAACTTGGTATGTCCTGCCAGCTTTACCGTCTATCAAGGTGCTGCTCAGTCGTTTACTATTTTCTTATTACCTCAGAATAATTTTGCAGCAGATGTACCGTTTTCTGTAAGTGCGGAAGGGTTGACCCCGCTGCCTTCATCAGGAGTATTTACCCAAACCTCTGGGTATACTGATATGTTTGTTATTCCAGCAACAAGTGTTGGCCAGTTTACACTCACCGTTACTGGTTCTTACTCAGGTAATCTTGGAACAAAATCTGCAAGTTGTAGTACACTTTTTACAGTAAAACCTAACCTCCGAAGCATTACACTGCTTCCTTCAAATGCTTCCATCCTCGTTGCAGGGACGCAAACCTATTCAGTATTAGCAACCTACACCGACAATACCAGCCAAGATGTAACTGCTGTAAGCTCCTATACCAGTAGTAATACTGCCATTGCGGCTATGACCAATAATGTAGCTAAAGGTGTATCTGTGGGTTCGACAAGTGTTTCTGCCTCTTACACACAAAACGGTATTACCAAAGAAGATACGGCTAGTTTGCAAGTTACTGGTGGCAGTGGTGGAAATGTTCCGCCAAATCAGCCTACAGGTTTAAACACCGATAATAGTGCGTGTGGAAAAATTAAGATTACGTGGACTGCTCCACTAAGCGGTAGTGCTCCAACTGGCTATCGTGTGTATGTTTCCCCTTCCAATAGTCCATATGCTTGGACTCAGGTTGGAGGCGATATTTCTGCTCTAGATTTTAGTGTGATAGATTCTAATCCGCCAAATAAAAATAGTTTAAATTTTTATGCAGTAACTGCGTTTAATACCTACGGTGAATCCAGTAAAGCCCTTGCTCCAGCCATTGCGCCGCTTTCTTGTACACCAAATTTTCAGACTTCAGATAAAGATATTAGTGCGGTTAATAATAAAAACAATAGCTTTGTCCCGTGTAATAATAAGTTTGATTCACTCTCTACCACATCTTTAATTAAAGCTGGAAGCGTTATTTCCTTTGCTATTAATGTCTGTAATTTTAGCGGTACTGGCGCAGTTCCTGCTGGTCCGCATGTGAGCGTGGTTGATAGGCTCAGTAATGTATCTAACCCAACTAACTTTTTGTGTCGGAAAAGCGATAGTAGTGTTTGCAGTGTTGCCCCCACTATTTCTGGCAGTTTTCCAAATCAGCAGATTAGCATGATAGTGGACGGTTCGGGACTGGCAACTGGTGAATGGTATACCATAACATTTAGTGCAACGGTGCCAACAGCTAACCCTAACCCTGCAATAATATTTAGTTTAAAGAATCAAGCAGATATTTATTTTGATGGTAATTTCCAAAAACGGGTTAGTACCCCCACTCTACTCTTTTATAATGGTGGCTTTGTTCCAAAGAAAGAAGAAATTGCGCCTTAGTTTTTGTAATTATTTTATTTTTTAACTTATCTCTATGGATATTCCTGTTTCAAACTCACCACAAGCTACTAAAAGGCGTTTTTGGCCATGGCTTATTGTTATTTTGATTTTGGTTGGGCTGGGTTTTTTTGCTTGGACTAACTTTAAGAATTCTGCTCAAAAAGTAGAAAATTCTAAAACAGTAACTAAGCAGGGGGCACCAAAGAAAGATTTGAGCGTACCTCCAGCAGTTACCGTTACAAAAAAGCAAGTAGAAACAGCAAAGCTTCCGAGCGGTCTGCCTTCAGATGTTCCAATTGAGGCTGGAGCAAAGATTTTACAGAATTACACAGCTACTACCTCTGACGGAAAAATTCAGGCCACGCGAATCTTTGAAACCAGCAAGAGTTTAGACGACAACGCAAAGGTGTATACTGATTACTTAGTGAAAAATAACTGGAAGATTACAACCAAGACCACCATTGAACGGCTCCGCTCCATTGCTGCAGTAAAAGGTGATTTGTATATAAATATTAATATTGGTGAAAATTCAGTAACTAAGGTTCGTACAGTAGATATTTCTATTTTGCAAACAGTGGGTACTAAGTAGGTATAATTGTAACAGGGTGAAGCCAAAAATTTTTATCGTAATAGTAGTAATACTCGTGATTGCTGTGGCTACAGTGGTATTTTTTCGTGCAAAGAAAAACGCGAGTATTAAAAAACAACAAAAAGAAACCCAGGAGTCTCAGACAAAAGTTTCCAACCAACAGCTCCAGCCTCTGCAAATAGAGAAACAGGAAGTAAAAGCCTCAGATCTACCAGAACTGCTACCAAAAGATTTGCCAAAAGAAGATGGGGTAGAGGTCTTGCAAAACTTTTATAGCACAACTCCGTCGGGTGATCTTATCGCCAGTAGAGAATATAGGAGCAAAAGGAGTTTTGAACAAAACGTTGCCTTATTTGCCAATTTTCTTAAAACATCTTCTTGGAGAACTCTCAGTACCTTACAAGCAGGGGATCGGGTTGTATTTTCAGCCACAAAAGCTTCAGATGTGTTGCAAGTTGCAATCGTCGAAACACGACCAAGTAACCTGGTAACTGTTTCTTTAGATATTACAAGAACTAAACTCGCCCCTAAGTAAATTGATATTCCTAAGTTTTCCCTCACACTTTTAGAGCTGACTATGAACCTCTTATTACAACGTTTTATACAACCTTCGGGTGTAAGTTATAGAAATTCTATTCGCATGGTAGGTAAGTCTTTTTTAAGTGCTGCTATTTTTTTAACTTTACTCAGTTCACTTTACGTGGTAAGTAGTATTTTGGCTGCGCCTCATAAAGCCCGGGCAGATTTTTTTTGCACAGATGGTAGTACGCGTTCCAGTTTTCCAGGTCTTGCAGGAGATGAAAATTTTGTTGTCGGTACGAAAGGGAATAGTAGTAGTGGTAGCCCTGGAGTTGGTAACGAGTGTTCAGGCGGTAATTTACAAAAGTTGCCTGCTGGTTATGCTTTGAGTGCGATTGGATTTGCTTCTGACGATGAAGATTGTTGGTTGTTTATTCGTACGGCTCCTATAAATCCAGATGGTAGTATTGATTTTTCCCGAAGTAGATATCAGCCTGGCAAACAATGCCCTACGGGACGAGCTAATAACTCTGAAGTGACAGTGAATTGGTATAACTATAATTTACAGCCTAACAAGTATGTTACCGGTTGGACCTGGGGTGCAAATACAGGTGGCACGAGGGGCGGTAGTGAAGAATGTTACTATCAGGAATATACAGATTTAAGAACAAAGCAAGTATATGATTGGTATAACGATCCATTAGGTAAAAATGGTACTTGCGATGAAAGGGGAATGGGTAATCCATCTAACTTAAATAATATTTATAGGGCACCAGCTGGTGAAGTAATTATTGGTTTGGGTATGACATTAGCCTCGGATGCTGACCTTGATTCACTCTGGGCAACTATGAGAGATGGCACTGTACCGGTTGGTCCGTCGGCTGATATTAAAGTCAATGGTTTAGATGGGCCTGTTTCGCTTGCCTATAACGGCACCGCAAATGTGACTTGGTCAAGTACAAATGCGGATATCTGCAATGTTACTCCAGGCAACTGGTCTGGTCCTGCCGGTGCCCAATCACAGCAGTTAACTAATTCTGTAGTATATACACTTGATTGCAGGAATAGTAGTACCGGTGCAACTGCGAGTGATTCGGTTACTGTTACTGTAGACCCCGAGCCAAGTTTTACTCTTTCTGTTACACCCGGTTGGAAAGCACTCCTGCAAGGACAGTCTTTTGATTTTACGGTAAAAGCAACGTGTACTGGCACGAGTCTAACGAGCGTAGATATTGATACCGTAACATTCACTGCAGGCTCTTCGGGTTTAAGTTACGCATACCCAGCGGGGTTTACCAAAAACATACCTTGCGGCGGATCTACCATGGTCACGTTGAGTGCAAGTAATTCCGCAGGGCCCCTGTCTCAGGATACTCCAAATCAAATTACCGCCACGTTTCAGGCTTCCAGCGGGAGCATTACTGGAACTGGTTCTAGTGTTTTGGAAATTTATGCTCAACCCACTCTGAGTCTCACTGCTATTCCAAATGGCGGTCAACATGTAGATGACCAGGTTCTTATACAATGGACACCTAAGAACACAAGAGCGCCAAACCAGTGTAACGCATCTGGGTCGTGGTCTGGACCTAAAGGTTCTGTAAGCGATACTCCGTATCAAGACCTGCAACCAAATTTTCCTACTGCTACTACCTACACATACACACTTCAATGTGATGGCTTTTTAGGAACCTCAGTTACTCAAAGCGTAAGTGTGGATGTGGCTGCTATAGTTCCGGGTACGCTCAAGGTTGATACTGTTGGTTTGCCTGCTGGACAAAATCCGAGTGTGACGTATTCGATTACTGGACCAACCAATGTTGCGAGTGCTACGTATGCAAGTTTTCCTCAAACTCACTCAGTTAATCCGGGCAGTTATGATTTAACCATTAGCTCTGTAACACCACCCGCAGGCTTTGTATTAGATTCGCCAGCCCTTACTCCGGGTATTACACAAACAGTAACTTCTGGAGCAACTACTACCTATACGTTGCACTTTAAAGCCCAGCCAGCTACCCCAGACTTTACTATTATGGTTACTCCGCAAACTCCAACCACTATATTAGCTGGTGGATCGGTCACCTACCGGGTTGATATCACTAATTGCAATGCCCAAGTTACTCAATCAGTAAGTGGGTTTACATACCCGGGTCTACCGGGAGGAGTAACAACTTCTGCTCTTGGTCCTATTTTGTGCAATGATGCAGAAAATGTGACTATTTCAACACCTACTAGTTTAGTTCCAGGCAATAAGCCATTTAGTGTTTCTGGAAGCGCAAATGGAGTTACCAAACAGGGTTCGGCGAGTTTTACAATAGCTCCACTCCCAACAGTTACACTAAATGCATCTTCACCTGTTGCAATTGGTAGTGCAAGTACACTTACGTGGAGTTCGCAAAATACAACTTCCTGCGAACTATTTGGCGACGGTCGTCCTTCACTTGAAGTAAATTCCGAATATGGTCATATAGTTGCTGCAGATGGTACTTGGTCTGCAGCGGGAGCGCCTTGGAGTGTATTTAACGGAAATAGTGGGCTTCCAGGTAGCACACCAGTACACGACTGGACCAAGGAAGCAGTAGTGGGCGGTACTAACGAACAAGTACATTTTGGCGTTACAGACAAATCAAGTCCCCCTTTTACTATTGGTCATGGGGCTTATAACGCTGCAAGTAATACAAACCAGCACGCCTGGTTCCTAGAAAATGAATCACCCTACTGGACTGTTGATATAGGAAGTACTGCCGCGAATGGCTATATTTTATGGTCTTTGTATAAAGATGGTACTACAACAGGGGAGCCTGCAAACATTGGTGGCTATATCGAAGATGACGCAGACTATCAAGGGTATGGTGTTAAATTAGATGCTTCTGGTAAATGGGCAGGCTTTGGAGGACCGTGGTCTAGCAACTATATAGATGCTTCCGGAAAAGTTACGCATTACACCAGGCAAGCTAAAATAGTTAAAGATCCCAACCCTGCTAAGCGTAATGATCCAGCAAATATTGTAGGCCTCTATCACGTTAACTTTACGGTAAGTAAATACAAACCACTCTTTACTATGGATCGCGCGGTGTATACCTTAAGCCAAACCCCCGTCTATACAGTTACTGGCGGAAAACCAGGTACACTCATTCACTGGAACAGTTTCTTTAATAATCTTTCAATGAATAACCAGGCGCCGAGTGGTTCTGGGTCAACTGGCAATTTAAATATCCCAGAAGTGTATCAATATACTATGGTCTGCCAGGGTCAGCTGGGTACAAGTGCAAAAGCTTCTACGCTTGTGCGTGCTACACCGCAGCCTGCAATTGTGCATGTTAATTATTCAATTGACGGTGCTATAAAAGAAAGCCCGTCTACTTCGGTTTCATATACTGTGGTGCATGTTACTGCTGGTAATACACCGGGGAGTGGCACCACAGCACCAAACAACTTTACACTAAATCCAGGTCAAATTAATGTGCAAGTTACTTCGAGTGCTCCTGCTGGATACACTTTTGCTGCAGAAAAAGTTACACCCCAAAATTTTCCGCTTACGCTTACTCCGAATGGTCAGATAACCTTTACTATTAATCTTGTATCTGCAGCCGCTGGTGGTGGCTTTAACATTAGCGTTAGTCCAAACTTGCTATTTGTGAGTCAAGGCTACAAAGGCGTATTTGCAGTTGATGTAGAAAAAGTGGGCCCTGATATTGGGCAGTTGCAAGTATCTGTCACTAACCAAAGCACGGGCAACCCGATTACCACTCCTAGCCCAATAGAGTTTTGTCTGACACGGCCTGGTATTGGAACCTACTGTAGCGCAAATCAAACCATCGCAGATAACTCCCATCGTAACCCGGGAGGCAAAGTAGAGTTAAAAATTCCTACTGATACTACTACCTTGCTTGCAAAGTATGATGTGCAGGTTTCAATTAAAAATGTTTCAACAGGGGTAGTTACTAAAGCAAACCTCGTAACCCTACAAGTAAATCCAGACTTTGTTATTTCTGTAACCCCACCAAGCCAACAAGCGTCTCCGGGAGCTACTGCAACCTACGCAGTAGATGTTACTAAAATGGGGCCTGATATTGGTGTGCTTGCTGTCCAAATATTTAACAAAGCAAACGGCGGGCCATTACAAACTGTTTCTCCACCCCAGTTTTGTATTACTCGCAACGGTATACCTCCGGCGTGCTCTGCAAATGCAATGATTGCAGATAACTCCCACCGTAGTCCTCCTGACGGCAAGGTGGAATTAAAAATTCCCGTTGCAGCGAATGTTAGTTTAGGTGATTACACTGTGATTGTTTCTATTCACAATACAAATACCAATGTTTCTACACAAGCCTCCCCCGTAACTTTATTAGTAATTCCATACTTTACTATTAGTCTATCGCCTTCGAGCGTAACAGTGAATAAAGGAGACATTGCAACCTATAGCGTAGATGTTACAAAAGTGGGTGGAAGTATTGGGCAGCTTCAAGTTGCAGTGGTTAACGCAAGTACAGGTACACCGTTGATAGCAGGTGGACCATTAGAATTTTGCGTTACACGGCCGGGACTCGGCACAAACTGTAGCGCAAATCAAACCATCGCAGATAACTCCCATCGTAACCCGGGAGGTAAAGTAGAGTTACAAATTCCTACAGCTAATAACACGGTAAAAACTACCTATACAGTAAAAGCTTCTATTAAAGATAGTGCTTCAGGTTTCCTAACAGATGCAAATGTTGTAAGCCTGGTAGTTACCGCTGCTCCATGTCCTGGTAGTCCTGGTGTTATTACTATGACACCAGCAACGATTAATGCGGGCGATCAGGCAACCCTCAGTACCAGCGCTGCCTACAGCAATGTGGTATTTAGCCTTGACCCAGCAAGTAATTCTAGTTTGGCCACAATTTCTAGTGGTCCGGGTAAGATTGTTGCTCAAGCAGGAGGTAATGTAACAGTTAACGCCACTGGGGATGCGGGTGCTGCTACAGGTTGTTCACTGCAGCCTTTGAGTGTACAAATTAAAGATTTTAGTATTTCTGCTTCGGCTAATCCCACCAATTTCCAGAAACCAAGCACTACTTCAAGCGTAACGGTTACGGTATCTCCGGTTAATGGGGGAAGTATGGGTCTTGATGTTCGAGTACCCTCAGCCCTTCCAAGTGGTTGGGTGTTAAGTCCTGCCACTAAAGCCGCAGTTCCGGGCGATGTATTTGTAATGACAGTTACTGTACCAGCTGCTGGCGCAACGGGGACATTTAGTTTGCCATTTACTGGCACATATGTGGGAAATAGTTTTTCCAGAAGCCAAGTGAGTCCTGTGGCTATCACGGTTACTGATCCTCCTCCTGTTGGTGGTGTGGTAACACCAACAAAATTAATCATAACCCCGCATATAGCAAATCTTAATGTGAGTGATAAACAAGACTACATTGCAAAGGCAGACTTTTCAAACGGTACGACTAATGTTGACGTAACTGCAAACACCACTTTTATAACAGATGACTCTTCTATTGCTTCATTTGTGGGCAAAACAGCAAAGGCCTTAGCAAATGGTACAACACTGGTAACTGCTACATTTACTGACCCAGCAACCAGCGCAAGTATACAAGATACCACAAGTCCTAAAATCATTGTTGGAGGCGGTGGTGGCAGTGGTGGACCTTTGCCTCCAGTTTCACCAATAAGTACAGATAATAGTTCTTGTAGCAAAATTACTATCCAGTGGAATCCAGACCCGGCAAGCCCTCCTTATACAGATTTTAAAATATATCGCAGAAATAACACGACTGACCCTTGGGGCAGTGCGATTGCTACAGTTCCTGCTGCAACTCATAGCTATACAGATTCTACTGTAGTTTCTGGGCCACTCTATTACTACGGGGTAACTGCTTATAATAGTGCGAATAGTTTGGAGTCTACCCAAGCCAAACCCCAGCCCGAAGGAATCGCTGCAAGTGCGTGTGCATTTAGTTTTTCTGGTACAGATAAAGAAATTAAAGATATTAATGGAACAGTTAATACACGGGCAGATTTGAGCTCCCCGCCAAATGGTAAATTTGAAGGCATAGATTCAAGTTTTGGCCTTATACAACTTGGGAGTACTCTTACCATGGTGATTCGTCTGTATAATTCAGGAACTGCAGACCTACCATCTAATGTAAGTAATCCAGGCCAAATATATATTATTGATACGCTTCAGAATTTAAACTTGTCTGTTGATCCTCCAGACCTCTTTACTGTTGCTTGTCTACAGAGAGGGGCTGGTCCTATTAGCCCTTGTAGAGCGACGCCTGATCTCAGCGCAACTACTGGTGCTTCGCCGAATAAGTCGTATAAGTTTTATATTCGCGGTGGAGGTCTTAAGCCAGGGCAGTACTACCAACTTACCTATACAGTAAAAGTTCCGACCACGACTGGAGATTTAATTGCTCCAAAGATCAAAAATACCGTAGAACTGTGGTACGATGCCGCAAATACTGGTTCGTACTCTAAGCAGCTTACTGTTCCATTTTTCCCACTCTTGCTTGACCAAAAATTGTATGTACCAAATAAGAAAGAGATAGCACCGTAAGTAAGTTATAACGGACTTCCCCGAGGGGGGTCCGTTTTGGTATAATACTGCCATGTTAAGTACAGAAGAAGTTAAAAAAACAGCGTTTTTAGCCAGAATTGAGTTATCAGATTTAGAAGTAGAAAAGTTCCAAAAGGATTTATCTGCTGTTCTTGCCTATGTTGAAGAATTAAAACAAGTTGATACAGAAGGGTTAGAAGAGGTATCTCAAGTCACGGGTCTCGTAAACGTACAGCGAGAAGACACAGTTTTAGCAACAGAAATAAGAGAAGCAATTGTATCCCAGGCACCAGAAATTAAAGATGGGTATTACAAAGTAAAAGCAATTTTATAGAATCGCTTTCATCCGCAGAAAAGGCGGGCACTGAACTATATACTATATGGAATTCGCATTTCTAGAACTATCAGAGTTAAGAAGTAAATTAGACACTAAAGAAATTTCGTCAGTGGAATTGACGAAATATTTTTTGGATAGAATAAAAAAACTTGACCCAGAGTTAAACAGTTTTATTACAGTTACAGAAGAAGCGGCTTTGATGCAAGCCCAAGATGCAGACGAGTTCTTAGCAAGTCCAGGAGAAAATTTTCCACTCTCTGGTATTCCTTTTGCAGCTAAAGATTTATTTTGTACAATCGCTATTCGCACGACAGCCGCATCTAAAATATTAGATAATTATATCGCTCCATATAATGCTACAGTAATCAGTAAACTAACAGATCAAAAAAGTGTATTGCTCGGCAAAACTAATCTTGATCAGTTTGCACATGGCTCTTCTACGGAAACAAGTTTCTACGGCCCGACTAAAAATCCTTGGGATAAAACCCGTATTCCTGGAGGCTCTTCGGGCGGCAGCTCTGCGGCGGTAGCAGCTGGTATGTCACCGTGGGCATTAGCCACAGAAACTGGTGGGAGCATACGGCAACCTGCGTCTTTGTCTGGTGTTTGTGGTTGGAAACCAACCTACGGTCGAGTCTCACGTTTCGGCATCATTGCTATGGGTAGTTCACTCGATAGCATTGGTGCTATGGCCTACTCAGTCCGTGATCTTGCCACAGTAGCAGAAATTATGAGTGGTAGGGACCAAAAAGATTCAACCACAGGACACACGGAAGTACCAACTTTTACTAAGAATATACATACAGACATTACGAGTCTTAAAATTGGCATACCTAAAGAATATTTCATAGATGGCATGGAAGCCGGTGTACAGCAGCGAGTAATGGATGCAGTTAAAGAATTAGAAAAACTTGGTGCGCAGATTGTGGAAGTGAGTCTGCCAAATACTAAGTATGGCTCTTTGGTGTACGCGATTGTTTGTCCCTCTGAAATAAGTTCTAATCTTGCGCGCTTTGATGGAATTCGGTATGGGCATGTGAGCACAGAGGCCAGTAACTTGCTGGAAGTGTATACTAAAACCCGGGCAGAAGGATTTGGGGATGAAGCCAAGCGCCGTATCATGACTGGCAGCTATGTGTTGAGTGCTGGTTATTATGATGCGTATTATAAAAAAGCACAAAAAGTGCGCAGATTGATTGTGAACGAATTTGCAGAAATATTTAAACAAGTAGATGTACTTGCATGTCCATCCAGCCCAAATGTTGCCGTGTCGCTTGGCAGCGCTGCAGATGACCCACTTTTTGGCTATATCGCAGACCAGTTAAATATACCTTCGTCCCTAGCAGGATTGCCTGCAATTAGTATTCCTTGTGGATTTGCGAAACCGAGTAGTGGAAGCTCGCCTAGCATGGACGGTCTTCCTGTTGGTTTGCAATTAATTGGTCCACAGTGGGGCGAACAAACACTCTTTAATGCAGGCGCAGCCTATCAAGCCGTAACTGACTGGCACAAAAAGCATCCTATACTATAAGCTATGCCCTCTATCCAACCTAATTTTGTAGGAGAAATTTCTCCTGAGAATGCAGAGTATACTAAAGCCTTAGCAGCTGAGTTGAAAGGCTATTTAGGTAACTCAGATATTGGCAGCACTGAAGCCTTGGCTCTTTTGTGTGCCACACATTCCAACATAGCTGAATCTTTAGCTAAGGCGCTTAAAGCAACCAAATCATCTGATTTTTGGGAACAAGTATTTAAGCTAAAAACCGAACTACCAAGTAGGCAAGAAGGAGACAGAACTATTGGTCAGCTTGATTTTGTGTTACCAAATGGAGCAGCTATCTCTTTAGAGCTTTGCCAAAATGTAGGTACCGGCGAACTCACTCAGCTTATTAATGCAAGTTACATCAAATAATATGGAAGCTTTAGAATATAAACCAGTGATAGGCTTAGAAATTCATGTGCAGCTCAAAACCAAGAGCAAGATGTTTAGTGCTGCCCCCTTAAACCCAGACGCAGATCAGCCGAATCTAAATATAGACGAGGTGGTGACAGCCCAACCTGGGACTTTGCCCGTGGCTAATAAAGAAGCGATTCGTTTAGCAGCTCTCGTAGGGTTAGCGTTAAATTGCACTATTGATGAATATTCTAAGTTTGACCGTAAGCATTATTTTTATCCAGACCTGCCCAAAGGCTACCAGATTAGCCAGTATGATAAACCAATCTCCAGAGCAGGCTTTGTTGATATTGCTGTTGGCGGTAAAACAAAACGTATCAGAATTACTCGCGCCCACCTTGAAGAAGACGCGGGTAAAAACATTCATCCAGAAGGGCTCGCCTACAGCTTGGTAGATTATAACCGGGCAGGAGCAGCGCTTTTAGAAATTGTGACTGAGCCAGATATCGAATCTGCCGAAGAAGCACGTATCTTTTTAACCGAGCTACGAAATATTGTTCGCTATGTCGGAGCAAGCGATGCAGATATGGAAAAAGGTTCAATGCGCTGCGAGCCAAATATTTCTGTGCGCAAACCTGGAGAAGAAGGACTTCCCAAGTATAAGGTAGAAGTAAAAAATATTAATTCTTTTAAATTTGCAGAAGCAGCAATAAACTACGAAATAGAACGGCAGACAGAAATGCTTAAAACGGGCCTTACTCCTAAACAAGTTACCATGGGCTGGAACGAAAAAACTAACCAAACAGTAGAGCAGCGCAGTAAAGAAGAAGCCAATGATTATCGGTATTTTCCAGATCCCGACTTACCAGTACTGCACTTCCCCAAAGAATATTTAGAAGAACTCCAGGCCTCATTGCCAGAACTGCCTAAGAGTAAGCGAGCTCGGTTTAAAGATGAGTATGGCTTAGGGGAAGCAGATATAGAGAATCTTATTTCCTGGAAAGAACTCACCTTTTATTTTGAAAATGCAGTTAGCGAACTCGATAACTGGCTTATTTCAGAAAAAACTGCAAGCAATGCTCATCTAGATAAGCCTAAGCTTATTAAACAGGTGGCGAATTGGTGTTTGCAGGACTTTAGTGCTTTACTTAACGCCACTAAACTACATCCGGAGGATGCAAAAATAACTCCAGAAAATATGGCAGAATTAGTACTGCTTACCTCTGAAGGTAAGCTGTCAAGTTCTGCCGCAAAGCAGATTTTTAAAGTATTGTTTGAAAAAGGCGGTGAGCCAGAAAGTATTATGCAAGACCTTGGACTTTCCCAAGTAAGTGATGAAAGTGTGATTGTCTCAGCTATTGAAAAGGTAATAAACGAGAACGCTAAAGCAGTGGCAGATTTTAAAGCTGGTCAGGAAAAGAGTTTTGGTTTTTTGGTTGGCCAAACTATGAAAGAACTCCGCGGTACTGGCAATCCTCAGGTTATAAATGAGATTCTTCGTAAAAAACTTTCTTCATAAGAAGAAAGTTTTTTATTTTCAGATGTCAAAGATTCCCTTTGACATAGCAGAGCTACAAAACATTCACGAAGGGAGGAACTATGGAAACTATGCTTACCTACAAGTTAGCAAGTACTATTTGTACCCAGCTCTTTCGGCTTGCAGGCAATGATGGGGGACCACCAATTACTTTTTGCGCACTCCACGCAAATGGTGCAATAGTACTCCAGGCTTCTATGGATGAAGCTTCCAGAAACGATATAAAAAAATCTTGGATGCTTGCTAAAACCGCTTTGCATATTGGTGGTTACACCGAGAACTTGGTAATACAGGGAGTAATAAACGTAGGAAGTGTGACTCCTTCATTTTTTCTACCCCATGGCGGTGGAATAGTGGTACGAGCAGGAGCGCATGGTAATATAGTGTGCGCATTTGGGGTATCTGGTCGTAGCGAACAGATACAAACCCAGTTACGTTCTAACCATGACCTTGCGTTTTGGGCAGCGAATTTAGTTGCGGGAACTCATGCGGTGTCTACTTTAGAAGAGTACAAACGGCTTTGGAACAAAGGCACTCTACCTTCTGAAGTTAAAGCTGCATTAAGACAAGAAACACAAGCGCAGGAACTAGTAACTGTGTAGAAATGTGATTTAATGGCACATTCTAAGCGTGAGAATATATCTCACGCTTTTATTTTATGTTTTACCACCTTTCTTCTCAATTGAGAAGAAAGGTGGTGGTTTAAAAAGCTTGGGTTTGTGAATAAAAAAAATCCCCCAGAACTGTTTCTGGGGGTGTCAACAATGGAGGAGACAAAGGAAAGAGATTAACTCTGCCGCAGTTGAGCCATGACTGCTTCCATCTTGGCTGTAACTCGCGCATTGACTTCTGCTTCAACTCCAGCGAGTTTCTGCTTAATTAACGCGCTCACTTTCTGGGCGCATTCTTCAAAGATTGCTTGAAGCTGGACATCCACTCCTGCGGTTGTGGCCTCCGCAGCTGCTGCTGATTCCTGACCGTTAGAGATATCAGGACCAAGTCCACGTCGTTTGATGTGTGACTTGCCCCAGCCAACCTGATCTTCAGTCATTTTCACCCCAAACTGCTCACGGGCAAATCTGACCACCGCCTTTCGTTCCTTTTCACTGGTCCGCTTTGGAACCAGATCAATCAGATTTTGCCCTGCGGCTTTTCTGACAATCTGGTACAACGGAATGGAGACCGCTTCTTTGGGAGAAGCTGAATCTGCTGGCGAGATGTCCGTTCCAATCTTTTTATACCCATTACGGGCAAAAAATTTGGCTCGGATTACCTGGCGCCCGTTCATCTCGACCCCATACTTATCTGCGGCAAACTGGATAACTGCATCCTGTTCTTGCTTGGAAGTCTCAACAACAACCAAGTTGATGCAACCTTTTGCTGCAGCCTCCTTCACAATAACGTGATGCGGCGGAGGTGTTTGGTGAACTTTGGCTACCCTGGCCGAGCCCTGTGGCCGACCACTCTTCTCACCAGGTCGCGTTGTGTATCCATTGCGCACGTACGCTTTGGCTTTCGCAATCTGGCGGGCATCAAGCCCGATCCCGTACTTCTGCCGAGAAAAGCCAGAGATTTTTCTCCGCTCAGCAGAAGGTGTTCCGGCGCTCAGATCTGTCAGCCCTTGCGCAGCCGCTTCCTCTACAATTTTGTAGATTGGCGGGGCAGCAGTCTTCCCGCTCTGCTTTTTCCCTCTCCTTTTTCGCTTCTTCTTACTAGGTGTTGGAGACGGGCCTTTCAGGGCCATACCGAGTCGGGTCCTCAGATCGTAGTCAGCGTTCCAGACTTGCTGGTCACTCAGCTCTACTCCCTTTGACTCGCAATACGCTTTGATTTTCTCCATATTCTCGCCTGGGAGTGTGGAGATTTTGTCGCCAACTTTATAAATACCCAAGTCAGCGGCTTGGTGGAGAAGATCCACGTTCCTGTCCCTTTTTGTTTGCTTTTTAGGTGGAGCTTCAGCTGCTACAACCACAGGCTCAACAGGAGCTGAGCTTGTTGCTGTTCCAATGTTTTCATTCATATTGGTTTCCTCTTTTTGGTTGTTGTTTGCACAGCCAATTGAGACTGTACCGAGCTATTTCATGTATTAAACTATGAAATCTTACTAGTATAAGTATCAATTCTCATTTTGTCAAGTTGGAAAAGTATAAAAAAAAAGCAGCAGAAAAGGCTATTTCTGCTGCCAAGAACGAGTCTTAATGCTTACTTGAGAAGGTTAAACAGATCTTTGAACGTGAGGTTATAACCCAAATCATTATAATACCCCAACAGTTCATTGAGCCTTGCATTTTTAAGGTCTGGGGGTAAGTGCCCGCAGGTTGCCTTAATAAAATGCTTGCGAAACTTTCCGTTCACATGCGCAAAGCGAGCTCCAAATGAGTGGGTTTTGGAGTTTGCCCGAGAAACCAGGCCATAGTACTTATCCAGTTTCTTAAGTAATGCTTCGTACTCCTGGGCAGTTTTTGTGATTGCTTTGGCTCGCAAAACTGCAAACCCAACCCGTGCAGTTTCCTTACCTATATCAGCAGGAACTCCAAATTCGTCCCGGTCCGAAAGATGTGCTGACGGAGTATTTTTGGCTGTTGTCCTTGAGTTAATCTGAGCAGTATTGTTTTCTGTAGCTCCATTTTGACTCGTGTGCGTAATGCTATAGAGTTGGTCAATCAAGCTAAGGACCTCGGGTGGGGTTGAGAGGACATGGCTGACTGCCGCAGCTTCTCGTTCAGTAATATACAGCTGTAGTTCCCGGTAGCACTGAGACTCTGCTCCAACTGCTTGCAAGATTTTTGCAAAGTGAGGAAATCGTTCTGTGTCGACTTCCAGTTTTCCATTTTTTTCCATATGCGTCTCCTGTTGCTGTGTAGGTTTTGTAAGGTGTTCTGTGCCCCCAATTACTTCAATTGGCTGGCTAAACCATGCATGAACAAATCTTTCTGGCAAACTATCCGCCTCTTTAAAGCGGAGCACATAGGTACGCATTCGAAAGGGGCGCTTACCCATGGCTCTGGATACATACACAAAGCGTTTTACCTCTGCTACATGATGTCCTTTGGTAAGCGGGCCCAAAAGTGCCTTAAGTACCAAATGAGCAACACTCAGTTCTTTTTGGGCTCCTTTAATTGGATCTCTTCCAATAAAGTACTGGGGCAACCAACTCTGCTTAGGTAATTCCGTCTGTTCTTCCTGTAGCCGTGCAAAAAAACGTTTTGCAATCACAGGGGTGGTAAAATTTTCCATAGAAGAAAAAATTTCTGGAAAATTTTCCAATGCCAGATTACGTCTTTGGTCTGCTACCGTAATAGCAAGTACAGAAGCGTTGCTTTGTAATACCAACTTGAGCAAGGTTTGCATTATTGCCCACTGCGGTTCAATGGTACCGCACAGGTCTAAGTGCAAAAAATCCAAGCCTGCATCTGGGCCCTCTGTTGCTTGAAATACAGAGCTAAATGTTTCTAAGTGGTTGTGGTGGTGATACTTGTAGCTTCGAATAAGAGTTTTATTTCTTTTTCGGGCTTTTTCAATCAGCCAGCCATTTTCCGCTTTTACCCCTGAGGCAAGCCACTGTTTTGCCTCTATACCATTACCACCAAGCGTAGCTAAACGAGCGCGGCTTAAGGGTACGAGTGAATGTAAGTACTGCAAAATGTATTCTATAACAAGTTGCTTTGGGTCTTTTTTAAGACTCATGAGATTTAATCCTCCGGTTATATTTAGTAAAGAGCTGACTTTAAAAAGTACCAATTTTAAGCTAAATAGTCAATAGAATTTTTATTGACAAAAGAAGTACTTTTTGTTATATTAGGTTGCTTACTGACATTCTTTATACCCATCGGCAAAGGAGGATCGAAAAATGTCATCACAGCTTCCACCACGACAATCTGGTGGGCCGTTTAATAGCTTTCGGGTATATCAATTACCCACACCTAAAGCCAAATCTGAGACCAAAGTTGTTGAATCTAAAAATGACCTTACTCATGTTCTGACAGATCTTAAACAAGGCCTAGAGCTGTTGCCAGATACTACGGTCTTTGGCGCGCAGATTTATGCATTGTTTATAGATTTGTTAACCGCAATCAATGCAGATCGTCCGAATGCCGAAATTCAGAATATCATTGCTGAAATCGCCATTAAGATATCTGAGCAACCAACAACTACTACAACCTCCTACCCCAATCAAGACGCAGAAGTCGAGCGTCTTAAACTTGAGTTAGTTAGAATATCAGAACTGCATGGTTCTGAAATTAAAACACTCACCGAACAGGTTAACTCGGCTCTGCATGCGCTTAATCAAGGTCTGAATCTTAATCCTATTTTGGATGCCAGAGTTCAAGGCTTTGCTAAAGTGCTTGCGTTCTTGCAAAGGTTGGCGGCAGAAGACCAGTTAGTTACACAGCTGAATACTACTGCCAAGACAGTGCAGAGCGTTCAAGCCCAGCTTGAAAAGTCACTTTTAGCCAGACCAGTTACCACACTGCATGTGCAGGCTGGTAACTTGAATCTGCAAAGGGTGGAAGCAGAGATTGGGCGGCGTGAAAACTTTGGCCAAGAGCTCCAAGAGGGCATTGATGAGCTTGGTGAAGCCTTAGCTTATTTAGGTGAGCAGGAGCGTATTGTAAAAGAGGCACGAAAGTTTGGGAATGGGGAAGGTAAGGTAGACACAAAGCAGCAGAGAAAACTCTCAGTTGAATTAGAAAAGCTACTTCAATTGAAAGAAGCTAATATTCAAGCTTTGCAGCAGCTCCGGTTTTACCACGAGGTGGTCAGTAATGGGCTTTCGGAAACCATATTTACAGAAACTTTAAAACTTCCAGATGGAGGACCAATTTACTTGGAAGTTGTAGAGCCTATAATGTTGGTGGAAGAGCCTAAGATAACCACCTCACCTCCTAAAAGTGATCTTCATTTAGAAGACACTTCTGAATCAGAACACTTTACGGAGAGAGGCTTAAAGCTTGCTAAGTTTTCGGAAAGCTTGGGTTTTAAGCCCAATGACTTACTCCTACTCACCTTATACGAGATTTTACCTGCTGACTCCACAATGAGATCTGAGGGTAAGATTCGTTCCTTAGGAAAAGTAGCAAAGGCCGCAGCTACAGCTGGCGTGTTAAAGATCTTTGGTTGGAGGAGCCAGCAGGATTTCCTGCAAGGGTCTTGCCAGAATCACGACCAGTTCAACACGTACATTAAGTATGGCGGAAGTCCAAACATTGCGTTGCATTCTCGCACAGAAGTGCCGCTCCCCTGGGAGCCTGAAGACGTGATAACTCGCAAGGAGATAATGGCTTTCCAGGAAGCAATCTTGCAGCCATAAAAAAAGGCGTTACTTTTTCTACAAACTGTAGAAAAAGTAACGCTATTTATTTTACTCACGAGTCGTCCCTACCCGCATTTTGTCGAGACACCGGTTTTTAAATTTCCGTGCATCCCGGGAACTCGCGGCAAAACGGTGGCCGCCAATTGCACCAAACACTTCTTCGAGAATATGCTGGTTTTTGGCCTGCTTGCTCCTTGGAAACTTCTGGTACTGGGAATTAATAAACAGCCTATTGCCAGACTGGTAATCAACTTCAGCCAGTAAGTCTTGATCCAGGGGTGAGGTTGCCAGGTAGTAGATTTCTCCTTCAATTTTGACAGGTTGAGATTCTGCATGCTGCCTGTTTCGTGGTGTACCATTCACAATTCGCCTGGTTTTTGGCGGTTGTGGTGGTCCCGGGGGAGTTGGCGGCTTGGGGGGTCCTGGGGGACCAGGGGGTCCAGTAATCTGGGGTTTTCCGAACACTGCATGGATCTGGGCAACCAGTTCCTGCATTGTTCTATCCATCTCACTTACTCCCGAGCCTTCTTCGTCACCAAGTAAGTCTCTTGCCTGCGGTGCAACCTGGTTATACATAAAGCTAATGGCTTTTTTCCAGGCAGCGCTCCGTAGGTACTGCTGCTTCAATCCAGTTCTGCTCGTATCTTGATTCACGAGCAGGTTTGGTATGAAGATGTCTCCAGAAAGCCGTGGGCTCCACAGGGGATCAGGAACAGCAGAAAGGCTTGCAATGCGGGCAAGAGAAGTAACTCTAAACCCTGTTGCTGCATCACACAGCCAAATCCCTGTTTCTGGTCCCTGCATCTCCGGCTGCTCGGATTTTTGCAAGTAGCACTCAACAGTGCTTGCAGTATCTGTAATTGTAAGCTCGCTTGCTAACTGAGGGGTAGAGATTACCTCTCCGTTAACTCGAACTTTAAACAGCAAGTTACGCTTACGAGGCAAGCGCCAGCGCAGGTCTTGCACAATATCTTTAGCGCTATGGTAAGCGCTAAAAGGAATCACAATGGCGGTGAAACTGCCTTTAATGCCTTTGAGCAACTTACCTAAATCGGTATTATCAGGATCAATTTCCTTAATTGGAATTTCCTGAGTTTTTTCGATTTGATTAGGGATTAAGGTAATCATAGTTACCTTACCAGAGGCCTGGTTTCTGGTAAAAATGTAAAACCCTGTATCCCAATTTCCAGCTAAAGCTTCTTCGTTTAGGCTCGGTGCTGCCCACCGGCCAATGCCTTTGTGTGAGGCCCCGTGATGGTAGCCGTGCTGCCGTCTTGCCAGTTCTTCTCTGCTTTTGCCAATATCGCAAAAGCGTTGGAGTCCTGGCTCGTTAAAACCTCTGCCGTGGTCCAAAATAATTAAGGTTTTGTCTTCCGAGCAGAGAGGATGGTTAGAAACAAGGTGGATTTCTATGTCAGGCTTTGTGGGATCCCACAAGTCTTCGTCCATAGAAGCACTTGCCCCGTTTCGCACAAGCTCCCAAATACGAGAGCCGTTATCAGGGTATAAGTCTTGGCCTAATAGCGTGCTAAACAGGTGTGCTGTTATACGCATTTTTAGACCACCTTTCGTACTTGCTATCATCTGTTTCTCATTTTTCATAATTAATACGAGTAAAATATCCAGTAATTAGTGTTATTCTATAGCATATGATTTTTCCTAAGATGCTATACTAGATAATGGATTTTTTCATGATTTTTATAAACTGTCTCATACCTTGTTAC
>OBEQ010469814.1_pt1 | contig 21502 bp, 6 predicted proteins | sample 1670901 | NCBI WGS metagenome assembly OBEQ01 (sample SAMEA104232315, study PRJEB22302) | groundwater metagenome | biome: forest; feature: aquifer; material: groundwater | place: USA | collected 2011-08-07 | depth 5.4 m
ACCGAGCCCACTCCGGCAGTACCCGATACCTATGTCAATCAAAATCAATTGGCGGATGGCTCCTTTGACATCCACACCTATTCTAATGCTGCCCATACGAGCCTCTTAAGCCATGTGAACCAGAAAACCATTTCAGCAAATCACCCGACCGCTTCTAATCCCTTAGAGCTTGGAATTACGAGCTATGCCTCAGGAGATTATGTAAGGGTTACATCCTATCAGGTGACTGGTGGTGTGAGTTCGTGTGATACAACATGTGTTATCACAGGGATTGTGGAACAGATAGCACTTCCTCCTTCTGTCCTTGCAGGAGTAGTGAGCGGACCTAATCCTTCTGGATTTGATATCTTCATCTACGCTATCGATACTGGGAATCCACCGGATTATATGGGTCTCCTTACTAGCTATCAGCGCCAGTTATCTACCGGCGATCCGAGCACACCAACTACCATTTATAATTACCAAGTGGATTCAAGCGGTAATGTTGTCCTGCTGTACGTTGTCAGCGAAGGCGACTGCGTAGCTGTTCCTAGGACCGTAGGAGATACGTCGGCTAATCAATGTACACCTGTGTAATAGGAAGTTGATTTAGTTTGATCAAGATCTATTTACTCGCCCCAATTGATATTTCCATAAATAATTGTAGTTAAAAGACTTACGTAAAGAATGGTGGATATTTTCTAATTTCAATATATATTTTAAATAGATTTATATATTGACAATAGATAAACTTGAAGTAATTATGTCGGCAAGTCGCATTTAAAGCTCAAGCAGGGTAGGATAAAAATGAGAAAGAAAATGCTCCCAGAACCAAACAAAATAGAGAAAACGGACAACAGAACTGACAAGCCCACGGAAAAGTGGAAATTGGAAATTGCACCTGGAGCGATGATCCGCGATAAGCGAAAGCTTTTGGGTTGGAAGGGAGTAGAATTGGCACGGCGCTCAGGCGTAAATCCAAGAACACTTGATGCGATTGAAAAGGGAAGGATTGAATCGCCTTCCATAAGAAATCTTGAGGCAATTGCTAGGGCATTAGGCGTTTCTGTAGCGTCGCTTTTCGTTGGAACTAACTCTTCAGATGGAGACCGAATTTTTATAGGTGGAAATCAAAAGGGACAGCACACACTTGAGTTTTCAAAAGATGGATTTCGGATCGTATCTTATACACCGTTTGTCCCTAATTTTTTCGTGGGGAAAGTAATTTTAAAAGGCGAAACGCGTATAGAGCGTCGTATGCTTCCTACTTCAGGAACCCTATTTGTCCAACCCATTATCGGAAAGTTATCTGTTACTTTCGAAGGAAAGGACCATTTAATCCGAGAGGGGAATTATGTCTTTTTTGATGGCTGTTTTCCGCATTCCTTTTATAATCCACAGTTTAAAGAAGCTGCCTTTCTGCTTGTTACGTCACCGTCATTCTTGACTCCTAATCACGGTGCTTAAGTTTTAGGGACAGTTGGATGCCCGTTCTAGTTTTAATGCCGCATTAAGTCAATTACCCAAAGTGTCGATACCATAAGGACATATGTTGACTTTGAATTGCCCATTAACTATAATTTCACCGGCATTGTAAACCCTATAAAATCAATATCTAATGAAAAGAAAAGCTAGGGCTGTAATTGTAGCGTATCTGATTATCCCAGCATTGCTAATCCCGCCTGGCGGATCACCCGCGTTTTCTGAAATAGTTCATCCCACCAGCCAGCCTACCGCAAAAGATGAAAGAGAAATTGAACAGGACCGCGAAAAGGCTATTTTTCAAGCCGTTCAGTCTGTAGCGCCGCCTTCCGTTTCCGTAAAAGCTCAAGAAGCTAAAATTGAAGGCCAGGTAACGGGTACAGAGATCAACCAGAAAGACCGCATTACAGAGGAAGTTGAACTTCTTCGTATGGCTCGAAAGGAACAGTTTAAGCATTTACCTATGAGCCAAATTAACCGAGCGATTACACCTCAAATCGTGGAAGCTAAAGAACAATTCTTGGCAGCGGAGGAAAAGAACTTAGCAGGAGTTATTTCTCGCGCTGTTGATGTTTCGGTTCAAGCTGACATTGCAAGAGAACGAATGAATTTAGCCCGTTTCCGAATTGCAAAAGCAGTGCGCGATTTTTTCCCCGAAGCTGCTTTTGAGGCAGATTTAAAACACGGTTCGCTTTCCACCCCTGCTTTTACGAGTGATCACTGGCGGATGAAATATAGAATCCCGATTTTTCGCGGAGGTGTTCTGTGGAATACCTTGCAATTAGAAATGACTAATTTAGAAGTGGCCAAGCGAGATTATGAAAAAGTAGTTTCGAATCTCATTGCTGCTGTATCGCAGGCTTATTTTGAGTATGAGCGTGCCCGCAATATGTTGCATGATCAAGAGCAATTGATTGAAAAAGCAAAGCTGCAGAAGAAGATCTCAGATGAAAAATATAGCGCCAAAATTATCTCTGAAATCGAGAAACTTAATACGGACTCTCTTTTTAGCCAAGCACAGTATGATTTGGAAACGGCGCGACAGGAACTTGAAATTGCAAAGCTTGAGCTTCAAAAGTATTTAAACCTTGAAACCAACGACGAGATTGAAGTCTCTTCGCTCTATTCTTTGGATCAACTCAATCTTGAAACGCTTCGCAATGCGCCGGCCGCAGTGGGTTTGACGCCCGGAAAGTCTGCAGGTGATTGGGAACATTTAATTGAGCTCGCTTATGAGAATCGCCCAGATTTACAGGTCGAATCTGCAAAATTAAAAGCAACTCAATTTGCCTATCGCGTTTCTTTGGGTCAGCGCCTGCCTCAATTTGATTTATTGGTTGAATTTGGTGAATTGGCCGAAGCATTTATCAGCGATACGCTTGATCCAAAACATCGTCCGGAATTCCGCTTCGGGATGGAAGCCACCTGGCCGTTTTTGGGCAATACTCTGAAGTATACTTTGGATCATGATCAACACGCCAAATCTGTCACGCAATTTCAATCCGGTGAAGGAACTCGAACGTTTGCCCACACATTTTCAGCGAAGATTTTGGACGATATGGGACAATTTTCAGCGATGCTTGAGGTAAAGATAAGTAATTTAGAGCAAGTGGTTGAACTTGAAAAAACAGAGCGAGACGTCGTTCGCGAGGTTAAGGAAGCCTACTTTAATTTTAATAAATCACTGATTCAAGTAGAGTCCGCCTACAAGCGAATGGGTTATCGAAGCCGTCTTGCTCAATTGGCAAAACATCGTTTAGAAACTAATGAGATTCAAACTTCCGAGTATCTTCAAGCGGAAATGGACTTTACCCAAGAACGCGGGTTGGTTTATAAGGCGTTGTCTGAACTCTTTTTATCGAAAGCTAAGTTGAATCGTGCCATAGGGATACGCGATTATCTCCCGGTAGAAGTGCTCCGATAGTGTAGAATTAAGATAAAGGTATAGACGACAAATGGACATCCAAAAGCCAGAGCACGGTCTATCTCCTCAAGAGCCAGATCCTGATCGAAAGCCATCTTTGTTGGATAAGCTTGCTAAGGTTTTTGGGATCTTTGCAAAGCCAGCAAATATTCAAAAGATAGTTATTCTAGCGGTTGTTGTCATTGCTGTTTTGATTGTGCGCACTGTTTTTTTCCCTCCGCCTAAAAAAATTGACACCAAAAAACAAGAAGTAAAAGCAAACGAACAAGACCTGGTTCCTGTTAAGGTATTTAAGGTTGGACGTTTTAATTTCGAGGATTCTTTGAACGTTTTAGGAAGCATAAAAGGCGGAGTTGAATTTAAATTAAGTTTCGAAATTCCAGGTGTAATCAGTGCGATTAATTATCGAGAAGGTGAACGCTATGAAGAAGGAGCTCTTTTGATTTCTTTGAAACAAGATGATATCCTGCTGCGCTTAAAAAGGTCTCAAGCGGAACAACAAAAAGCTTTGTCGGCCCAAGCTATTGCTGATGAAAAAGTGAAGGAGCATGAAAAACTTTTTCAGATTGGAGCAATTCCGCAAAGCACGTTGGACAAAGTCAAGCATGAACTAGATCAAGCGCGTTATGAAGGGGAAGCGCAAACGCTTGAAATGAAGGCGAACGAAGCAATTCTTGAAAAATCAAATCTTTATGCGCCAAGCACTGGAACAATTGGGCAGCTCAATATTGAAGAAGGTGAAACGGTTACTCAAAATACACTTGTTGGAACACACGTATCCTTGGAGCGTGTAGTGGCAGAGTTTGGAATTACAGAACGAGAAATCAACAAGATTTCCCTTGGTCAAAAAGCAAAAGTGTTTGTGGATGCTTACCCTGACAAAGTATTTGAAGGGACCGTTGAAAATATTGCTCCTGTCATTGTTGGAAGTTCCAGAACAGCCGATGTGCGCGTTCGAATTGAAAATCCAGAAGGCTCACTTCTCCCTGGTATGTTTGCTCGGATTAAGATTTCGCTTTACCAAAAGAAAAATACATTAGTTGTTCCGAATGACGCGCTCCAAGGTAAAGAGGGCGAGCAGTTTGTGTACGTCGTCAACCCAGAAGATAAAAAGGTGAAGAAAACACCTGTGGTGGTAGGTTATTCCCGCATTGATTATGCCCAAATTGATTCAGGCCTTCGTGAAGGCGACTTAATCGCCATTTCCAGCTTAGAACGTCTGGAGGATGGAGCGAAAGTGAAAATCATAGAAACACAAGAGGCGGAGCTGTAATGTATGATTCCCAACCACCTTTTGGCAGTTTGTCAATGGGTGCGTCCTTTCGATTTTCCTCAGAACTGCAGTTTCTCTTTTAACATTTCCATTTTAGCGCTTCGGAAAGGTGGGAAAACATGAGCCTTCCGAAATATGCCATCCAGCAGCGGGTTACCACCGTGATGGGAACCTTCGGCATCGTTTTCCTGGGGATGATTGCTGTTTTGTCCATTCAAAAGGAATTATTCCCACCTCTTACGTTTCCACAAGTTACGATAATTACAGATTACGCCAATGCTGCTCCCGAAGAAATTGAAACCTTAATCACGCGCCCACTTGAAGAGGCCATTAGTTCTACAAATGGTCTCCGAGAATTGAAATCAACTTCTCAAGAAGGCAAGAGCACGATTTTCGCTTCTTTTGGCTGGAATGAAAATATCGATTTTGCTGCTTTGTCAGTACGGGAAAAAATTGATTTGGTTAAAGAGCGTCTCCCTAAGGAAGCAGGCGATCCGATCGTCTTGAAATTTGATCCGCTCGCAAGGCCCATCATGATTCTTTCAGTCACTGGGAAAATGCCGCCAGGAGATTTGAAGACCCTAACAGAACATATCCTAAAAGAGAATCTCGAGAAAGTAGAGGGTGTGGCTTCTGCTACGATTTCAGGTGGGCTTGATCGGGAAATCCAAGTTACGCTGGATCAAGGAAGACTTCAGAATGCTCGAACTTCGATTTTGGATGTGGTAGATGCTATTGACAAAGCAAATATTTCTTATCCTGCAGGGAGTATTAAAAAGGGACTTTACGAATATTTAATTCGTACCGTGGGTGAGTTCCGTTCAGTTCCTGAGATTGGCTACACAGTTGTAAAAACGGATGTCAAAGATGCAAAAAAAGAAATGCAAAGAAGACCGGATACATTTCTTGAGCGTGGAAGCAAGGGAACGCGCGAGACGTTAGATACCCTTCGAGAAGAGCGCGGGGAAGAACGTAGCGCAGGACAAAAGCGACTTGTGATGGTGCGGGACATTGGCGAGGTGAAAGACACGTTCCATGAACAAACGTCTATGTCGCGTTACAACGGGAGAGAGAACATTTCCATCGCGATTCAAAAACAAGGTTCAGCAAATACCGTAAAAGTGGTTGAACGGGTAAGGAGAGAGCTTCAGTTTCTTGAGGGTGATCTTGACTCTCGAGGCATCACAGCAGAAATTGTCTACGATCATTCCGTTTTTATTAAGGAAGCCATTTCGAGCGTTCGAGATGCTGCCATAGAAGGCGGCATCATTGCCTCACTTGTTCTGTTTCCTTTTTTCAGAAATTGGCTGAGCTCTTTTATCGTTGCAATTTCAATTCCAATTTCGGTCGTCGGCACCTTTTTCATTTTCCAACTTCAAGGGATTACGTTGAATACCATGTCCCTAGGAGGTCTTGCCTTAGGCGCAGGCATGATGGTGGATAATAGTATCGTGGTGATCGAAAACATTTTTCGCCTGCGCGAAGAAGGAATGTCTCCTGTAGAAGCCGCCGTGAAAGGAACCAATGAAGTTTTTTGGCCTGTAGTCTCATCGACTGCGACAACGATTGCTGTATTTTTGCCTATGATTCTTTTTGTCCCAGGTGTTGCAGGGCAACTCTTTAAGGACCTTTCATGGGCCGTAATTCATTCCCTCAATTTGTCTCTTCTTGTTTCGGTGACCATTGTACCGATGCTCGCCACTTATGTAAATGTTCCGAAAAAGGTGGAATCACAAGAGGTTGGTTCTCCGAACAAGGTTAAAATGCAGATTAAAGAATATTTTGCCTCACTAGATCGCGGAAAGCAAAATTGGGTTTTTACGGGCATGGTAGCAGTTGGCGTCGCCTCTTTTTTAATCAGTTTAGTGATCTTTCGATTTTTAGATACTGAGGTGCTTCCCAAAGTAGACCAGGGCCAGTTTTTGATTCGAGTCAATTTGCCCGTAGGCAGTCGGATTGAGGCAACCGATGAAATTGTTAAGACGATCGAACAGCATGCGCGGGCGCTTCCAGAGGTAGAGAAAATTACCGTGACCATTGGCTCGTCTCCTACCTCAAAGATTGGGCAAGTGGCCGTCGAAACACTTCGACCTTATCAGGCTCTTATCTTAGTTGGTCTTAAAGAAAAACGTAAACGTTCATCTTTTGAAATCGTATCGTATCTTCGCAGCGAATTAGAGAAGGATAAATTACAAAAAGCAGAAATCCAGTTTATTGTCCAGGAAAGTGAATTCGATTTCACCCAAGCTGGCGGAAAACCTATTGTGATTGAAATAAAAGGCTACGATTTGGAAGCGTTGGCAAAGCTGACACGACGGGTTGAAAAAATTGCAGCATCAGTCCCTGGTGTCACCGAAATTTTGAATGATATCGGGGAACCTTCTCCAGAAACAAAAGTGGAAATTGAACGCAAAAAAGCAGCGCTTTATGCCATTTCAGCACGTGATATTTCTTTGACGACAAAGGCAGCGATTGAAGGTGCGGTGGCGACGACTTTCAAAGAAGCAGGAAAAGAAATTGATATTCGAGTGCGCTTGGAAGAAAAAGATCGAAAGAATCTTGACCAAATTGGAGATTTGCTTGTTTACAGTAATACCCTTGAAATTCCTGTAGCGCTTAAAGAGGTGGGGGTGATTAAGCAAGGTTACGGCCCAAGTGAAATCAGGCGCCGAGACCAAATCCGTACGGTGACAGTGGCGGCGGCCATTGAGAAAGGATTTAAAGAAAAAGATGTTTTGGCCAAGTTAGCAAGAGAAATAGAAAAGGCGGAACCTCCAAAGGAATACAGTGTTACATTAACCGGAAAAGCTCAGCAAGTTCAAGAGTCATTTCGACGCATCAGTTATGCCACGGCGCTTGCTTTAATTCTCAATTATATGATTATGGCCGCGCAATTTGAGTCGTTTCTTCATCCGTTCATCATTATGCTGACCGTGCCTCTCGACATGATCGGAGTTGCTTTGGCCCTTTGGCTAACCGGAACAGCGATTAGTGTCATTTCGCTTTTGGGTATTTTGATTTTAGCTGGAACTGTCGTGAACAATTCTATCGTTTTGATTGACTTTATCAATGGAGCTCGTCGAGAAGGTAGGGAATTAGTAGAAGCTTGTATTGAATCTGTTTTTGTACGGTTCCGTCCGATTGTGATGTCTGCTTTGACGGCAATTGCTGGATTAATTCCACTTGCTCTCGGGATTGGAAAAGGGGCTGAACTCCAGGCGCCTCTTGCAATTGCCATGATCGGAGGCCTTTCCAGCGCAACTTTTTTTACGCTTTGCGTCATTCCTTCCGTGTATATTTTAGTGACGAGAGTTGTAGACCGAATTTTAGGAGAATCATCTTTTGAAGAGGAACCTGCTGTATAAATGGGCCTACCTTCCGCCTCTGTTAAACGTCCCGTTTTGATTTGGGTTGCTTTTGCAGCTCTGATTCTCTTAGGCGGGATTTCTTTTTTTCTCCTCCCCGTTGAACTTTATCAGGGATCAAGTCGTGGGATTATTTCCATCATCATTCGAGCTCGCGGCGGTTTACCCCCAGTTGAAGTAGAACGAATGATTACTCGCCCAGTGGAAGAAGCAGTTTCCACGGTTTCTCACTTGAAGACGATGTACTCAAATTCACGTGAAGCAGAAAGTCGCGTCACTCTTGAGTTTGAACCGGGTGTGGACATGAAGTTTTCAGGCCTTGAAGTCCGAGAAAAGTTCTCCCGCGTAAAGGGAATATTGCCGTCTGAGATTGAAAAACCAGTAATTGCGAATTTTGAAGATTCGGATGCCGCAATACTCATATTTGCTGTAACAAGCCCCATGCTGGCGCCAGAAAAGATCCGTGAAGTTGTTGATCACGATCTTAAACCCAGACTGGATCGCGTAGACGGAGTAGCGAGTGTTGAGGTCTACGGGGGACGTGAGCGGAAAATTTTGATAGAGTTCGACCGAGATAAAATGTTTGCGTACAACATTTCTATCGAGCGAGTGATGGATATTATTGGAGCTAGCAACATTGCCCTTTTGGCAGGCAGCCAAGAGCGCGGGGCCTATGAATTTGCGATTCGCACGATGGGTGCGTTCACAAGCATTGATGAAATTGGAAATCTTGGGATTAAAGCAGCGCGACAAGGTTCGATCATCCCCCTAAAAGAAATAGCAACCATTAAAGACTCGTACATGGAGCCTGAAGATTATGCACGTTTAAATTTAAGCCAAAATGTGTCGGTTTATGTAAAGAAGAATTCTCTAGCGAATACGATCAAAGTGGCTCGTAGTTTGAAAAAGGTTATCAATGAGTTTACGCGAGAACGGGGAAGTGAGATCGGGACCACGGTTGTCTCAGATAAAGCAAAACTCATTAAACGTGCCATTAATGATGTATGGACCTCGTTGTATCTGGCTATTTTGTTTGTCGCCGTCATTGTTTATTTTGCTCTCAGGCGTTGGGTTCTGTCGCTTATCGTTTTGTTGACAATCCCTATCTCAGTTATCACCACTTTTATTTTTATGGCGTTTTTAAAACTAAGCCTAAACGTAATGACTTTAAGCGGTCTTGCGCTTTCCATCGGAATTATCGTTGATAGCGCAATCGTTGTCATTGAAAATACGGTGAAAAAAAGAGAAGAAGGACTTTCACAGATTGAAGCCTCTGTGCATGGAGCTGAAGAGGTATGGCTTCCGCTACTGGCTTCACTCATGACTCATCTTTGTGTTTTTTTACCGATTATTTTTATTGATAAACAGATTCAGTTGACTTATCAAGGTTTTGCCTTCACGGTTTCCATAGCCCTTACCGTATCTTTGATTGTTGCTGTCATGCTTGTGCCAATGCTCCTTTCCAAGATCCGTTTCGAAGGTTCTGCTGAGAAAACCGTTGCCAATACGAAGCGGGAAACGATCTTTGAACGTACCAAAGAGGGGTACGACAGATGGGCTCGTTTCAGTTTAAAATTTCGCTACCCTTTAATTCTTATTGTAATGGCGCTATTCGTTTTTTCTGCTTGGCGCCTGGCAGTCCGTCACATTGATTTACCAAGTCAGCTTGAAGAAAATGAATTCGCCGTTGTTGTTTTTCCATTAGCTGGCGCCAAACTTGAAGCAAATGATGAAGTAGCAAAACGCCTTGAAAATTTCCTCCACGAATTCAAGGAAGTTGAAATGTTATCTACAACGGTCCAAAAAAACGATTTAAGGCTATTTGTTAGATTAGTGCGCCGCCAAAAGCGAAAGGCGTCTAAAGAAATGATCATGAATCAGGTCCGGGAAAAGGGAAATGAACTTATCAAACAGATCCATGACGAATACTCACTGATTGTAGATGAAGGGGTTGCAAGCGAAGAATCAAAAAAGTTGGTCGTCAATTTATTTGGGCTCGAAAATGATACCCTGGAAAAATTGGCTCACGAAATTGCCCAAAAAATAAGTTCGATTAATGGTTTGACCAATCTTGTGATGACTGATCTTCGTAAACGCCCAGAGTACAGCATTGTTGTGGACAAAGGAAGAAGCGCTTTTTATGGGCTTACGGTGCATGACATAGCCAATTCAGTTCACGCTCTAGTGCGCGGAATGCGGCCGACAAAGTTTCACGAGGTCGAGAAGGGTGAGGAAATTGAAACCATTACGCGCTTACAACCTATTTTCCGCCAGAAGGTTGAAGATTTGCAGGATCTTTATGTGGTTTCACCTAAAGATGGTACTCAAGTTGCGTTAAAACAAATTGCGGGCGTTTATCCGTCGCGCGGTCCTCAAACCATTGACCGGAAGGATAAGTATCGTTATGTTTTTGTGAAAGGTGATGTGCTCAAGCCGCTGCAAACAATTGCAGAAGAAGTGAAATCTGCAATGAAAAATATTCAAATGCCGAAGGATTATTTTTGGAGATTTGGAGGCCGCTATGAAGAGTTATTAAAGGGAAAATCTCAACTCGGCGTTGGAGTCATTCTTTCGGTGGTTTTGGTTTATATGGTTCTTGCTTGCCTTTATCAATCTTATGTAGAACCACTGATGATTATGGTGGCAATTCCACTTGCCGCCATCGGTGTTTGGGCCGCGCTTTTTTTTACCCGAAAACCTCTGAGCGAACAAGTGTTTATTGCTATGTTTATTTTGATAGGCACTGTGGTAAATAGTTCAATTATTTTGGTGGATCGAGTGAATCATCTAAAATTAAAAATTCCAGACGTCACGGAATGTCTAATTCAAGCAGCTAAGGATCGTTTGCGCCCGGTCTTAGCTACGGCGGGTTCTACGGTTATTGGTTTTATTCCTATGGCAATTGATCAAGGCGAATCCAGCCAATTGTGGTCTCCGCTTGCGATTACCATGATCGGTGGAATTCTAAGTTCTACCGTACTCACGCTTTTTGTGATTCCTATGATTTACCTCGTGTTTCAAGATCTGCGTTTTTCAATAAAACGCTTAAGCTCTTCTAGGGTTTTCCATTTTCTTCGCTTAATTGTGAAGCCTCCAAAAACCGCTCCTCATATTTAGGTAGTTTCCTCCAAGCTGTCTCTCTAATCTATTTATTGGTATGAGCTTACAATAAAGCTAGAAATGCATTTTTTAGTCCCGAAACGCTTGATTTTAAGCTGATCTTAAGGTATACTTTTTTATAGCCTTTAAAAAGTGTATTTTATTTACTTAAATAGTTAAATAATCACTTTCACGTCTCTTTATCTTACAGAAAAGGAGGCCCATTATTCGTGGGCATATGGCAAGAAAGTCATAGCAAGCTTTGGCTTCGCAGTGTGGCCATGGCGGTCGTTATTACGTTTACGGTAACGACGGTTGCCTGGGCGGACGGCCAGGGCGGTATTATCAGTTCCCTCCAGAAAGATATTAAGTCTATTCCTGTCGCTCCAACTAATTCTGCGCAAGATTTCCTTGCAGATTTAAATCGTATTTCGATTCCGTCAGAAATCGGCGTTGTGAAGTCCGCGTTTCAGGGAGCGCAAGACCGATTGGTGGTCCACATTCAAGATGCGCACGTGAACGAAGAAGCCCAACGGAATATCGCGCGGATTATTGAGTATATTGCCAAAACAAAAGGCGGCCGCCTTGTTGCCGTTGAAGGGGCAAGCGGGGAATTGGATACGGCCCTTTATGCTGCTTTTCCGGATGCGAAGGCTCGTGAAGTTGTTGCGGATTATTATCTTCGCGAAGGGATTTTGACGGGTCCCGAGCATATTGCGATTACAAAGTTTCCGCAGTTGAAACTATTCGGTGCGGAAGAAAAAGGTTTGTACGAAGAAAATCGAAGCGCTTTCTTAAACTCCCTTGAATTTAAAGATCGCTCAGCTCAAGCCGTTGAAGAAATCAAAAGTAAATTGGATCAAATTAGCCGTTTTGTCTTTTCCGATGAATTGCGGAATCTCAGAAGTGAGCATGAAGGCTTTACGAAACAGAAGGAATATCTCAACCATTTTGTTCGATACTTGCTGGATTTATCAGACCGTCTCAATGTTTCCCGTTTCCGGTACCGTCAGATCGATGCCTTCATGAATTTGATCAAGCTTGAGAGAGAGATTGATTTCGAAAAGGCTGAGAAAGAAATCGATTCGCTCATCGCAGATCTTAAGAAGATTCTCAGCCATGAAGAGCTTTCCGAGTTTGTCACTAATTCAATTCAATTCCGCCTCAAGAAAATGACCCGCGCTGAATATTACGGGTATCTGGAAGAAAAAGTTTCAGCGCATTCAGAGGAACAGACTCATTATCAAAATGTTATTAAATATTTAAATTACACCCGCCAATATGATTCGATCGGGGTAGAACTGTTTGCCGAAATAGACCAGCTGGAGGAAGCAGTTAAAAACAAACTCTTTCGAAACGAATCGGAAGTAACCCTGGATCGCCTGTACCGCTTCGCGAATATTCTTGAACATATGTTTGATTTTTCCCTTACGAAAGAAGACGTAGATTATTTTTATAGTTACCGCGCTGAATTCAAAGCTGAAACATTTCGGTTGTTTGTCGATCAAGAAGCAAATAAAGCCAACCAAACCCTATCCTTGCCGAAGTCGATCGATGTGATTGACGACGACCTGCCGCGGATTGAACAGTTTTATAAAGCCGCTTTGAAACGTGACAAAATTTTGATGGAGCGAACATATCAGAAAATGGTGAAAGAGAACGAGCGCGTTTCTGTCATTGTGACCGGTGGATTCCATACAGCCGGGATCGAACGCTATCTTAAAGAAAAAGATATTTCGTATTTAGTGATCGCGCCACGCATTACGAAAGCAATTGATGAGAAGAAAGAAGCCAAGCTTTATGAAGTAGCAATGAGAAACCTTCCAACACGACTTGAGAAGATGTTAAGCGAAGTTTATCTTCCGCCAAAAGCGGTGGCACTTAATGACCCACGTTATCAATTAGCACAGCCTAAAATGATGCCAAGTTTTCTGGACGATGTGAACATACTGCGAAATGGGCCTACTAATAGAGTCAAGGAAGGAGCAATGTTTTTGGCGGTCCTGACTTTCAAAGCAGATAACGTGAGAAGTGAATTAAGAAAACTTACGCGAAATTATTTCAGTATGGCAGGGAAGTCCGGAGTCAACTTTGAACGCGTACGCGCTATTTACAATCCGTTTCTTCAAGCGTCATTTGTAAATGGTGTAAATGACAAGATAATGCTTATGCCTCTAACTCGTTCTGAATTACGGAATGAATCTTATCTGGGATTCGAACTCATGCCTGCTGAAGGAAAAGAATTTCGGGTACGGAGTGAATTGAGGCAACGGGGCGGAAAACCTGTTGGGACTGTGGATTTTGGAGAACAAAAAGTGGGGGTTTATCGTGTCGAAGGTTACATGGTGGATGATATGAAATCTACCAACGCTGAAGTTCGGCAGCATCCAAAAACATCTATCCTTAATCCAGTTACCAGTCTCGATAACATTAATCCTTTTACGGGACGTCCTTTAGAGCCCAGGTTAGCTTTGCGCTCTCAACCCGAGAAAAAAGAACGTGAAAGAAAATGGGCGGTTGGCGGGCCAAAAACGCCACAAGTTAAACCAGTTGAAACTCCAGCACCAGAAATTCAATCCGTGCCTTCTCCAGTATCAATTGTTGAAAAGCCTGCCCTTCCTCGAATGTCACCAGCTCAAGAAGTAATCAATCCAAAAATTCCAGGTCAAAAGGAACGGATTCTAGAAGGTCTTAGAATAACTTTGTATGCAGTGCTTGTTTATTTAGCGATACCAGTCGGATTGTCGTTTCTTGCTTTATTGTTGCCCGGTGGGTTGACCATCGTTTTGGTTAACTTTCTTTTAAGTTCCACATTTCTTGGGATACTTTTGCTACCTTTCGCTGCGTTCGTGATTAAAACAATTTCGGAACGAAATACTGCAGTCCGTGTTCCGTTACCACAACAAGCTGAACAGATGAAACTTACGGAGAAGATTCCGCCTGAAAAGTTAAATACAACCGATACAGCTGATTGGTTGATGCACGAAATTTATAAAAATTCACCAAGAGGTGATTATGAAACTTTGGTTCAAAAATCAAAATTCTTAGGGATCTTTCCACTGGGTGCTACCAAGGTGAAAGGTTTTGTTTATCATGATTATGTCCCTGCCTTGGGGCACGATCCTTCGATTGATGAAATCGTGGCGCGAATTGCTCTTCAATACGGATTAGAGAAACAGCATGTTATTGCTCTTGCTCAGCGAGCGGGAGTTGGAATGAACGAAAAAAATCGCTCTCAATGGCTTTCTATTTTTGATGCGCTCAAAAATGCCAATAAATCTAATTACGTGGCGTTTCAATCACAAAAGGAACATGGTTTCTTTGCTAGTCTACTTGAAGCTTTAAAGGCACCACTGTCACTTATCTTTCCTCGCCTTTTGCGCGCACTGTTGATCGTAGGCCCCCACGTGCTTGTCCAATTTTTCTATGGTTTTTGGTTGCGGGCCATCGGCTATGAATGGGTGGTATCTAAAAGAGATTACTTAGGCCGAGAACGTTCTTTAGAAGTTTTAGGGTCAGCATTGCTCGCCGCGAAACAACCTAATTTTGGTCGCGACTTTACACGATGGAAGCAGGGTACTGCTCTCCGTAAAATTGTTTATTACACATTTTTAAGTCACAATTTTGGGAAAAAGCTGGCTAACCAACTTCAGTATGGTACAGGAAGGCTTAGTGCTTTTTATCGTTTTCTTGATCATATACTGATTCAACCGCTTCTTGTTCCGCTCGTACAATTTCTTGAAAAACGTTGGAAATTGGCTCTTTATGGTGCTATGGGACTCGGTTTGCTCACGCTTCTTCCGTTGCCAGCTGGATTGAACGTTACGTTTACCTTGGGAGCGTGGTTGGTTGGAGTTACCAAAGGAATTCCAATTTTGGGGGTTGCAATCCACGCTTTTGTTCATGCGTTTGAAATTTTTGGCTTTTTAAATACACTTTGGCTTTCCATGCTTCTTGTGATCCCAAATTATGCGAAGTCTTACATTCATCGTTATTCAGGTCAGTATATTCTAGGTCGACTAGCGGCATCCGAAAAATCCTTCGGACGAGAATCATTGCTTGCGAAGTTACTTCCCAATTATGCTGACAATTTTGAGAAAGCTTTGCGAGAGCAAGCGAGACAAAAAGGGGGATTGCTCAAGGAGTTGCAAGTTCAGAAGGTTGGTTGGTTCAATTCTTCTACAATCGAAAGATTTGCTAGAGCTGTTTCTGCGCCTACTTCAGATTTAAAACCAGCCCAGAAAGCTCAAGTGTTTGATGAACTGCTTGCAATTTTAGGGCACGTTCGTTTTTCGGATGACCGAGAACGATTTGCGCTTCAAGAGCGTCTCGAGAGTTTGTATTCAAAGTTTTCTAAAACGGAGCGCCAGGTCCGAGCGCCACCTGCGCCAGGCCTGCTCAAAAGTCTTATCGTTTATCCGCTTTTAGGGATTTTTAAAGCTCTAGCTTTCCGACGAGAAAACGCGGGATTCTATATCGCTTTTTTTGGAACAGTTGTCGGCATGTTAACAGTTGGAGCAGAAATTGCCGGTTTAGCAGGAGAGACTTCCGGCAAAGAAATGGGTATTGGCGGTTATCTAGATCAAGGGTTAACAAAATTGACAGGAGTTGATATTCCTCTATTTTCACATCCCATCAATCTTGTCGAACGAAATGCGCTTGGCTGGGGCCAAAATTTACTTCATGGTGCTGAGAATGTAACCCACTTGCATGTGAGTGATAATGTTTTCGCGCTTGGCGCGAAAACACTTCATAAAGTTGGAATCAAAAGCGAACCCGTTCGCCTTGCTCAGCTTGGTTTCACAGCTACTGAATTGAGTTCTATTCGGAATATCCATTCGGCAATGGACGACGTCCTCAATACTCCTTCTGGGAGCAAAGCACATGACTTACTGACGACAGTTTCAAGAGGAGAGAAAGCGTTCTCTATCCCGTCCATTCGCTCCGCGGCTTATGCACAAATTAACCATTTGATTGTGCAAGGACATTCCGAGAAAAACCAAGGTATTCAAATCGCCGCTCAGCCGGCGCCACAAATTCCTGAGAGCGCAGTTCAAGCCGGGTTTTTTAGATTTTCAACGGATGCGCTGATCGCAGGTTTAACAGCTGCAACGGTTGATGCGACTCAGGCCTTTGTTGAACAACAAGATCTTTTTAAACTAACACCCAAATTTGAAGAACTCATGAAAGAACCGATTTACATTGGTTCGCCTGTTGGCACAGATAAGGATACGCTCGAAAGCGATATTCGAGCGGATCTTGCGAGTAAGGATCCAACTTCAAAGAAAGTGGACGCAATTTATAGCAAGCTCACAAAAGCATTTCCAGGGAAAGCAATTTCAAAATCGGATATTGAAAAACAAGTCAAGACCTACGAAAAAGAAATGCAGGAGCTTACGCGCGATGGGTTGATCCCAGGCGAATATCCCATATGGGGAATTTCTCCGACTTGGGGTCCTGATGGAAAGTTTGAGGAATACGGTTCGCCACTTGGAAGTATAAACAAAGTGGATCAGGGTTATCCTGGCAATCGGGATGTGGTTGCCCCAGACGCAAGCATACTCGCGCTTTCTGTCGCACCGAAGGAAGTAATCGGGAATTTAAAAGTGCTCCGTGCGCGTCATCCTCAAGCTTATAACGAGAATTATGGTTTTATTGCCTCGGTTAATTTAGAGACTGGCGCAACATCTGACACCTTTGTTACTGATAATCAAGGGTTTGCTTTCCTACAAATTGTGAATACGCTTACCAAGGGGAGTATTCGTAACTATTTTCATCATGATGAAATAATTAAAAAATCTGAAGGCCTTTTGAAAGAATCCTTTGAACGATTACCTTCCGACATTCCTTTAAACACTTCCGCCGAATTGAATCTTGAAGATCAAGCTTACTTGAAGGAAATCGCAAGATCGACTTGGAACTACTTTTCAAAAACGGTTGGGAAAGACACAAACTATTTGCCCGTTGATCATATGAAAACAACAGGGGAGAAGGCTGATTATGTTGGGATTACGGGGGTTGGCCTTTATTTGATGAGCGTCGTTGGCGCTCGCGAAGTGGGTCTAATTTCAAAAGAAGAGGCGAGCGATCGAATCAATCGTACGCTTCAGACGCTTAAGAAACTTGATCGCTGGGAAGGGCTTTTCCACCAATATTATCAACCTGGTTCGTTGAACTCGCCCGGTGAAAATGACCAATTTATTTCAGCTGTGGATAACGGTTGGCTTGGGACAGCGCTTGTTGTAATTCGTAACGCTTTTCCAGAAATGAAAGACAGAGTTAATCCTATCTTAAATGGGATGAATTTTTCAAAACTTTATGATCTGAATGCAGAAAAACTCAGAAATGGATATAATCCGGTTAAGAGTGAGTATACCCCCAGTCATTATGGTTTGATTTATACGGAAATTCGTCCGACACTCCTTCTTGGAATTGGGAAAGGAGACCTGCCAGAGTCCATTTGGCAATCAACAGGGCGGACGCTTCCCACAAATTGGGATTGGCAAGCTCAAACCCCCGTCGATGGTTATTACCAACGAACGGTTACGATTGGCGGAAAAGAAAGAGTTATCAACTTCATTCCTTCATGGGGTGGTAGTGCGCTTGAAGCGTTGGCTCCGACCGTTGTGATGGATGAAAAAGGAAAGTCTCCTAATGGTTTTGGCCGCCAGAATGAAGTTTTTGTTTTTCTTCAGAAGAACTATGCTTCTGAAAAAGCAAATGCCTTGCTTTCAAAAACTGTCGAAAAAATAGTTTCAGATCTTTTAAGTGAGAAACCTGCATCTTTGGTTCCTGTAGTGCCTCAGAAAGCTGGGGTTCTTCCTGAAGTTGCAAAAAAAGCGGCTAGAGTTGTTGAACCTCAAGCAAAAGCGCTCACTCAGAAAGAAGTATTACCAAAGCCAGAAGCAGCAGCACCAATTACGATGAAACCCTCTTTTTCAGGCGTACCCTCTGTCGAAAAGTCACTTGTGCCAGAAAAGGTTATTTCCCTTGTCCGAGAAAAGATTTCAACTGAGGCGACAATTGAAAAAACTGGTTCTCCCGAAGTCTCAAAACTAGCTGAAGAAGCTAAAGGTGATCAAGCCTGGGTCAATGAGAAAGTAGAACGCGAAATGGCTGCGCTTGAAAATGAACTCGTTAATTTTAAACTCCCGCAAGAATTTTACGATCAGAGCAGAAGTCTTTACCGCAGTTATCTGGAAGGTAAAATCACAGCGGATAATCTTAAGGTTGAGATTCAAAAATTATTCAATGAAAAAGCATTTATCAAGTTTAGCGTCAACATAGGAGAGAAAGTCGAAAGCATATTGGTGCCAGGGCATAATACAGCGACCATTAACGAAAGTAATTTCCTTGATTATATTGCCAAGACATTTCCAGGAAGCAAGGAAGGAAAAGTGAATGTTAAAGTTGTTAATCCCGACCGAGTTTTAGATCAATTAAGCAGTTTCCAGCCTATCGGCGTTTTGGTTGATGGCAAAACCCTACCTCAAAAAGAGGTTGAGGCTCAACTCGCAGCCTTAAAGCGAAAACAAATTCCTGTTTTGTTTGCTGAAGTCGGAGGAATTTTGTTTATGGGCGATTTTTTTGGTCATACCATGACTTTTGGCATTAAAGGAACCTACAACCCCGGTGATTCTGCCCGAATCAATGCTTCCAAAGGGCGCATTATGTTAGAAGGCGCGAAGACAGCTCGGGAATTCAGAAATCGATTGATTACCTTCAAGTCTATGTATTTGGAATACGATTTTGTTACGATGCAGGCTAATGAAGTAGGCAACGAAATCAAAATGAATCAGATCTTTGGACGAGGCATATCCAAGTTTTTATTAGATAGAGACGGCAAAGCCATTGCAGCAGATGAAGATTTTTTCAATCGGGAGCAAGAGCTTTTTATGGACATCCAGCAAAGGAAGGGACGAGTAGATCGGCTTTTTGGTGGCGTTTTCGGGATCGATCCAGCAAAAGAAACGGTTGTAATTGATCCTAATTTTGCTCAAAAACTTACCCAGTCGAAACTTCCAGAAGATATCATTCAAACTCCCTCTGAAGGTGTATTTAATCGACAACAAGAATTAGCGGCTGAAATTGCACAACTTGATCTTGAAGCGAAACGCGCCGAGCGAAACGTTGAAGCAGTTAATTGGGAGCTTCATTACGATCTGCTATTTGGTCCTACTACTTCAGTCGCAGCAAGTTTACTAAAAACCAACGTCCGTTTTGGTCCGCACACGCCTGATAGCGCTTTTCTATGGGAGCAATTAAAGACGGAAGAAAGCCGCTTTGTAAAAACGCGAGAGTACGCACAGGCAATCGAGAATACTCAGGAGACAGTTGATACACTAAGAGCTCTTCTTGCTGACGGATTTACAAATTCAGCAAGAGTAGCTGAAAGGTTAAAGCAACTTGCGGAACAACTTGAAAAACTAGGCCTTTTATCGGAGGAAGAAATCATCGGTATTTACGAACTGAGCCGGACGCAAAAGTTTGAAAGAGATGCAATCATCACGGTTTTAAAGCGCACACTGACCGTATTGCAGGATTTAAAATCAGATATTCTGCCTCCACAATCTGAGGTTGGCGCTCAGTTAGAAAAACTCAACACTGAGGAACAAAAAATTCGCGCTTCCGCGAATCTATTAAAGAAAGACCATGCGAGACTTGTCCAAATTGAGATTCAACGCAAAGCCTTGGGGCGCGAACTTGACCAAGCCATTTATGGAATCGAAGCGGGAAAAGCTTATAAAGCGGGAGAGCCTAAGGCTTACCAAACGAAAGTTTTTTCTGATGAGCTCTTGCAAGAGCGCTTAGCAAAACAGATCGCTGATTTCAAAGCGAACCCCCAGCGGTGGGATGAAAGGAAATTCGAACGACTGACCCGCGCGATGTCCGATTATGTCAAACTTTTACAGATTAAAGCTTATTATTTGAAAGACAAACAGGCCGAAGAGAAACTTTACCAGACGATGATGGATGGGTTTTCGATTCAAAAGGGAGTTATCCAAAAAGCGTTCGCTTCTGATAAATCAAGCGAAGAACAGAAAAAGTATCTCAAAGGCAAACTCCATCAGTTGGAGCGTGAAGAAGCTCAGGTGATAGTATCAGCTGAGAAGGACGGTGTTTCATTAGGTGTGGTGACGCCTGAGATTCGCGCCAAAGCTCAAGGTCTTGTTTCGCTTCCACTTGAAACCGTATCGGCTCCAAGCGGAAGAATTTCTTTCGATAAGATGATTCAAGGATCAATTACGGAAAGAGGACGGGTGAGTGATTACCAGCAAGAGGCGAATGAAGCTGCCCGCAAAAAAGTTGAAACCATGAAGCAGCCAAAAGGATTTTTATCCTGGTTGCAGAAAAAGGTTGAAGTGGTAGAGATTGGAGGTTCTGGTAGTCGTAGCACGGTAACAGAGGAAGTAATAAAGCAGAAACCCGTACCGCTTCCAACTACTTCTGCGTCGTCTACCGCTGGTGTCGCTCCAGCGCTTCGGCCAACAGCTGATTCATTGGCTGGAACTGTAACCGTTCCAGTGACGGTTCCCATTATCGTGCCACTTCTTGAGTCAAAAAAGGTAGAGACGTCTCAAACTAAAGATTTGGGTGAGGCTCACTTAATTTTGAAAGTAAAAAAAGGCGACGTCGGACCTTCTTTGCGCTTATTTGAAGCGGCGAATCAGCTTTTGAATGGTGACCACCAGGTTCAGGACGTCAATCGACAATATCATATAGGTTATCAAATCAAGATTGGCTATGCACAATTAGTTGCTGAGCTTAAGACGCGGGAGAACTTGCTTAAGTATATCAACGAAGAAGCCATTCCCCATGCTGAAAATTTTGTGAAAAATGATGAAAGTTATCCGCTTTCGCCAGAATTTTTTAGGTCGATAGCGGCTCAGATGGCAAAACAAATTACGCGTCTCAAGGAAGAAATCAACAAATTTCCTGGCGAAATCAAAGGCGCATTTGATGTATCCCAAGAAACTGCGCAAGCAAGCTTCAACGACATTAAGGAACAAGTTGAGAAAGGAACTTTTGGAGTTGAAAGTGATATTGCCCTTTACCGATTTTCTTTGTCGGTTTTGGACAACACCGAATTCAAGGGGTTTGCAGAAGCAGGCCAGCTTTATTGGTCAGTGATTGCAGCTGATGCGGCGTTGCGGAAAACGCTCCAAGATGAATATCAGATCGAACTCAGCGGTACAAGCGCTGGAGATTTTTTTGTTGCTCTACAGCAACTTGGCGAAACACCTGCAAAGCTTTTTGGAGAAAAAGACGCTTCCGTGTTAGAACAAATGGTTTTAAAAGGAGAAATTAATCAGGCGAAGATAAAAGAAATTGGTATTTTTAGCTGGCGGAATAGGAGTTACGCCATTTCGTAGCATGATA
>OBEQ012024213.1_pt1 | contig 21502 bp, 15 predicted proteins | sample 1670901 | NCBI WGS metagenome assembly OBEQ01 (sample SAMEA104232315, study PRJEB22302) | groundwater metagenome | biome: forest; feature: aquifer; material: groundwater | place: USA | collected 2011-08-07 | depth 5.4 m
CAAAGGACGAGCACGACCCCGGGCACGAGCCACTGCCCACCGAGCGGGTGCCTTTCGGAGACACCGAAGCGCTGTTGGTCGCGATTCGCGACGTGCGCGGCGATCTCGGCGACCAGCTCGCCCGCACACTCCGCGGCAGCCAGAGCCAGGGCGACGCGCGGCCGATTGCCGGTGTGGTGCTCGATTTGCGAGGAAACGGGGGCGGATCCACCGATGGTGCGATCGACGCGCTGAGCTTGTTTTTACCCGGCGCTCCCCTCTTTCCGATGAAACGGCGCGACGGCACCATCGAAACAGACCGCGCGCCCGAACCGGCGGCGACGGATCGATGGAGCGGCGCTGTCGCGACACTGGTGGATGGCGCGACGGCCAGCGCGGCCGAAATGATCGCGGGAGCGCTGGCAGTTTATCATCGGGGGCCGACCATCGGTGCGCCGACCTATGGCAAAGGGTGCGCACAAGAGTACGTCGACGACGACGCACGCGCCGGTGTGCTGCGCATGACGACGCTTCTTTTCGCTCTGCCGGACGGAAGCCCGGTGCAGCGAGTGGGAATTGCGCCACTGCTGCGGGTGCCTTTTGCCAGCGGGACGAGCGATCGCGAAGCCACGCTGCCCCACGCAGCACCCACCTGGCGGGGGCCGGACGTTCGGGCGAAAAATGTCGATGGCACTTCTGTCGCGTGGCCAACACACGCGGGGCTGGTGGGGCCGTGTCGAGAAGCGGACGTGTGCCGCGCGCTTCGGATGCTGGGGGCTTCCGGGAAGCGTCCGATTGCCGCGAAACGCTAGTCTTGCGCTCGTGGCGGGCGGGTAGGAAGACGCGATGAATGAACCACCGAGAGATCGAGCAGGCCGCGTTCGGCCGCTGCATCGATCGTGCGCCTCAATCCATCGTAGCTCGCAAATCCTTCCTTCGCGAACGCGTCGACGCCGAAGACGCGCTTGATGATTGGGCCCATCGTTTCGTCGCGGCATGCGGCGGTGAACGCGGAGGCCAAGACTCGCTGGATTTGGGGCGAAACGTCGTTGCGCACGGCAATGAGGTCGGGGGGGATTTCGCCGAACGTCGCGAGCACGCGCATGGCAAGGTGGCCCTCGGGTTGTTCCGTCCACCCGCCACGTACGACCGCCCCATCGCGGTCCAGTCCTGCAAACGTCGCTGCCACGTCGGCCTCACCATCGAGCACCGCGCGCACCGCAGCGGCGTGCGATCCGCAGAAGTGCTCGACGCCGAAAAAGCCGCGTGGATCGATTCCGAGCGCTGCCAGTTGAATGCGCGGCAGCACGTAACCGGCCGCGCTCAGCGGATCCACCCAGGCGGCGCGTGCGCCGCGCAGCCCGTCGAGGGTGTGGATTTTCGACGACGCGCGAACGAGCAGCACCGACTCGTATCCCGCGCTCCCACCGCGCCGACTCGCCACGAGCGCAGTCGCAACGCCGTCGCGCTCCAGACGCACGAATACGATGGGCGGAAGCCATGCGACGTGAAGCGCGCCGTCGCTCATCTGGCGGGCAAGCGCTTCATAGGAGGGGACTTGGAAGCGGACGAGCTCCAGGCCGGCTTTCGTGCCGATCCAGCGAATGAGCGCCCCCACGCTGGCATCGAGCGCCGTGAGATTCTCCGGCACGGCGAGGCCAAAAACGAAACGCGAGGACGTCTTGCGCGCCATTCGTAGACTCGGCAGTATCGCCCTCCTGTCAAAAGCTGCAACTCACGTTCGAAGAACGTCCCATCCGAGCTTCACGACGAGCGCGAGGACGACCAGAAGGACGACGCCACGAACGAAACGGTCGCCTCGCGTGATGGCGAGACGCGCGCCAACGTAGGCGCCCGCGGCGTTGGCGGCGGCCATCGGGATCGCGACGCGCCACGCGATGGTGCCGCGATGGGCGAATAGGCCGAGCGCGGCCAAATTCGACGCAAGATTCACGACTTTCGCGTTGCCCGAGGCGCGCGTGAGCGTGTCGCCGAAGAGGAGCACGTTTCCGACGATGAGCATCGAGCCAACACCGGGACCGAAGAAGCCGTCGTAGGAGCCGAGCGCGAAGGCGAGAACGGCGAGGGCAAGGCGCGGATGCGTAGCGATCGGACGCGGTGCGCTCTTCGGACGACGGACCGAGATCGCGAAGGCCGCCAGGACGAGCAGCACGAGCACGATGGGGCGGAGGCGCTCGGGGCTGAAGAGAAAGAGCAGCCCGGCCCCGGCGAGTGATCCCAAAAAGCCGAACGAAAATCCGACTGGAACGCGCTCGCGATCGATGTTTTTTTTCACCCAGAAGGATGCGAACGACGAGACGGCACCGAAGGCTGCTTGCCCCTTATTGGTCCCTAAGGCGAAGTGTGGCGTGAGACCGGCAGCGAGGAGTGCCGGCACGGTGAGCAGTCCCCCACCGCCGGCAATCGCGTCGACGAGCCCTGCTGCGAAGCTGACGAGAGCAAGAAGCGCGATCACTCCCGGCGTCAACGGAGGCACGGTGCGACCGTAGCACTCATCCTTGGCAGGCGATCGCAGCCTCGTCGGCAGCACGAACGCGGATGGCGAGCAGCGGCGATTTCACGGTGCGAGACTCCTCGGACCATTTTCCGATGGCAACGCGCACGGCGCGGTGCGGAAGTTCGGGCGCGAGCACGTCGACGACCTCGCTAATCTTCACCGCGCCGGAGCCGCGAATTTCGACGTCGACGTAAAATGACACCAAGTCGCCGACGATTCCGGCCTGTGCGAGGGCGTCTCCTGCGTCCTGGTCCATGCCGCGGAGAAACGCGCGCACGTCGACCCATTTGCCGATGCCATCGATCCGGCGCAGGATTTTGAGCTCGCTCGCCTCGAGGACGCGGGCGATTTGCGCATCGAGCCACGCGACGCCGCCGTGCTCGGCGAGAACCGTGCGCGGTACGCCGACGGCATAGCGCGCCGAATCGATGACGCGCGAAACGTTCGCGTCCTGATCGCCGAGACGCGCGGCGCCGAAAAATCGGATGCCCTCGGCAGAGCCCGCCGTCAACGCTTCCAGATACGCGGCCGGATCGATGTCGCAGGTGAGCTTCACGTCGACGAATTCGGCGAGGCTCGCGACACCGAGGCTGAGTGCCGGACCGAACGTCATCTCGGGCTTGGGGTGGTAGCCCGAACTGTAATAGAGGGGCAGCTCGAGTCGACGAAACGCGCGCGGAAGGGCGCGAATGAGGTCGAGGTGCGACAAGAACGCGCTCGCGCCAACTTTCGTGTAGCCAAACCGGTAGCGCCGTGGCGCGCCTTGCACGATGCGCGGCGGCGGTCCTTTGCCTTTCGTGGAGCTTGCAACGGTGGGCAGGGGCTTCGAAGCGACGCGCGATTTTGCACCGAGCTTGGTCAAGTACGTTACGCGCTCGCTTCGCATTGCCGACAAGTCGCACGCGACGCCGCAGTCGTAACAGACCAGCTTCTTCGGGTCGCTCGTCGCGTCGTCGAGGTTCGTGTGGTGAACGAACATCCCAGCGGCTTTTCCGCAGGGCAAAGATAGCCGGCTCTTGAGCGCTTTTCGGTACTCGCGCGCGAGAAAACCGTCTTCGAGACCGACCGAAATGTGATCCCACGGAAGACGTGCGGTGACCGGAATCGTGCCGAGGAACTTCGCGATGTCGATGTCTTCGGCGCGGAAAGCTTCTTCCCACACGTCGATCTTGAGTTGGTCCTCCCACGAGTCGAACCGCGCGCCTGCCTCGTACGCGCGCTCGAGCACGTTGCAGAGGCTCCGATCTCCGCGCGCGAAGACCCCCTCGAGCCAGGAGGTGTCGCAGTCGTGCATACGCAAATCCACGCCGCTCGTCTTCGCCTCTTCTTCGAGCCAGCCCTGTTTCGCGCGCACGACCGGCGCCGGATCCATCGCGCACCACTGAAAGGGCGTGTGCGGCTTGGGCACGTGGGTGGACACGCTGACGGTGACTTTGGGTGCGCCGCCGAGATTGCGCTCTTTTTTCACGCGCCGGCCGGTTTCGCGCGCACGCCTTCCGACCCGCACGATTTCGCGAACGTCGGACTCTTCTTCGGTGGGCAAGCCGATCATGAAATAGAGCTTCATGGCGGACCAGCCGCGCGAGAAGATGCGCTCGGCGGTTTGCATGAGCTGCTCTTCGGTCACGTTCTTGTTCACGACGTCGCGCATGCGTTGGCTGCCTGCCTCGGGCGCAAACGTCACGCCCGACGCGCGGACGCGCTGTAAATCGTCGAGCACGTCTTCGCCGAGACCGTACGCGCGAAGACTGGAGACGCCGAGCGAGACCTTCTCGGGCGCGAGGCGATCTGTGACTTTCTTCACCAGCGGCGCAATGCACGAATAGTCCGCGGTCGAAAGCGAGGTGAGACTCACCTCGTCGTACCCACTTTTTTTCACGGCAGAAACGAGCGTTTCCACGATCTGCTCGGGATCGCGCTCGCGGACTGGACGGTAGATCATCCCCGCTTGGCAGAATCGGCATCCTTCGGTGCAACCGCGCGCAATCTCGATCGACATGCGATCGAAGATGGCCTCCGGGCCACCCACCGGCGCGTCGTCCGGGAACGGGAAGGCGTTGAGATCGGCAACCAGGGACCGTTCGACCGGAAGGGGAGCCTCCACCGCGAGCGCACGATCGACTACGACGAAGCCGGTATCCGCGTCGATTTTCGTGGAATAGAGCGAAGGCACGTACACGCCGCGAATCTTCGCGAGTGCACGCAAGCGCTCGGAGCGCGGCACACCCTTCTCCTTCATGTCTGTCCAGAGAAGGGAGACCTCGGTCGTGCGCTCTTCACCGTCGCCGATGACGAACGCGTCGATGAAGGCACTGAGAGGCTCGGGGTGGGTTGCCGTCGGACCGCCCGCGATGACGAGGGGATCGGCCTCCGTGCGGTCTTGAGAGCGGAGCGGGACGCCGCCCAAATCGAGCATGGTGAGCACGTTGGTGTACGTCAGCTCGAACTGGAGCGAAAACCCGACGACGTCGAACTCGCGAAGTGCACGAACGTTCTCGAGCGAAAGGAGCGGAAGGTTGCGCTTGCGGAGCTCGCTCTCCATATCGACCCAAGGCGCGTAGCACCGCTCTGCGAGCGTGCGCGGGTCGTCGTTCAAAATCTTGTAGAGGATCTTGAAGCCGAGGTGGCTCATGCCAATGTCGTACAGGTCCGGAAAGGCGAGACAGATGCGTGCACGCACGCTGGTCCACTCTTTGCGCCTTCCGCCGTATTCGCCCCCCAGATACCGAGCGGGCTTCTGCACGAGGTGCACGAAATTGGCATACGGATGTTCTGACACGGCTTTTCTTGGAGGGTTTTAGAGGGATCTGCAACAAACGCAAGCGCCCGCGCCGAGTACCTGGGCTGCAGCGCAGGCGCGGCTCGGCTAGTCTTGCCTCCTCATGTCGGAAGGCACCACTTCGGATGAGGACAAAGGCGCGCCGTCCTCTTTGAGACGGATCGAGCCCGGCGACGTCCTTGCCGAAAAATACCGCGTCGTGCAGGTGCTCGGCGAAGGGGGCATGGGCATCGTTCTCGAAGCGCTGCATTTGGAGCTCGACCAGAAGGTCGCCATCAAATGCCTCTTGCCGCATATGGCGAAGAGCGAAGAGCACGTGTCGCGCTTCACGCGAGAAGCAAAGGTGCTCGCGAAGCTTCAGAGCGAGCACGTCGCGCGTGTGTACGACGTCGGCAAGCTCGACAACGGGCTTCCCTACATGGTGATGGAGTACCTCGAGGGGTGCGATCTCCGCGAGTATGTCGACAAAAACGGGCCGCTTGCGCTCCACGAAGCGGCTGAGCTCGCGCTGCAGGCGTGCGCGGGACTGGCGGACGTTCACGCAGCCGGCATTGTCCATCGCGATTTGAAGCCGTCGAATTGCTACGTCGTGCAGCGCGGCGATGGAGCGGTGTGCCTGAAGCTCCTCGACTTCGGCATCTCCAAGTTTCAGGGCGCGGCGATCACTCGCACGGCCGCCATCATGGGATCGCCTGGGTACATGTCTCCCGAACAGATGACGTCCACCAAAGACGTGGACGAGCGCGCAGACATCTGGGCGCTCGGGGCGACCCTGTACGAGATGCTCACCGCGCGGCCGGCCTTCATTGCCGAGAACGCGCCGATGCTTTGCATCAAGATTGCGTCGGAGGAGCCAGAACCGCCGCGCAACTCACGCGCGGACATTCCGGACCAGGTCGAGAAGATCGTTCTTCGTTGTCTCGCAAAGAAACCGGAAGCGCGATACTCCACAGTGGCCGAGGTAGCTCTCGCGCTCGCACCGTATGCTCCTGAGCGGGCGCAGCCGTATGTGGAGAAGATCGACGGCATTTTGCGCGGCGGGCGTTCGGCACCGCGGGTCGTGCGCCAAGAGGCGGCTACGGCCAACGTGCACGACAAAGCGACGGCGCGTTCGGGACCCAGCGCGTACGCAAAAACGCAGCAGGAAGGGCGGCGCCCGCCCCCACCGCGAGGCCGCGGGCGTCTGATGGTCTTCGTGATGGGCTCGCTCTTGGGCGCGGGCGTCGCCGCGGCGTACTTCGGAGATGTTCAGAAAATCCGCGCACAAATAGGAAGCGTCGTCGAGCTTCCGACTCCGACTCCGACTCCACCTCCGACTCCGACTCCGACTCCGACTCCGAGCCCGACTCCGATTCCGAGCCCGACGTCGAGCCCGAGTCTGGCCCCGACCCCGTTTCCCCCCTCCGATCTCCTCGACGCATCGGCGGACGCTTTCCTCGACGACGACGCGGGGGATGACGACGACGACGACGATGCCGGCAGCGCCTCCGTCGCCGAAGCGGGACCTACCTCCAAGCCCGCCGCACCCGCCAAAAAGAAGCCGCACCCCACGCGGCCGGTACACAAGCGACCTCGTCGGAAGTAACGAAACTCACCCACTCCGTCTTCGGAGCCAGATTCCGCCCAGACGAAGCAAAATGCGGGCGACCTCCCCAGGAGGCTGGGGAAGCGCCGCGAAATGACGAGCCCCGCAGCGGAGCGCAACATGGTCGAGCAGCACAGCCTCCAGTTGTGACCGGAGCGCGCCGAAGAAGGTGCGCACGAGGCGGCGCCGCAATCGCAGATCCACACCGAGGCGCGATCTGTGTACGACCGTGGTCCATCGCGCGAGCTCGTCCCTTTGGCGGAGGACTCTGGCGAGAAACTCGCCGGCGAGCGCTCCGTACTCGATGGCCTGCGCGATGCCCTCGCCGGTGATGGGATCGATGCCGGCGGCTTCGCCCACGAGCATGAGCGGACCGGCGGAAAGGCGTTCGTGGAAGTCGATGCCGCGCTCGGCGTAGCGCTTGTTCTTGTACGCGCTCACATCGAGGCCGATTTGCGCCAGGTATTTGCCGAGGCGTGCCTGCAAGTCGACGTCATCGGCGCCGACGCGCAGATGGTAGATGCCCCGGCAAACGAGCTCGCGACCATCGACGATAGTGGGAAAGTCCCAGTAGTAGCCGGTGAGGTCACGATCGCTCGCGTCGAAGTGGAGCAGGCTTCGTTCGCGATCGGTGGAGACGCTCTCGGTGTCGATCTCGAGCACTTGGGCGCGCAACGTTCCGGCTCCAAGGTTCATCGTTTTGCGCACGACACTGCCCACGCCGTCGGCGCCGACGACGATTTTGGCGGGGTACACCGCTCGAGCAGTGACGACTGCAGCGCGCTCGCGGTCCTGGTCGATGCGCTCGACTTTGGCATCTTCGATGATGCGAATGCCGCGTGCGCGCGCAATTTCTGCGAGCGTATGGTCGAACTCGATGCGTCGAACGACGCGGCCGAGCGCGTCCACATGAGCAGCCTCCTCGCCAGCCCGCGCGCGAAACGACATGCCGGTGATCGGCACGCTCGGCACCTCCGGTCGTGCGTTCATGCGCGCGAGAATTTTGTCGCCACGCCCCCCCACCGCGCCCGCACACGGCTTTTCACGCGGATAGCGCGCCTTTTCGAGGATGACGACACGCTCGGCAAGCGCCGGATCGGAATGCGCGAGGGCGATCGCGGCGACCGTGCCGGCAGGACCACCTCCTACGATGATGACGTCCGCGGACTCGGTCACCGGGGAAAGACTAGTCCCGGCGGTGCCCGGAGGAATAGGGGAGAGTGGCGCTCGTCCTCGAGTCGGACTGGACAGCGCCACGCTGAGCGCGTCGCCGCCTGGAAGAGAGCGTCATCGTCTTTGTCGTTCTCCCGACCGCGTGGTAACGCGAAACTACCTTGGAGCTCGATGGCATGCGCGGTAAGAAGCAGACGCCCCCGGGGCCGGTGCCAATCCCGCGCTTCCCACCCGTCCGCCTCTTGCTTTTGGCAGTCGCCGCAGTCGCAATGACGGTCGCAGCGATCGTTCGCTACTACCAGAGGGAACCTCAGCCAATGCTCGTCCCGACGCCCCCACCGTCCGAACTCCCTGCCCCCAGCGTGATCCCACTCGAGTAGGCGCGGCTCGCCCACTTTGGTGGTACCAGTACTTCGCCGTGAGCAAGGAAGACACGCTCGTCATTCATGAGATTTACCCGAGCATCCAGGGCGAATCCACGTTCGCCGGCCTTCCTTGCACCTTCGTGCGAACGACCGGGTGCAACCTCCGTTGCGTCTGGTGCGATACGCCACAGGCGTTCTACGGCGGCACACGCCTTTCGAGGGGCGAGGTGCTCGCTCGAGCGCTGGCCACCGAAACACCGCTCGTGGAGCTCACGGGGGGCGAGCCCCTTCTTCAGCCCGCGGTGTTTCCGCTCATGAGCGAGCTGTGCGACGCCGGCCGGACGGTGCTGGTGGAGACGAGCGGCGAGGCCGACGTGTCGCAGGTCGACGGGCGCGTTCACAAGATTATGGACCTCAAAGCACCGGGCTCCGGCGAGAGCGCGAGAAACCGGTGGACGAACCTGAGCCACATCACGCCGCGCGACGAGATCAAATTCGTTCTTGTCGATCGCGCCGACTACGAATGGATGCGCGACGTCGTTCGACAGCACGATCTTCCTCGAAAGACGCCGAATCTTCTCGCGAGCACCGTCTTCGGCAAACTCGCGCCGCGTGAGTTGGTCGCATGGGTGCTGGAAGACCGTCTTTTGGTGCGCGTGCAGCTACAACTCCACAAATACATCTGGTCACCAGATGCTACGGGCGTCTGAATCCGTTCGGGAACGGTTCAGGCGGCCCAACCTTGGCAGTGCGCTCGAGGCTTACTTTACAAAGGCGGTGGCCGCGGGACGAGGGTCCACGATGAATGCTGGACTCCAGTCCACTCTCAGTTCGGGAGCCCCGGCTTGAAGGGCGACCCCGGCAACCGCTCGCTCCGCTCTTTGACGCTCGCCGGTACGACGAAGTCGGAGTCTTTCACTTCGGCTTCGGAGACCACGCTCACCTGAGCAACCAGCGTCTCCTTGCCCTCTTGGTCAATTTCTACGGCGCGCACCGGAAAGCGCTTTCCGAAAGACATCGCGCGCATCCACGCAGGAGTGTGCACTTGGATGTTGGTCATGTGGCCAAAATCGACGAAGGCAATCCCCTCCGCGATGCACGCTGCGCTTCGCGCCTTTCCTTTGCCGCGCGCTTCCCACACCTCGCATGGAATCGTAAGAACCTTGTCCTTCTTCCCCGTTTTGACGAGGGGGAATGGCGGTGCGTCTCCGCCATCTTGTGCGGCCGGAAGGTCGACGCGAACGAAGGTATCTGTGCCGTCGGGCAGCAAAATCAATCGCCTCGCGGCCAGGTCCGCGATGGTCTGCGAGGGACGTCCGAACACCAGATTCGGCGACGGATAGCGCACCCGGTCACCGTTCACATCGAACCGGACGAAATGAGGGTTTCTCGCCGCCGGCGTGGTGATCTTGATCACCATCTTGGCCTTGAATCCCACACCTGCATCAGCCGAAAGCGGCGGCTCCTTGGGCCCCGCGTCGAAGACTACCGGCGCAACGCTCGAGTCCTTTGCGGACGCGGCATCCGCCATTGCGACCTTGTTCTCGCGGCGATTCGAGCAACCAAAAAGAGCGCAGACGAAGAGGGCGCCCCACAGAGCTCCCTTCACCGCTCCCCCGTCATGAATTGCCGATATGCGAGCACGTCTTCGCTCGACCCCAGGACCAGCGGCGTGCGCTGATGCAACTCGGTCGGCTTGGTGTCGAGAATTCGCGTCGTGCCATCGGTGGCCGTGCCGCCGGCTTGCTCGAACAGAAACGCCATGGGGTTTGCTTCGTACAAAAGGCGCAGCTTGCCCTTCGGGCTCTTCGTGTCCGCCGGGTAAGCAAAAATACCGCCCTTCAAGAGCGTCCGGTGGGCATCGGCCACGAGCGAGCCCACGTAGCGTTGGCTGTAAGGACGCCCGCCCTGCTTGTCTTCCTCTTTGATCCACTGATTCCACTTTTGAACCTGCGGCGTCCAGCGCGAAAAGTATCCCTCGTTGACCGAGTAGCAATTTCCGCGGAGTGGGCAGCGAATGTTCGGCGTGGAGAGGAAGAACTCGCCGACGTTGGGATCGAGTGTGAAGGCGTGAACGCCGTGACCGGTGGAGAGCACGAAGATGGTGCTGGGCCCGTAGAGCGCGTACCCGGCGGCAACGATCTCGTGGCCGGGACGGAGCGCGTCGGCAACGGCGGGAGCATCCTTCGACGTCGAGCGACGCAGCATGGCGAAGATGGTCCCGATGCCTACGTTGGTGTCGATGTTGCTCGACCCGTCCAGTGGATCGAACAGGACGACGTACTTGCCCCTCGTCTCGGTCACGCGCGCTTCTTCGAGCTCTTCGCTGGCGAGAATGGCGCAATGCCCGCTTCGCTCGAGGACATTGATGAGCACGTCGTTGGCAAACTCGTCGAGCTTCTGCACCTCCTCCCCCTGCACGTTCACCTCGCCGGTGTACCCGAGCATTCCTGCCAGGCCAGCGGCTCGAACGCGCGAGTTGACGATGCGCACGGCGAGCGAAATATGGTTCAGAAGCGAAGTGAATTCGCCGGTGGCCCCTGGGGCCGCATGCATGCCGTGGAGGACGTGCTCGCGGAGGGTTGTGCCAATGAGGGCCGGCGGATGCGCACGCATGGGGAGGACGCTGTCGGGCATGAGGCTTGGGGTTTTGCCGCTTCGAGCCGGGTAGGACAAGACACATGACGTCACGCAGAGATGAGTTACGAGCTCTTGGATGTAAGACGTCCTCCTACATGAGGCGCGTCTTGCCTCATGTCTCAAAGCCGCTACCCTCGCGGTCCCAAAACGAAGGAGCCGAGCGATGCCTCTGTCCGATCGCGTAAAGCAGATTCTGTCCTGGTACGGGTCCGACAACCCCGCGACGAAGACGAACCTCGCCCGCCTGATGAACCATGGAAACCTGGCCGGCACGGGAAAGTTCGTCATTCTCCCGGTCGATCAGGGTTTCGAGCACGGCCCCGCCCGGTCGTTCGCGCCGAACCCCGACGGCTACGATCCGGAGTACCACCCGCAGCTCGCGGTCGATTCGGGCTGCAACGCGTACGCCGCGCCGCTGGGGTTCATCGAAGCGGTCGCCGACAAATATGCGCCGCAGATTCCGCTCATTTTGAAGCTGAACAACTCGGACACGCTGGCCAAGGTCGACCAGCCGTGCAGCGCGGTGACGGCGAGTGTGGAGGACGCCGTGCGCCTCGGCTGCGTGGCCGTCGGCTACACGATTTACCCCGGCAGCGCTCTTCGAAACCCAATGTACGAAGACCTTCGCGAGATCATCGCGGAAGCCAAAGCGCACGGCCTGCCCACTGTCCTATGGGCCTATCCGCGCGGCTCGGGAATTTCCAAAGAAGGGGAAACCGCGGTCGACGTTTGCGCGTACGCCGCGCAAATCAGCGCGCAGCTTGGCGCGCATGTCATCAAGATCAAGCCACCGAAGGAGTACATCGAGCAGACGGAAGCGAAGAAGGTGTACGAGAAGTACAACATTCCGATCAAAACCCTCTCTGACCGCGTGAAGCATTGCGTGCAGAGCGCATTCAACGGCAAGCGCATCGTCATCTTCTCGGGTGGCGAGGCCAAAGACACAGCGGCCGTGCTCGAAGAAGTCAAAGGGCTCGCGCAGGGTGGCGCGTTCGGGTCGATCATGGGGCGCAACGCGTTCCAACGCCCGCGAGCGGAAGCGATCAAGCTTCTGCACGACGTGCAGAACGTCTTCAAGAATGCGTGACGGACGGCGGCGCGGGCTACCTTGAACGGGTGCGCACCGCGCTTTTCGTTCTTGCGTTCGTTCTGACGGCATGTGCTGCGGCCGCGCCAAGGGCGGCGCCTAAGGCAGAGCCCGCGTCCTCGACGACAGCGCCGCGCAAAACCAAGCTCTTCTACGAGCTGGAGGGCCGCGCGTTCCCGCTTCCCGTCGTTCGAGGCACGGTGTCCGGACGTCCAACGTGGATGCTCGTCGACACGGGCGCAAGCTCCCACGTGATTGCAGGGTGGTTCGCGAAGAAGATCGGGCTCAAATTGAACAGGCTGGGTGACATGGCGACCGATCACGCGGGCCGGTCGGTCGTGATGTCTCGGGTCGATGCTCCGAAAGTCGCCATCGACGGTTGGGGCGATCTCGCGGACGAAACCATGGTCGTGAGCGACGTACCCCCGATCATCGAGAAGTTGGGAATCGGCGCCTTCATCTCTCCGCAGAAGTTGAACGAAACGGGAGATGCGGTGGTCCTGGATTTGAGGGCCGCCGAAATGCGCACCGCTTCCTTCAAAGAGGCGGCTCGCCCCGAGATCGGCGTCGCCACGCTCATCGGCGAGGGGACGCGGCCATGCCTAGATGCGGACAGCCCGGTGAGCGGAGTCGCCTACATGGCGCGGGCAACGGTGGGCGGACGCGAGGCCTGGCTTCTCGTCGACACCGGCGCAGAGCGCTCGGATCTCCTGCTTGGATCGGGTCCGGGACAGGCGCTCGCACCGAAGAGCGTGCCGGCCAAAGGTCAGATGTACGGAGCGTCGGGCAAGCTCACCTCGCGCACGGTTCGGCGCGCAGCGGTCACGGTGGGCGAGCTCGATTTCGTGCTCGATCTGGATCTCATCGGGGGCGAAAGCGATCCGCACTGCCCGCGCGACGGGGTGCTGTCGATGGACGTGCTGAGAAAGTGCGTTCTTGTTTTGGGCAAGAAGCAGATGGTCGCCCGCTGCGTGCGCTGACGCGAGCTACGGAACGGGCCCCAGCGGTGTCATCGAGACGAATCTAGCACCGCGGACCGTCGCCACCATCGGCGCCGTGCTCGTATTTCCTTCTTTGTTTGCGGCCGTTCGATGATTTCGTACATCGATTTCAATCGCGCGGTCATATTCTGTTTGGAGGATATCCTCCGTTCGATCTTTTTCGTTTTGCGGACGGCGTTGCAGAAGCATCGCGCTGTACGCAGTTCCTCGTGGCTCTCGTGGCGCGACTCTATCGGCGCGACATGCCACCGTTCTTCGCGGCTAGATATCAATCATTTCCGTCATTTATACGGTTTTCATTCGTGTGTGTAAGTCGCGCCGTCGTCGCGCGTTGATTCTTTTCGTGGACGCTCGTCTAAGGGAGGAAGCATGGACCGGAGGTTGAACAGGCTGATCGTCGCGGCGATCGCAGTCGCTCTCGTCTTCGTCTTTTTTCCACGTCGGGCGCGCGCGGAAGGCGCGCTCTACATCGCCCACGATCCGGACAAGACGTTTCCCCTGACACGAACGGAAGTGAAAACGGACGTGGCGGGAGAGATCGTCTCCACCACCGTCACGCAACGGTTTCAGAACACGTTCAAAGAGCGCATCGAGGTGGTCTACGTCTTTCCCCTTCCCCATCGCGCTGCGGTCGACGACATGGAAATGCACGTTGGCGCGCGCGTGATTCGTGCCGACATTCGCAAGCGCGCCGAAGCGCAAGCGGCTTACGACGCAGCCGCGCGGCGCGGACAGCGAGCGGCTCTGCTCGAAGAGGAGCGCCCCAACATTTTTACCTTTTCGGTGGCCAACGTCGATCCGGGCGCCGAAATCGAAGTACGCCTTCACTACTTCGAGCTCGCCAAGTACGACAAGGGCACTTACGAAATCGTCTTTCCGATGGTGGTGGGACCACGCTACGTACCCGGACGGGCGCTGGCGGGCGCGCAGTCCGGAACAGGAACGCGCGCCGACAGCAATCGCGTACCCGACGCATCGCGAATCACACCCGCCTATGTGCCGCCCCATTCCCGTTCGGGGCACACCATTGGCCTATCGGTGCGCGTCGAAGCGGGTGCGCCGATCGAGAGCATCGAATCGCCGGCGCACGATGTACAGATCTCTCGTGTCTCGGCAACGACGGCGGACCTTTCGTTGCGGGACAAAGCCGAGATTCCGAACCGCGATTTCGTGCTGCGCTGGCGCCTGGTCGCAAGCGAGCTGAAAGCGGCACTCTTTGCCCACCGACCGGAAGCCAATGGGGACGGTTATCTCGCCATCCTGCTCGAGCCGAAGCACGATCCGGGACCGCACGACATCGCGCCGCGCGAGCTCTTTTTCTTGCTCGACACATCGGGCTCGATGAGAGGAACCCCGCTTCAAACTGCCGTGCTCGCTGTCGGACGCGCGATCGACGCGATGCAACCTTGGGACACGTTTCAAATCATCGATTTCGCCGACTCTGCGTCGACGTTTGCGTCACGTCCGCTCGCGAATACCAAAGAAAACGTGCGCCACGCGCGGGAGTACTTGAGCCACTTGCAGGGGCGCGGCGGAACGAACCAGCTGGCCGGCATTCACGCCGCGCTCTCCGCACCAGGCGACGACCGTAGGGTGCGCTTCGTCGTGTTCATGACCGATGGGTACATCGGCAATGAGCAGGAAGTCATCTCGCTGACCAAGCGAGAGATCGGCGGCGCGCGAATCTACGGCTTTGGAGTCGGATCGAGCGTGAATCGGCACCTGCTCGACGAGGTGTCGCACGTGGGACGGGGGACCGCCGAGTATTTGTTGCCTCGGGAAGAGGGAAAGGAGCTGGTCGACCGATTTTACGAGCGCATTGGGAAACCGTTCGTGACGGACCTTCAGATCGACTGGGCGACATTGCCCGTCGTCGACATGGTGCCCGCCAGACCCTTGGATCTTTCGGCATTCCAGCCTGCGGTGATTCTTGCTCGCTACAAAGCGGGGGCCAAAGGGACCATGATCTTACGCGGGAAGATCGGGGGGCGACCGTTCGAGCAGAAGGTCGACGTGAACTTGCCGGACAAAGAGCTCCGCCACACGGCGATTTCGCGCGTGTGGGCACGAGAGAAAATCGGCGAGCTCTCGCGAGGTGCAACGGCGGGCGAAAACGAGCAAGAGATCACGAGGATTGCTTTGTCCCATCATCTCGTCACGAAATACACTTCGCTCGTGGCGATCGACGATGCGCCGGGAGAACGTAGCGGCTTTCCCATGCTGGTGAGCCAACCGAGCGAAGCGCCCGAGGAGGTCGACCTCAGGAGCGCAGGCGCACGGTATGCGACGGTCGCGCCCGACGTTCACCACGAACCACTTTCCACAGCGAACAGTCCAGCGCCGGAGGCGCGTGCGCCCCGCGGGTGCGGTGGATGCGTGGTCGGCCAGAAGAGCGCGGACCGTGACGTGTGGCTCGGGCTCGGACTCTTCACGATGATCGCGGCTTTGCGCTTGCGCAAGAGAACGCGTAGGACGGAGTCGTGAGCGACGCACCGATTAACAAACGATTCATCGTGGTCGCCGCTGCGGCGCTCTTCGTGGGCGCGGCGTGTGCGGCCAGGAGCGGCCGCGAATCGTCGGCCCCGGCAAAGTCGACCCCGGCTGGCGAGGCGGACGCGCAGCAAGTCGAGATTCCGCGGGCCCGCGAACCGGGAGCGGTGCCAGAGCAGCCCGTCCCCATCCGTCCGTCTCCTCCGCCGGCGCCGGCGGCACCGCGGACCGGAACGACCTCACAGCCAGAAGGGCCATCCGCCATCGTGGAGCCAGGGGATAGCCCGCGTCGTGTCGAAGTTGCGTTGCGAGCGGCGCGAACCGAGGTCGAGCAAGCTCAGCGCGAGCTCGAAGTCTCCATGTCCGAATGCACGAACGCCTGTCGGGCGCTCGGATCGATGGAGCGCGCCACCGGACATTTGTGCGATCTTGCGACGGAGCGCGACGATCGGCGTCGCTGCGAAGACGCGAAGACCGCGGTCTTGCGCGCGCGCGACCGCATTCGGAAGAGCTGCGGGTCTTGTCCGGGGGGGCCGAGTTTGGAGAAGACGGCGCCGATTCCGTCGCGGCCGTAGGTCCCGCGACACCGCGGCAACTGCTGCAAGAGAGAGCGAGTCGCGTTGCTTGGCAATATTGGTCAGAACTCTGCCGCGCCACCTACGTATGACCGGCGACTTTCAGCTTCCAGCTCGAGCCGCATTCGCCGCCCGAAACGTAGCGGACCTCAAAGACAAGATCGCGACCGTCACCGAAGGGCGTATCGGGCCAAATGTACTTTGCGGAGTCGCCCTGCGCGCGCGCACCGGCGCCGCACTGCGCATCGTAAACGTACAGATCGAAATCCATCCCGGGTGGTGAGACGAGGGTCGCGGTGAACGAGAGCACCGGGGCATCGAACAGCGAATTGTCGTCTTCGGTGATTGTGGCTTTGAACCACGCCGCAGTATTTCCCGTTCGTGTGAGCGAAGCAGAATCTGTGTCACCGCTGACGCTGCCCATGACCACCGGCGTCTGACATGTTTGGCTAGCGCCACATTCGTTCGTGCTGCCGCCATCTCCGTCAGCCGCGGCGCAGCATGCTGTGCCGCCTTGGCAGAGCACCTGCCCGGCGTTGCAACTGAAGGCGCATGTCCCGCCGAAGGTACACAGCGCCGTCGAGTTGGCTGGCTGGGGGCACACCGCGCACGCGTCGCCGCAGCTCGAGGCACTCTCAGCCACGCAGGCATCGCCGCACGCGTGGTAGCCGACATCACACGTGAAGGTGCATCTGCTCGACGTGCACGTTGCGACGCCGTTTGCGGGCGCGGAGCATTTCGTGGCGCACGACCCGCAATGATCCGCACTGCCCGAGAGATCCACGCAGGAGCGGCCGCAGTTCGTGAGGGTGCCGGGGCACGTGGCAGCGCATCCATCCGGGCCGCACACTAGCCCCGCTGCGCAGACCGTTTTGCATTCGGCGCAATGCAAGGGATCGCTTGCAAGATCCACCTCGCATCCGTCCGAGGGGTCGCCGTTGCAATCTGCTCGCCCTCGCTCGCACTCCAGAACGGCGCACTTTCCCGCCGCGCAGCGCGCCTTGCCGTGTGCGATTGCGCATGGCGCGCAGGAGCTCGATCCGCATCCGGTTTTCGGATCGTCGAGCGCTCCGCACGCGCCGGCGTCGTCTGAAACTCCGAAGGTAAGGCTTGAATCGGTGCTGCCGTCTAGCCCGATGGGCACGGAGTTCGCGAACAGGTCACCCGACGCGCCGCCGCACCCGGACCCGAGTGCTGACACGGCGAGAGCGGTAGCGAGCATTGCGACTGAAGCACGTTTCATGCACCACCCGTGGGAAACGAGACCTTAGTCGCTCGAAGACCGCCGCGCCGTCACGCTCTATTGATATGATCGGACATTGTTTCTCTCAGGTCTACGGAACTCCGTAGACGATGTCGTCGAACGCGAGATCGGAGGCGCCGTCGGGGGTAGCGCAGGTGACTTTCACGGTTACGATCTCCGCGGCAGTCGTCCAGTTCAGAGTCTTGGTGCTGTACGTGCCGTTGATGTCCGTGTAGTCCCGCTCCGGGTTGCCGGACGATATCAACTTGACGGTCGCCGTGCCGCCCGATCCGACGGCGATCTTGAGCGACTTGAGCACCTTGCCGGTGGGCAGGGTGAAAGTCGCGGTCGCCTCGGACTTGGCGATCGAATCGACATACGCGTTCTTGGTGTAGGTGGTGCCGCCGTTCCAGACCTTCCAGCCGCCGCTCATAGGCCCCCACGTGATCCCGCCGTACACACTTAGGACCGCCCCCTCGGTGAGACTTTCGAAGTTCACGCTCGCATCCGCCGTCGCGGACACCGTCACGGCGGCTGTCCCCGATACGCCAGCGCTCGTGGCCATCACACTGAACGGGCCGCCCGAGGTCGCCCCCGCCGTGAACAACCCCGTAGAAGAGATCGTTCCGCCGCCGCTGGTGGACCACGCAAACGTTGGCTCTTGCGAAAACGCGCGGCCGAACTGGTCTTTGCCGGTCGCAGTGAACTGCTGGGCAGCATTCGGGAGCACCGATGCCGCGCTCGGTGTAACGCTCGCCGCGGTCAGCCGCGGTTGCACGATCAGATTGACGCCCGACGCTGCGCTTAGCCCGCCCACATCGCGTAGCGTCGCGCTGAGGGTGTACGAGCCGGCGGCAGTGAACGTCGCCATGGTGCTCTTCGAGGCGTTCGTTCCGTTGGCCGAAAAGGTCGCTGACCCAAGAAGTGGTGCGCTCGCAACCGACCACGTGTAGGTGAGTCCGGGTTCGCCGCCATCGTCTGCGCCAAGCACCGAGAGTGTCGCTGTGGTTCCGGTCACCGGAGTCGGTGTCGCGGACGCCGTTGAAGACACGGTGGGCGCCTGGTTGGCGGAGCCGCTCACGCTGCCATAGACGAAATCATCGAACGCGAGATCGGACGCGCCATCAGGAGTAGCGCAGGTGATCTTCACGGTTATGACGTCCGCCGCCGCCGTCCAGTTTAGAGTTTTGACGCCGTATGTGCCGTTGATGCCCGTGTAGGCCTGCTCGGGATTGCCCGGTGAACTGAGCTTCACCGTCGCCGCACCACCCGATCCCACGGCAATCTTTACCGACTTCAGGACCTTCCCCGCCGGCAGGGTGAAACTCGCGGTCACCTCGGTCTTGGACGTGCTGTTGACGTACGCGTTGTTCGTGTAGACCGGGCCCCCGTTCCACACATTCCAGCCGCCGCCCGACGCCCCCCAGGCGATGCCCCCGTACGTGCGGAGCGCGAAGCCATCGGCCAAATCTTCAAAACTCACGACGGTGTCCGCCGTAGGATTTGCCGCGGCGTTGACGATGAGACGGCTCGTTGCCGACTGCCCTTCAGCGTCGACGATTGCAACGCTCAGCACATATTGCCCGGCGGTTGTGAACGTCGCCGTCGAGCTCTTGGCCGCATTCGTTCCATTGAGCGAGAACGTGACGGCACCGCCGCTCGGTACCGCTACCGCCGACCATGCGTACATCAGGGTCGACTCGCCGCCGTCATCGGCGCCGAGCACAGAGACGGTCGATGTCGGCCCGACAGTGGGATTGGGCGAGGCGGATGCAGCACTCGCGACTGTCGGCGCGGCGCTCACGGGAGGCGATCCAGGGGCTCTGAAGCGCCATGCAGCATCATCGACCGCGAGGACCCAGTCTCCACTGCCTGGCGGCGTGAACGTTTGCGGGCCCGACGTCGGAAATGTTCCCGCGGAGCTTGCCGCCCCCGTTCCTGGGTTGAACCACCATGCATTGGCGGAGGCACCGGATACGCGTGCCAGGTCTACCGTGACCTGACGCGCGGAAGGCAAATAGGCCATGATGGTGGCACCATTGGAGGCTCGCGCCGCCACGACGTAGCTGGTGCTCCCGTAAGTGCCATACCCCGCCGTCAGTGCGGTGTGATTCACATCGGGCACGAGCATGTACCATGGGCGCGAGTTGAAGATCTGCTGCACGTACATCATGCTCTTCGATCCCGCGCTGCCCAGGTTCGCCGTCCAGCTGCCGCTACAAAACGCGGTGGTAGAACCAAAGTTCCAGATTGGGCAATTGCCGAAGATGTGACCCATGCCGCCCATCAGCACCGGCCAGTAGGCCTGCGCCCGCAGCGATTGGGGCGTCGAGTTGTGCTCGTTTTCGTAGGCGGATTCGATCATGAAAAAGGGCATGACCGGAGCCGATTGGTAGGCCGTCAGGCTCTCCCCATAGAGCGTGGTGCTGTAGGTGTACAGATTGTTGATGGTGAGCCATGCCTCGCCGGGCCAGTGGGTCGCGGCGTAGCTTTCGGGCTCGCTGTGCGCGGTCATGAGATGGCGCGTGTCGAAATCGCGGATACCGTTCACGCACTCGCGCACTCTGGAGAGCACTGGAGTCGGATCGGTGTCCCCTCCGATGAGCCAAACGACGTTGTCATAGGCGCCGTAGCGCCTGCCGACATACTGACCCCAACTGCGCATTTCGGCGAGAGTCGCGCCGTTCACCTCGGCGCACCAGCCCTCGGAGCCACAATTGAAACCGAGATAGATCGGGGCGAGCAGCACGGTCATGCCGCGCGCGCCTGCAGCCTGGATGATGGCGTCGGCCCGCGTGAAGTAGGCGTCATTCGGCGTGGCGAACGGACGACCCGTGAACGGCGCATCGCCATAGATGTTCGCGGGAGCCCTCGCGCCGAATTTGTGCTCGATGAGGTTGACCATGACGACATTGATGCCCTTGGTCATTCGATCGTCGAGGTACGACTGCGCATCGGCGAGCGTGAGATCTGCGACCAGCGACCAGGCCGCCTCTCCGGACCAAAAGAACGGGCGATCGTCTTGATCGACCAAGTAGCGGCTCCCGCTGGGACCGAGCTTGATCGGGTAGTGGGGCGGACTCGTAAGCGGCGCGACCAGCGTGGCGGCTTGCAGGCTGGAGCTCGTTGCCGTCGAAGGTCCACAGGCAAAGCTCGGGAACAGTCCCAACAAAGCGATAAAAAGGCCTTGGCCATGACGAGAGCTCATTGGCGAACGCGGACCTCGTGGGCACTCATGATGACGGAGAAGGCCAATCACACTATCGACAAGATCTGCGATACGTTCCGCGGCGTGGGGCGCGCGGCTCTGCTTATCACTGGCGCCCGAGTAGCGCGCATCCGAGGTTTCCGGGGCAGCAGAAGTCCAGTGGGGCACCGGTCCAGTTGGTGTGCGCGCAGACCCTCGGTCCCTTGCTTGGGTAATAGTACGCCCAGAAAAAGCACATCTCGTCATTGGCCGATTCGCCGAACGACACCGTCCGGTCCGATGTGTTGTTCCACTCGCAGGTGAAACGCATTCCGCCCCCCGCAGGCACGGTGAAGGGTGGTGACGCGAAGACCGTCTTCGATTCGGCCCAATTCCAGCCAGGGACGTCGTAGACGGTCGTGCCTAAATCATCGGCATTTTCGGCGACAGCGACCGTGACGTTCGTGCCGTATTGGTGCTCATGACCCGTGATCGCGAAGAATTTTGCATCCGCGTACTCTGATGGCAACTGAAAAAACGAAGGCCCGAGGCTCGTTTTTGCATTTGGCGGTAGTTTGATGTCCGGATTGCCAATGAAGAGAAAGTCAGCTTCGTATTGAAAATCTGCGTCCGCGATAGGCACGAAGGTGGAGCTTGCCGTGAGCTCGGCCGCCTGCGAGCCAGGATTGATGTAGTGCATCTCCAGCCGCAGCATTTGGTTTGGTGCGATAGAGTAGGCGACCCCCACTGGCAACGTGAGGACCTCGTCCTTCTTCTGGGTGATCATCAGTGGCGAGCCTTTGGTCGGATCGAGCGTGTCGGTAAACGGCTTGCAGTCGAAGGGGGCCGTTTGTTCCGTCGTGTCGTTCACGCGGTAGAC
>OBEQ010746614.1_pt1 | contig 21499 bp, 17 predicted proteins | sample 1670901 | NCBI WGS metagenome assembly OBEQ01 (sample SAMEA104232315, study PRJEB22302) | groundwater metagenome | biome: forest; feature: aquifer; material: groundwater | place: USA | collected 2011-08-07 | depth 5.4 m
CAAAATACTCACGCCGACCAATAACGCCTCGCATCGCCGGAAACTGCACCTTCATCGCGTCCTCCTGGGTTTGACCCGTTTTTATTCCACTACACTACAATTTTTGGTAATTATATGAGCTCTCTGTAATTTTGTCAAGAGCTCTCTTTAATATATTTTAGAGCTTACATAATTATTAGTATGAGCTCTTTTATATTGACGTGGCGTGAAACGAGAAGGCGTCCCTAGTGGCGTTGCCTACGTGCTCTGTCCTCATCATTTGTTGTTCGCTCTTCAACCCACTTCTCAAACTGATCCTTCCGAAACTGCCAGGAGCCGCCGACCTTAAAACCCGGGAGCTTGCCTTCGCGGGCCAGACGGGTGACGGTAAAAGGATGGAGTTTGAGCATACGGGAAAGGAGCAACAAATTCTAACAGACCCAACGAGTTCTTGGAAGCGAAAACGCCCGACGGGTTGCTGGAGAAGTGTTGCCGTCGGGGGATAGCTGGCGTGGGTCCTCTTATGGTAGACTGAACCACCGGCGATGACATACTCGACATCTCAACGTGCTCAGTGGCTCGGCAGCCTCCATGCGCTGCTGTTGTGGAGCGCGATCGGCCTGTTGACGGTCATCTTTTCATTGGCCATGGCGGCCTGCGCCGCGTGCCTGTGGGTCGTGGACCGGCAGCGCAAGGCCGTCCATTGGCTGGCGGGCGTGTGGGGGCGGACGGTGTTTTGGTGCCGCCCATCCTGGCAGGTGACGGTGACCGGGCGCGAGCACCTCGAGCCCCATCGCCGCTATATCCTCGTCGCCAACCACCAGAGCCTGCTGGACATCATGGCGCTTTGCCACCTGAACCGGCAGTTCAAATGGATTGTGAAGGAGGAGCTCTTTCGGATTCCATTTTTGGGATGGGCCATGACGCTGGCCGGCTATGTGAAGCTGGCGCGGGGTCAGTCGCACAGTATCCACGACGCCTACGAGCGGGCGCGTCGGTGGCTCCGCTCAGGGATGTCGGTGCTGTTCTTCCCGGAAGGCACGCGCAGCCGGACAGGCGAGCTGGGCGCGTTCAAGAACGGGGCGTTCAAGCTGGCGGTTGCAACCGGCATCCCGGTCGTGCCGGTCGCGGTGAGCGGGACGCGGGACTTGCTCGTGAAGGGCAGCTGGCGATTTCGCCCGGGTCCACATCGCGTGCAGGTGAGCGTCTTGCCCCCCATCGCCCCGACGACATCGGCGGACGCGTTGCGGGATGAGGCGCGTGCGCGCATCCTGAAAACCCTCGAGCATCTCGCCTAATTCTCCATCCGCTGCGCCGCGCCCTGCGGCATGAGCGCGTGGGCGAGATCCGGATGCAGTAAGGCCGCCAGGCACTCCACCCCGTCGACGAGCCTCGGGCCTGAGCGGTTGAAGTAGGCCGGGCCATTGACCAGATAGACCGCGCGGCGCCCCACGGCGCGCAGCTCGTTCCACCCCGGAAGACCCCGCACGAGCTCGAGCTCCTGTTTGGTCCGCTCGATTGAAAACCCACAGGGCATCAAAATCACGATGTCCGGATCAGCCTCTCGCACCTGCTCCCACTCGACGTAACCGGACGGCTCTCCCGGCCGCCCGAGGAGTTCGCGCCCGCCAGCCATCTCCACTTGCTGCGGCACCCAATGGCCGCAGGCCATGAGGGGCTTGAGCCACTCCAGGCACGCCACGCGCGGCGACGGCGCTGGCGCGATGAGGCGTTGCACGTGCGCCAGACGCGCGCGCAGCGCCTCCACCACTCGCTGGGCCTCACCGACCCGTCCAGTCGCCGCACCCACTCGCCCGATGTCCTCCAGCATCTCCTGGATCGTGTGCGGATGCAGGGAGAGGATCGCGGGCTGAGGCGTGAGCGCGCCAAGAGCCCTGGCGACCGTCGCGGTGTCGATCGCGCAGACGTCGCACAGCTCCTGGGTCACGATGAGGTCGGGCGCAAGCGCCTGCAACCGGTCCACGTCGATGCGGTAGAGACTGGCGCGGCGCTGGAGGGCCTCGCGCACCGCCTGGTCAATCGCGTCGCTGGTCAGCTCCTCCTGCCGGATGACCGTGTCGACCACGCGGACCTTACGCCGGGCTTCAGGCGGGAAGTCACACTCGTGTGAGACCCCGGCGACCTGCTCGCCCAGGCCGAGCGCAAACAGAATTTCCGTCGCACTGGGCAGGAGGGAGCAGATCTTCATCGAAGTCTCAGCGTCGCCAGATACCGGGCGGTGTGCGTGCGCGCTCGGCGCCCATCGAGGCTTGCCGCGTACAGGCGCACATCGGCCGGCGTATCCAGGTCCGCGATCGGCCTCAGGCAGTCGACGCTCACGTGCAACCGCTCGATGCGCGTGAGGGTCTTGGCGAGCAGGCGCGAGGTGGACCAGGGCATGTCGGCAAACAGCGCGGGATTCGGCTCGTTGAGCCCGATGAGATGATACCCGCCGTCCGTCGTCGGACCCAGGACTGCGTCGGCCCGTTCCAGCACCCGGAAGGCTTGCGCGAGCCATCGGGCGGAGAGATCAGGCGCGTCGCTGCCGATGACGACGACGCGTTGGGCCTTGTGGCGAAACGCCCAGCGGAACGCCCGCGTCAGCCGCTCGCCAAGATCCGCGCCTTTCTGCAACACGACAGGCACCTCCGTCTTCAACCACGAGCAATCGGGGAATGCAGCATGCGCGGCATAGGCGATGGCCACGCGCACTCTCTTTACGCGCCTGGCTGTCGCCAGCGTGTCCTGCACCAGGCATCGGTAGAGCTGCGCGGCTTCGTCAGGCGCCAGCCACGGCCGGAGTCGGGTCTTGACCTGGCCTGGAACCGGGGCTTTGACGAAGATCAGCAACCATTGATCGGCGAGGCGACGGGCCATCACACGTGTGTCGCGCGTCGTGAAGATTTATCGGCCGACGGCCGAGGACCGCTGGGCCTGGGGGCGGGGCTGGAGGAGGTTCAGGAGGCGGTCAAGGCCTGCGTCGGGGGTTTGGCCCAGATGCAGGCGAAGCAGCCGCCGGCGACGCTCCCGCAGCGCCTGGTAATCTCCCAGCGCCTGCGCCCGCTTGAGCACGCTAAAGGGGTACGGCTTGCCGGGGATGGTCACGTCCATCGCATCCTCGGCGGTAAGAAACAGCAGCACGACACGAGCAGGCCCGCCCTTGTGGAGCTGGCCGGTGGAGTGGAGATAGCGCGGCCCGAACCCCAACGTGACGGCCGCGCCGGTGGCCTCTGCGAGCCGTCGGCGCAGAGCCTCGGCTGCCTCGTCGAGCGCGGGTGTGCGAGGCAGGAAAGATGCCACGGCGACATAATCGCCCGGCCGGATCTGTTTCAGCCAGCGTTGCAGGGCTCCGTCGAGGGAACGCCCAGCGGCATGGTCTGGGTCCCCATAGACTTGGATGCCCTGGTCGGTGAAGAGCGGCGGCTCATCCGGCAGCGTGCCCTCACGCGCATACTGGGCCAGGAGGGCGTTGGTGCGGTCTTTGCTTTCCTGGACGTTGGGCTCATCGAACGGATTGATCTGCATCAGCCAGGCGGCGACGGCGGTGGCCAAAAACCAGCGGAGGACTTCGGCCCCGAGATCGTAGCGGTCGCGCCATTGCAGCCGCACGACGGGAAAGCCGGCTGTGATGAGGGCCTCGGCCGCCTTGGTGAGTGCGGCGTCAGGCTCGGTCGCAAGCTGCAGCTCGACGAAGAGCCGGTCCGCGCCATACGCGGCTGGGTCTCGCAGCGGTTCGCCATCGATGGGGATCAGTCCCTGGCCGGATTTGCCGGTGCTTTCCGCGACGAGCTGCTCCACCCAGACGCCGAATCGGGCCAGCGGCTTGGCGCACAACAGCGTGATCTTATCGCGGCCCGAAGCCGCCGCCTCGCCCAGACAGGCCCCCAGTTGTGCCGCGGGATTGTCCGCCAGCGGGATCGCCGGCGCGCAGCCGGCGAGCATCTCCTGGGCGCGTGCGAGCAGTCGGCGGATATCCACCCCCATGAGGGCGGCTGGCACCAGCCCGAAGCACGTCAGCGCGGAGAAACGCCCACCGACATCCTGCCCCGTCGTTGGCCCGTGGACGAACGCGCGCCGGAAGCCCCGCTGAGCGGCGAGCGTTTCAAGCGGAGTCCCGGCGTCGGTGATGGCCAGGCAATGTTCCCCGGCGCGCTCATTTGTCAGGGTGCGGAACTGGTCGTAGAAATAGTCGCCGAGCGTGTTGGATTCCGTCGTCGCGCCGGATTTGCTGGAGACGATGATGAGGGTGCGCGCCAGCGGGGCCTGCTGCGCGGCGGTGGTGATGGCGTGCGGATCGGTGCTGTCCAGGACGGTGAGGTCCAGCCACCCCGGCGCGACGCCAAAGGTGAAGCGGCACACTTCCGCAAACAAGCTGCTGCCGCCCATACCTAGCAGCAGGACTTGCGTGAGGCCGGCGTCTTTGACCCGCGTCGCTTCGCCGAGGATCTCCTCCACGCGTCCCTCCATCACCGACGCGATGGACAGCCACCCCAGCCGGTTGCGGATGGCTTTCTGCACCGTCGGGTCGTCGCTCCAGAGGCTGGCGTTCTTGTCCCAGAGCCGCTCGATGACTCGCTGCTTCGCCAGGCGATCCAGGACGCTTGCCAGGCGCGCCTGATGGGCAGGGGCGATGGTGGTGCGGAGGACAACCGGTGTCGCCATGTTCGGGTTCCTATTATGCCACAGCGTCTCGCCCGGCACTAGTAGTTGGAAGGATAGTGGGTCAATTTCATGCGACGGCCCGGATGCGAAGCTCCCGTGCGAGTTCCGCAGGCCGAAGGCCGAGGATGTTTGAGCACGGGAGCTTCGCGCAGGGCCGGAGCCACCCAAGGAGCGAGTCACCAGTAGCGGGCGATGGTGAAGAGGATCTTCGTGCTGGCGCGGATCGTGCCCGTCACCGTGCCGGAGATTTTGGACTGTCCGATGCGCGGGCGATACCGGACCGGCACCTCGACGACGCGCAAGCCGGCTTTGAGGGCCTTCATCTGCATCTCGACGTTCCAGCCGAAGGTCGGATCGCGAAGGTCCAGGGCCTTGAGACTGCGTCGCCGGATCGCGCGAAACGGTCCGAGGTCTGTGAAGTGACGTCCGAACCTCAAGGCGATCAACTGGCAGGCGAGCCAATTCCCGCACTGTTGTTGAGGGGTGAGCGAGCCTGGCGCGGCATGCCCGAGCACACGAGAACCGATGACCAGATCCGCCTCGCCGTGCTCAAGAGGCGCCAGCAGCGCCGGCAGGTCCTCCGGATAATCGGAATGGTCCGCGTCAAGGAACACGATCACCTCGCTCTCCGGCGCGATCGCGCGCAACCCCGCCTGACAAGCCCGTCCGTATCCTCGGCGGGGTTCGAAGACCACTTTCACGCCTGCGGTCTGCGCGGCCGCGAAGGTGCGGTCGGTCGAGCCGTTGTCCACCACGACGACGTCGTTGGCTAGGGCCCGCGGCAGCTCCTTGAGCACGAGCGGCAGCGCGGCTTCTTCGTTATAGGCCGGGATGACGACGCTGATTTTCATGGATCCAGACTTCAGACCTCAGACTTCAGGCACAAGTTGCGAGCCATCTGTTTTTGCTGATGTCTGAAGTCTGACTGAGGCGTTTCCAGGCGTGCCAGAGAAGCCAGGCATACAACGGGACATATTCCACCAGTTTCGCCCACAGCGGGATCTGCCAGATGCCTGCTGAAACGTAGCGGATCAACACGGTGTACGACAACAGCGTCGACCCGGAAAAGACCAGCCACATCCAGGAGAACCGGACGCAGAACAGCGGGATCAGCCACAGCAGATACCAGGGTTCGAGCACCGGTGTGAGCAGGATCATGGCTTGGATCATCCACATCGTATACCCGACGAGATCATCGCTGCGACCGGAACCCCACCGGTTCCGGCACTCCGCTCGGCCCTGACGGCCTTCGCTGCGCCGTGCCATCCACCAGCCCGCGCCCATCACCACGCAGGCAGAGAGCGCTCGCACCAAGAGCGGGTCGCCCAGCAGCGCTACCAACAACGGATAGAGCGATCCGTTGAACTCCCAGTGCCGCACGTAGTGCCCAAGGCCCGGGGTGACATGGGGGCTGCACCGGCTCCACAGCCCGGCAGCCGCGAGGGCGACGAGAAACACCAGGCCCTCCTTGCGCGCGCGAACCCAGTAAAACGGCCACAGCAGCACGGTCGTGAATTTCGCCAGGAACGCCAGCGCAAAACTGACCGTACCCAGCCAGCGACGCCGCGCCTGCCACAACCACAATCCCGTCATCAGGCACACCACCCCCAGCGGATCGTTGTGGCCGCTGGCTGCGACCTCGATGACCACCAGCGGATGCCAGGCATAGATCACGCTCATGACCGGCGGGATGCCCCATCGCGGAAGGCACGCGATGAGCAGGAGGAGCAGCGCGAGGTCGAACGTCAGGAAGAGCCATTTCTGCGCCGGGATGGTGGGCGAGAGCCACGCGCCCACGCGGAACGCCAGCTGCATCAACGGCGGGTAGATGGTGGGGATGTCCTTGTGGTTGATGAGCGCCCAGGAGGCGTCCCGCAGGGACGTCAGCGCCTCGTCATCCGGCGCATAGCGGTACGGATTGAGGCCGGCCAGTTGCACCCGGCCGTCCCAGAGGTAGCGATGGATGTCATCGGACAGCGTGGGCGTGAGGCCGACCAGCGTCACGCGAAAGCCCACCGCTCCGATGAGAAGCCCCCAGAGCATCCAGCGAGGCTGGCGGGATGCGGATCGGGGGAGTTGCCGCACAACGGCCACGAGGCCCAGATACACGAGGAACGCTACGCCGGCATACACCAAGAACTCCCCGGCGTGTCGTCGAAGATCCCCCAGTTGGGCGATGCGCAGATAGAGGGCTTCCAGCGAGAGCCAGCCAAGCAGGAAGCAGACCAATCCCTCGACGCGCCCCGCCGAAGGGCGGGGCTTGCTCGGGATGTCGCCCCGCAGTGGCGAACAGTAGGTGCCACGGGCTCTGCTTGCGGGGCTCCACAGGCGCATCGAGGATGTCACGGGGAACTGTCAGATGAGGAAGGGGGCTCGCGCGTGATGAGGATTTCATCGTAGTAGGCCGTCGCGTCGGTATGCGTGCTGTCGCTGTCGGTCACGAGGCCGATCGCCAAAACCTCCGGCGGGTCCTGTCCAAAACAGCGACGGTAATCCTCCGGGATATTGCGAGTGACGGCGCGCCAGGTGCCGAGGTGCTCAGGACCGCTGTCCACCACGATCACCATCGACGAGTCCGCGAACGCGCTGGGGAGCCTCGTGCCCACCGGCAGCACCGAGGACCAGACATAGTCCAGGTTGCGCTTCTGCCAGGGCAGCCCAGGCGTGTCGAAGTACACATAGACACGCGCGGCGGCGTCTGAGCCTGCTTTGGTCCTGAGGTCTTCGTGTTCCAGGAGCTGGTCCACGCGCCAGCGCCAGCTCAGCCAGGGATAGCGGTCCGGTTTGAACCGAAACGGCGCGAGCAGGATCGAGGCCGCATCTTTGCTGTGGGCCTTCAGGACATGCACCCCATCGAGTTCCTCGACGCTGAAGGCGGTGTTGCCTTTGACTTCGATTTCCCGCCACCGCTTGGGATCGAGCGTTTGGAAGGGCTCATGGAACAACGTAAGCGGCGGGGGTTGGCCCAGGAGCGGCGAGACCACCGGCAATTCAGAGATGGGAAACCCGGGAAGTGTCAGCCCGCCGGCCTTGGAGCACCCGGACAGCAGACCGCTCGTGAGCCAGAGGATCCCGAGTGCGGTTGCCCGCGGGCGGGCCGTTAGTGCCGTTCCAACTCGTTCCACCTGCGCCTTCGTTGCTGCGCTACGACAAGGAGATTACGGTACGATTTGCTACGCCGCCAGTGCCGTTCCAACTATTACGACCTACCGCTGAAGTGATGAGTTCAGCGATACCACCATCGTCACGCAGTTGCAGCGTCATAGGCGAAAATAGTTGGAACGGCACTAGGCCGTAATAGTTGGAACGGCATTAGCAGCAACCGGGTCCGCACGCTGAGCCTCCCGAGAGTTCCGCGATCGGCTTGGTCGGCTCAGTGACGGTGAAGGCGGCCTGGTAGGGCAGTTTCGAGAGTTTGGCGGCCGTGTCGGTGCAGACCTCCACGGCGATGTCGCGGGGAAACAGGTGCCCTTCCTCGTCCAGCACCGCTTTGAACGGCCCGTGGTAGATCGCGGTCTGCCCGATGTAGGTGCAGCCGGCTGTTTTCTCAAACTTGTAGCCGCGCACCGTCACCGAGAAAAAGTGATGCCCCTCAACGGTCTTGTAGAACGTTTTCTTCAGCACCTGCACGCCGTAGAAGCCGGCCTGCTCCGCGTACGCCAGGAATTCCTGCTCGGTCAGCGCCCCCACGGTGCATTCCCCCCACAGCTGCGGGTTGACTTTCAGACTGGGCGGGACCGGCCGCTCGGAGACGATGTCCGCCACGCACATGCGCCCGTGGTTCTTGAGCACGCGCCACAGCTCGCGGAACACCGTGCGCTTATCCGGCGAGAGGTTGATGACGCAGTTCGACGTCACCACGTCGGCGGTGCGGTCTTCCACCGGCACCTGCTCGAGGTAGCCTTTTCGGAATTCCGCCACATCGAAGCCCAGGTTCGCCGCCACCTGCGCCTGGCATCGGCTGGCAATTTCCAGCATCTTGTCCGTCATGTCGATGCCGATCGCCTTGCCGGTGGGGCCGACCTGCTTGGCGGCGATGAAGCAGTCGATGCCGGCGCCTGAGCCGAGGTCCACGATGACCTCGCCGGGCTGGAGGCAGGCGTCGCTGATCGGCGAGCCGCATCCGTAGAAGCGCTCGAGGACTTCTTTCGGGATATGGCTGATCTGCGAGTCGTCAAATGTCACCGGGCAGCACAGCTCGGCCTGCGGCTGCTCGGCGGCTTTCGTGTAGAAGCTGCGCACGAGGGAGCGCGGTTTCTCCACGTCGAACGCCAGCACGCAGTTGGAGTGCAGCGTGGCGATCTCGATGGGCCCGTCCTGCGCCGCCTGCCCGCAGGCGATGGAGCCCTCGCCCATGGCGTGGATGAGCCGGGGGGCGTCATAGCCGCTGCGCCGGTTGACCAGGCCGAGCCTGTTGCGGGCGATGTCCCGCATGAGGTCTTTGATCATCGCCACGTAGACCGGATAGTAGGGGTCTTCCCCCAGGAAGTCGCCCGAATAGAAATAGCTGTGCTCGATGTCGCCCCCGCCGGTGAAGAAGCGAAACGGGTCGTTCACCAGCGAGTTTTTGTGCACGACGCTGGCCGCACGGATCTGTTGGAAGATGGGGCTGTTCAACCACAGCTCTTTGAGGCTATAGGCCTTGAGCGCCTCCCCGCAATCCAGCGGCTTGTGATTCGCGAGTGCGGCGGATGGGTAGACATGCCCATCGGCGTAGACGCACAGGCTGGACCAGCCCTGGCTGCCCAGGTCGTACTTCAGGCGCGGCCGGCCGTTGACGCGCAGCTTCAGGGATTCGTAGTTGTCCACGATCACCCCGAGCTCATCCGCCCGGCGCTTGACGGCGCGCACCGCTTCGATTAATTGCTCGGTAGGGAGGAACCATCCGTCGTGGCCTTCCATCACGCGCCCGCGCTTGTGCAGCCACATGAGGTGTTGGGCTTTGGCGCCCAACTGTTTCGCGAGCTCGGTGAGCCGGAGGAGCTCATGGGCGTTGCGCGCGGCGATGACGGTCGTCAGGGAGGTGTCAAATCCCAACTCGCCGGCTCGCTTGAGCCCTTCCGTCGACGCGGCAAACGCGCCCTTGCCGCGGATGGCGTCGTTGGTCTCGGGCGTGGCCCCGTCAATGCTCACTTGCAGTTTCAGGAGGCGCCGGTCGCAATCGCCCAGGCGCTTGAGGGACTGGGCGCGAAAGACGGTCGCGTTCGTCAGGATGATCAACTCCGCCTGCTTCGCCGAGGTGACGTAGTCGATCAGGTCAAAGATGTCTTTGCGGATGAACGGTTCGCCCCCCGTGAAGTAAAACCGCGTGACGCCCAGCTCCGCGAGCTCGTCGATCAATCGCCGCAGTTGCTCGGTAGGCAGGCCGCGCTCTCCCGTCGGTGAAGAGTTCACCAGGCAGTGGGTGCAGGTGAGGTTGCAGGAGTTGTTCGTGTGCAGCCAGCATTCCGCCAGGCGTTCGGGGATGAGGTAGGCGCTGCGCCCCAGGTAGGGCTCCCGGAGGATCGGCTGTGCGGATGCCACGCCGACGCGCAGGAGGTCCTGTACGAAGGCGAACGCATGCATCCAGGCTTTGGCCAGGTCAAGCTGGTAGGCGTTGGCGTAGCGGAACACCAGCTCCCCAAACGTCACGGGTTCGGCCAGCCAGCCCAGGAGCTTCGCCCCCCGCTCCTCGGTCGCGACCCAGTGCGGGCCGTCAGCGTCGACGAAGAACCACAGGCCGTCATCGTTCCATTGATGCCATGGGGGCACGTGGATGAGGCTGGTGCGCGTGAGCTCCATGATGTTAGGGCCTCTGGTCGTTCAGCGTCCAGTCATACTCAAAGAAATTGAGCGCCAGCGGCTGGCGTTGGGCCTGCGAAAGCCAGGCCGCATCGAGGTAGCGATGGAGCACCAGCAGCAGCGTCTCGCTCGTCAGCGCGCCTTGGCGGACGAAATCCTTCGCGTACCACTTGAAGATTTTCGACACCCATAGGATACGCTTGGCCTCGTCCACCCGCAAGCCCCGGGCGGGGTCGCGCAGGAACTGCCCCACCTGCCCGGCCAGTTGCTGCTCGAGGCGTTCGGGCACATAGGCTTCGCTGCGCAGGATCGGGCAGCTGGACGAGGCACAGACCACGGCGAAGTGGATGCGCCAATCCCCCAACGCCCGGCCCTTGGCTTCGAGTTGGTTCAGCGTCAGCGATTGTCCGCCGACCGGGTAGGGCACGCCGTCGAAAAATCCCTTCACGTCCTTGACGGATTTGAGCGGGTAGTGCTCGAGCACGCCTTTCACGACGCAGGCGTTGTACGCATTCGCCCAGAACGCCAGCTTCGCCGCTGGTGAGGGCAGGGTGTCCGGATCGACATGGGCCAGCTGCGCCAGGTACTGCTCCAGCGCCGCGCGCTCTCGTTGCAGCCCTTGGTAATCGACCAACCCATCTTTGACATCGCGCCGCATGAGCCCATCCCACGGCGCGTGGTCCACGATGTCCTGCGCCCATCCGGGAGCCGGCGCCGCGATTCCAGAGAGCGCGGCAAGCCCCCACGTGAGGACGAGCCGTTTGCCCCGCATCAGATGGTGTTCCTTTCTGCCCTGCGTTAGCGTTGCCATGCCAAGAGCGTGCTCAGGAGCCGTTTCACGGCCGGCGTGAGCTTGGTTTGCAAATAGAGGTTGGCGAGTTTCTTGATCACCTCAGCCTGTGTGGGATAGGGATAAATCGGGCTCGCCAGCATCGAGAGCCCGTTGCCCTTCGCCATCGCCAGCGTGAAATAGGTCAACAGATCACCGGCATGGGCCGCGACCACCGTGGCACCCAGGATCTGATCGGTGCCTTCCTTCAGGTGGACCCGGACAAACCCCGCATCTTCCCCGTCGAGGATCGCGCGGTCGTTCTCCGCCAGCGGGACCGTGAGCGTCGTCACGCGTATGCCGCGCTCCTTCGCCTGCGGCTCGTACAGCCCGACATGCGCGATCTCCGGGTCCGTGTAGGTGCACCACGGGATGATCAGGCGGCTCATGCGACCGCCCAACTTGAAGGGAAACAAGGCGTTCATCATCGCCATGCGTCCCAGCACATTCGCGGTGTGCGTGAACTTGAACGGCGCGCAGATATCCCCTGCCGCATAGATGCGGGGGTTGCTCGTGCGCAGAGAGTCATCCGCGCGCACGCCCTGCTTGTCATAGGCCACGCCGGCTGTCTCCAGGCCGAGTCCTTCGACGTTCGGGACCCGCCCCGCGGACACCAGGACGGCGTCGCACGCCACCTCCACGGAGCGCCCGCCGTGCTCCACGATCAGCACCTTGGAGCCGTTGCGCGCCTGGGCCTGCAGGGTCTTGGCGCTCAGCAGCAGTGTGATGCCTTCGCGCAGAAAGCCTTGCTGGACGATCTCGGCGGCGTCGGCGTCCTCGCGGTTGAGAATGTGGCCCGCGTTGTGAATCAAGATGACCTGAGCCCCGAGGCGCTGAAACGTCTGGGCCATCTCACAGCCGATCGGCCCGCCCCCGATGATCACCAGCCGCCTGGGAAGCGTGGTCAGCTCGAAGATCGTTTCATTCGTGAGGAACCCGGCTTCTGCGAGGCCTGGGAGGGAGGGAACGTCTGGCCGCCCGCCTGTGGCGATGATGGCCCGGGCAAAGCGCAGGGCTTTGCCGTCGACCTCCACCGTGTCAGGTCCGGTAAAACGGCCCTGCCCCAGGAACACCTCAACGCCCATCGTGGTCAAGCGCTCGACGGAGTCGGCCGGGCTGAGCTGGGCGCGCAACCGGCGCATGCGTTCCATCACCGCGGCGAAGTCCACCGACGACCCGGCAGGCCCGCGCGCGCCATACGCCGCCGCATTGGCGACCGTGGCCGCGACGCGCGCGGCGCGGATGAGAGCTTTTGACGGCACGCAGCCGGTGATCAGGCAATCGCCCCCGGTGAAGGCACGCTCAATCAGGGCGACGCGCCCACCGAGCGTCGCGCATCCCGCGGCGGCCGTCAGACCCGCCGTGCCGGAGCCGATCACGACGAGATGGTAGCGTGCCTGTGGAGGGGGATTGCGCCACGTGGGCGGATGGGTGTGGTGGACGAGGAGCCGATTGTGCTCATCCTCAGGGAAGATGCGGGGAGCGTGGTCGCGAGTCTCGACGGAATCCTGAAGCACGTTACTCATGCCCACCGATGGCGGTGCCGCGCGCCCCGAAGACGCGTGACAGGAAGAGGAGACCGACGATGATCACGAGGGCCAACAGCAATTTCCAGAGTTGCTTCGGATCGGTGAGCGAATAGCCCAGATACACGAACGCGAAGGTGCCGGGGATGATGCCCAGAAACGTCCCGAGCGCAAACGGCGCGAACCGCACGCGCGAGAAGCCGAGTCCATAGTTCTGGATGTCGAATGGAAAATTGGGCACCAGCCGGATGAGCAGGACGGTGCGAAACCCGTTCTCGCCGATCTGCTTGTCCAGCGAGGCGATTTTACCCTTGAAGAGCTTGGCAACCGCATCGCGGCCCAGGAGCCTGGCGACGAGGAACTGCGCGGAGGCGCGGGCCGTGGCGCCGGTTAAGGCGGCGAGTGTCCCCCAGAGCGAACCGAACGCCAGGCCCGCCGCAATGGTCATGATGCTCGCCGGAAGCGGCACCAGGGGCTGGGCGTAGACGGCGAGGTAGATGGTGGGTGCCCACGCGCCAAACGACACGACAAACGTGCGCACGCGCTCCGGGGTGATCCGGGCGAGATCGAGGCCGGCCAGGCGCAGTCCCCAGCCGACACCGACGAGGAACGCGACAAAGCCCAGCAGCTTGATCCATGTTGGGAAGCGCACGATACGGGCTCGCGTCAGATGGAAAGGGCGCTTGGGCGATGCGCGTTCAGGGTCGCGCCGAACGCCGGCTTACTTCAACGTCTCGGCGGTGCTCAGTTCCCCACCGCGGCTCGCCGACTGCTCGAGATACGGCGCCAACTTCTCCCAGGTTTGCCGGCCGACAACCCCGTCCACTTTCAATCCGTGGCTCCGCTGGAACTCCTTGACGGCCTCGCGGGTTCGCGAGCCGATCCTGCCGTCGACCGTGCCTTGGTAGAACCCGGCGTTCTTCAACGCTTGCTGGATTTCCCGCTTCGTGGGTTTGAGCATGGGCGCCTGAGCCGGCGCAGCCGCCGGAGGGGCGATGGGCGCCTGGGGCTGGGCCGCCGGCTCGGCGGGCAAGGCGGCCGCAGCCGGTTGGGACGGCTGGCCGAGGCTGGCGCGTTCCAGCTGGCCGACCCGCTGATCCAGCACGCCGATATCAGACCTGAGTTGGTGGAGCATCTGGCTGTGCTGCCCTTCGGCGCAGCCGCCGGCCAGTCCGGCGGTCGTGATCAGCAAGGCAAGTCTTCGCACACGCATGGGCACCTCCACGTTTTTCGTAGTCTAGCAAAACCGCCGACGCAGTTCAAGGGGTTTGGGCCAGGCGAGCGGTCGCAGGGCGGGGCTCAAGTTGGAAGGTGGTGTGCGTGATGCCAAAGCGCCCTGAGATGATTGCGTTGACGACCTCGAGGATGACGGGGCCATCGGCCATATGGTCGATGAGGAGGTGGCCGCTCATCGCCTCCAGGCCCGTCGTGATGGTCCAGAGATGCACGTCGTGCACGTCGTGCACGCCCGGCACCTCGCGGATGGCTTGGATGATCTCTGTGAGGTTCAAATGCGCCGGGGTGGCTTCGAGCAGGACGTTGACCGACTGCTTTACCAACACCCACGAGCTGAGCGCAATGAGGAATCCGATGAACATGCTGGCCATCGGGTCAGCCGTCCGCCAGCCTTTGAATTGGATCAGGAGGCCCGCCGCAATCACGCCGCAGGAACCCAACGCATCTCCCAGGACGTGCAGTTGCGCCCCCCGGATGTTCAGGGTGGGCGACTTCGTCTTGGAGAGGATGGCGGCGCTGAGGAGATTGGCGAAAAGTCCGAGGGTCGCGGCCGCCAGCATGGGGACGGTGTGGACCTCCGGAGGATGGTGGAATCGCTGCAGCGCCCGCATCCAGATCCAGGCGACCAGGAGCCACAGCGCGACCCCGTTGACGAGCGCGGCCAGGATCTCGCTGCGGTAATAGCCGTAGGTCTTCTCCGGGGTCGCGGGTCTGGTCGCGATCCAGGCCGCAAACAGCGCCAGGCTCAAGGCCGACGCGTCGGTGAGCATGTGCGCCGCATCGGCCAGGAGCGCGATGCTCCCGCTGAGGACGCCCGCGATCACCTCGATGATCATCACGCTGATCGTGATCGCCAGGGCGGCTCCCAGCTGGCGCGACCCGCTGGGGCCTTCACGCCGGTGCGGGTGGATGCTCATCCCCCCACCTGCCGGTTGGCCAAAGGCTGGTCGCTGTCCTGCCAGTTCAAGTCTCTCCATGACAGCGACCGCTTCGCCTGCAGTCGCTTCTCATCCTGGTGACGGCGAAGCTCAGCAGGTGGGGGGATCATGTCTTGTGCTCTCCGGCGAGGCGCGCCAGTGCCGCCAAGAATTCCTTTGGCGGGACAAAGCCCTGCACGCGCAGCTCCGGGTGTTCGTGCCCATCGGCGTCGAAGAGCAACACCGTGGGCACGCCATACACGTCATAGCGCTCCAGCAGGCTCTCGGCTTCCGGCGGGATCTGGCGGGTCGCATCCACCCGTAAGGCGACGAAGGACTCCAGGCGCGTGACCACCTCGGGGTTCCGGAAGGTGACATGGTCCAGTTCCACGCACGGTACGCACCAGTCGGCGAAGACGTCGACGATGACCGGACGGCCTTCGTGCGCAGCCTGCGCAAGTTTCTCCGGCCGGTAGGGCTGCCACCGGATCCCTGCGCTCGCGGACGGGGCGGCGAATGGCAGGAGCGGTTTGATCAGGTAGAAGGCAAGACCCAGCAACACGATTCCCAGACCCCGCTTGATCCAGACCATCCACGGCCCGGCTTTTGGCCACCTGGCGATACGGTTGGCCCACACCCCGAGGAGCACGTACGGCAGCCCCATCCCCAGCCCCAGAGTCAGCAGCAGCCAAAACCCCAGCGCCGGATTGGCGAGTCGCCCGACGAACAGCAGCATCGCCAAGACGAACGGCCCGATGCAGGGGGCGGCGATCACACCGGCGGCCAAGCCCATCCCGAACGCCCCGAGGCTGCCTGAGGACGCCTGGCCCAATCGCTGTGTGAGCCACGCCGGCGGCCGCAGTTCATACATCCCGAACATCCCCAGCGCCAGCGCTACGACGACTCCTGCAGTGACGAGGAGCACCGCCGGTTGTTGGAGCCATGAACCCAGCAGCGCCCCGGTCTGCGAGACGAGCGATCCCAGCAGCGCATACATCAGCGCCATGCCCAGGACATACAGCAGCCCCAGCCGCACCGTATACCCGAGCCGGCCCGGCGCCTGGCCGCTGAAGAATGCGACCGTCACCGGAATCATCGGGTAGACGCACGGCGTGAGGTTCAGCGCCAGCCCGCCGAGGAAGGCGGCCAGAAACCACATCCACGGCGCGTGGCCGGCAAGGAGCGCGTTTATCCATCCCGTCGTCATCGGGGGCATTATACCACGCGTTTCTTAGAGGTAATGGTGCTGGCCAAACCAGCTCACGGCTTGGCGGATCGCTTCCTCCATCGGCGTGGGCTTCAGGCTGAGCTCGCGATGGGCCTTGGAGCCGTCGAGGCGCTGCGGGATGCGTGTATGACGGATCACCTGACGGGGCAGCAGCGGTTCTGTGCGCGTCAGCGCCGCGAGCCCTTCGCTCACCATCGCGGCTGCCATCGCCAGCGGATAGGCCACCTCCCATCGGGGAGGCGGTACGCGGGCCTCCTCGGCGACGCGCCGCGCGAACGCACTCACCGTGGTTTGCTCGCCGGTGAGCAGGTAGCGCTCGCCCACCACGCCGTGCTCAGCCGCCAGCACATGGGCCACGCCCACGTCGCCGGTGTAGACGACGTTGAACGCGCATTCGAGGTAGACCGGCAACCGCCGGCGCTGGCCGGCGAACGCCAGCACCAGCCTGCCTGAGAACGGATGCGCGTCGTATTCGCCGATGCAGACGCTGGGGTTGACGATGACGATGGGAAGCCCCTCGTCGATGTACTGCTGCACGGCGTGTTCCATCGCGATCTTCACCGTGGAGTACAGCGGCCGCCATCGCGTCATAGGCCACGGTTCCCGGTCAGCCTCTGTCGAGGCGCGTCCCGGCGCATGGGCGATCGTGGCGGCGCTGCTGGTGTAGACGATCCGCTGCAGGCGGCTGCGGCGCAGCACGTCGAAGACGCGCTCGATCTGGGCGATGCCGCGCTGAATCGCCTCACCGCGCCGCTCGGTCCATCGCGGATAATAGCCGGCGCAGACGAACACGGTCTCACACCCCTCAACCGTTTTGTCGAGGTGCCGGGCGTCCTCCAGATCCAGTTGAACCCGCTCAACCGGGAGACCGTCGAGGAGGAACGCGTAGCGCGGACTGCGGTAGGCGGCCCGCACCGCGTAGCCGCGGCCCAGGAGGGCGCGCACGACATGCGAGCCGATATGCCCCGTCGCGCCGAAGACGAGGGCGCGGGACATCACGCAGGAACAGTGTGTTGGAGGGTATTTGTGCGGCACACGCCGGCGAAGCGGCTGGCGCTGGGACGGATGCGGCGGGTTTGGGTGGGATAGTCCATCTCGACCAACCCAAAGCGAGGCCGATAGCCTTCCGCCCATTCGAAGTTGTCCAGGAGCGACCAGTACAAATAACCAATGACGGGAATGCCCTCCTGGATCGCCTGCGCGACCCAGGCCAAGTGTCTGAGGATGAAGCGCTCACGCTGCGCATCGTCGGTGGTGCAGATGCCGTTTTCGGTGATGAAGACGGGCCGCCGGTAGCGCGCGCCCCAACGGATGATCTCGGCGATCCCGGGTGGATAGACATCCCAGTTGAGGGCATTGCGCTCTGTGACCTGGCGATGATGTCGCGTGTCGCAGCGTCTCCCCAGCCATTCCCGGGCCCTCAGCGCACCCCAGCGCATGAAGGCGCGCCCATAGTAGTGCATCCCCAGGAAATCCATACAGTCCCGCCCGTCAGGGATCGTGATCGGTCGTTTCCCCGGTTGACGCAGCCGCCCTTCGGTGATGGCGTCCAGAAAGCTGAGGTTGTAGGCCTGGTGGGTGAGCGATGCCACGACACGATCTGGGAGCCACCAGCGCCGGCAGGGCAGGAACGGCTGTAGGTGCGTGGCGATGCCGACCCGCACCTGACGCCCAGTCCCGTCGGCGACCTCATGGAGGACGTGGTACGCAGCCACATGCGCCCGCACCAAGTGTTCAATCACCCGGCTCGCGCGAGAGAGGTCGTGCTCACCCGGCGGACCCGTGCCGGCGAGATAGTGCATCCAGGCATAGACCATCGGCTCGTTAATCGTGGTCCAGTAGCGGACGTCGAGGGCTTCCGCCACTCGTCTGACGTAGCGAGCGAAGCGGTCCACGACGCGAGGGTTGGCCCATCCGTCCTGTCGGGCTAACCAGTACGGACTGGTGAAGTGATGGAGGGTGACGACGGGCTCGAGGCCGCGCTCACGCAAGGCGCGCACGACCTCCTGGTAGTGCACCAGCGCCTCATCGCTGAACGCGCCCTCGCGCGGCTCGATCCGGCTCCACTCGACGGAGAAGCGGTGGGTGTTGTGCCCCAACTGCTTCGCCAGATCGAAGTCCTCGCGAAACCGCCGGTAGTGATCGCACGCCGCTCCTGAGGGTTCCTTGACGCGCCCGGCCTGCTCCCAGGCCCACCAGTCATTGTGAACGTTGTTCCCCTCGACTTGGTGCGCGGAGGTGGCCGTGCCCCAGAGAAACCCTGCTGGAAAGACAAATTCAGTCATGCGACACGTGTCACCTGACGTTGGAGGATCGTGGCGATCCGGCGGGCGAGCGTGGGATGCGCGAGGATGGATTCAGGGCCGGTGAAGCTCGGACGGCCCGAAAAGTCCACCAGTACCCGTCCGGTGGCCTGGGCGAGGGCGGTAAAGGGGACAATGTCCCAGAGCTTTACTCCGTAATCCATGACCACATCGACCTTGCCGCGGAACAGCCACAGATAGGCGTGGCAATCGCCGAAGGCGCGCTCCAAGTAACATCGCCGCACGACACGCGCAAAGCCCCGCTCGTAGCGCGTGCCGAACCACCACTGACTGCCGCCATGAGAGATGACTGTTTGAGACAACGATGGGGGCGCACCGGCGCGAGCCAACCTGATCGTCCGGCCGGCCCGGCGTTCATACGCGGCGACGCCCGGCGCGACTCCGAGAAAGGTGTCTGAGAGCGGGAAATCGCACGCGGCCAGGACCGCTCGACCTCGTTCGACGCGGCCGAGGAGGATGCCCCAGGAGAACAGGCCGCGCGAAAACCCCCGCGTGCCATCGATCGGGTCGATCGTCCAGAAAGTAGAGTTCATCCCCACGCTCTCGTGGAGGGTGACGCCGGAGTAGCGGGCCGCCTGCCTCGCGGCAGTCGGCACTCCCTTCGCCGACCCCGCCTGCGGCGGGGTGCCCGGCTCGGTCGCAGGACCCGCCACGTGGGACGCACCGAACTCCTCTCCGATGATCGCGTCGTCGGGAAACGCTCGTCCGAGTTCCCGGCGCAGGTATTCCTCGATCTTGCGGTCGGCGATGGTGACGGGTGAGCGATCGGCCTTGAGCTCCACGCGCAACATCTTCGACCGGAAGTAGCGCAGCGCAAGCCGTCGACAGACGTGCAGCCGGGCTTCAGCCCAGGCGAGACGCTCGTCCTTTACTCGCATGGGGAGGCAGGGGGTGCGTGTTACCGGGAGGCCTGTTGGGCCCGGATGAGGTTGAGGGCGGAGCCGGCCTTGAACCAGCGGATCTGTTCCTCGGTCAAGGAGTGGGCGAGTTCCAGCGTGTCCATCGAGCCATCGGCGTGGTAGAGCTGCATGGTTACGAGCGTGCCGGGTGCCAGCTTGTTGAGTGTGATCAGGCTCACCCGATCATCGACGAGGATCTTGTCGTAGTCTGAGGGGGTGAGGAACGTCAGCGGCAGGATTCCCTGTTTCTTGAGGTTCGTCTCATGCAAGCGGGCAAAGCTTTTCGCGATGACCGCGTTGCAGCCCAGATGCCGCGGCGACATGGCGGCGTGCTCCCGGCTTGAGCCCTCGCCGTAGTTGGTATCCCCGATGACGACCCAACCCGTCCTTTGGTGTTGGTAGTGCCGGGCGATCTGGGGCAGCGGCTTGGCGTGGCCGTCCACCTGATCCACGCCCGTGCCGGGTTGGTCGGTGAAGGCGTTCTCCGCGCTCAGAAAGACGTTGTCGCTGATCTTGTCCAAGTGGCCGCGATACAACAGCCACTTGCCGGCGGGGGAGATGTGATCCGTCGTGCATTGCCCCTTGGCCTTGAGGAGAATCGGCAGATATTCCATGTCACCCCCATCCCACGGCTCAAAGGGCGCAAGGAGCTGGAGCCGCTCGCTCGTGGGGGACACCGCCACCTGAATGGCGGCGCGCTCGGCCTGGGGCTTGGGCGCGAGGCAGCCGGCGCTCCCGCTGGCAAACCCTGATGAGGGCAGCTCCGGGGCGCTGGGCGGCTGGAGCTTCACCGCGCGGCCGCCGGGCGCGTCGAGGGAATCAGTCAGCGGGTTGAAACGTAAATCCGCCGCCAGCGCCATCGCGGTGACGATCTCGGGGCTGCCCATGAAGGCCAGTGTCTCCGCGGCGCCGTCATTCCGGCGGGGGAAGTTGCGGTTAAACGACGTGAGGATGGAGTTGACCTCGCCTGGGGTGATGTCATCCCGCTTCCACTGCCCGATGCACGGGCCGCAGGCGTTGGCCAGCACCGTGCCCCCGATCGCTTCCAGCGCCTGCAGCTGTCCGTCGCGCCGGATGGTCTGGTAGATCTGATCCGAGCCCGGGGTGATGAGGAAAAAACAGCGCGCCTTCAGGCCGGCCTGCTTGGCCTGCTGGGCGACGGCGGCCGCGCGGCCGATGTCCTCGTAAGAGGAGTTGGTGCAGCTGCCAATCAGCGCGACCTTGATCCGGCTCGGCCAGCCGCCCTGTGCAAGGTCCTTGGCCAGTTGCGAGATCGGCCTGGCGAGGTCGGGGGAGCGCGGGCCCACGATGTACGGTTCCAGGTTTGAGAGGTCGATCTCAATCACCTCATCGAAGAAGCGCTTCGGGTCCTGTTCCGCTTCCGGGTCAGCCACGAGGAGCTGCGCGTGTTGCTCGGCCAACTCCGCGACCTCGCGGCGGCTCGTCACGCGCAGGTACGTGCTCATGCGCTCATCGAAGGGGAAGACCGACGTGGTCGCCCCGAGCTCCGCGCCCATATTCGTGATCGTCGCTTTGCCGGTGGCGCCGATCGAGCGCGCGCCGGGGCCGAAGTACTCGATGATTTTGTTCGTGCCGCCCTTGGTCGTCAGGACGCCGCACACCTTCAGGATGACGTCTTTCGCAGAGGTCCAGCCGTTGAGGCTACCGGTCAACTGCACGCCGATCAGCTTAGGCGCCTGCACCTCCCACGGCAGGCCCGCCATGACGTCGGCGGCTTCGGACCCGCCGACGCCGATGGCGAGCATCCCCAGCCCTCCGGCGTTCGGGGTATGCGAGTCGGTGCCGACGATGAGCCCGCCGGGGAAGGCGTACTGCTCCAGGAAGACCTGATGGATGATCCCCGCCCCGGGTTGCCAGAAGGCCATCCCGTAGCGCTGGGCCGAGGAGGAGAGAAACTCGTAGACCTCACGGTTGGCTTTGAGCGCCGCCTGCATATCCTCAGGCGCCCCGGTGCGCGCCTGGATCAGATGGTCGCAGTGGATCGTGGTAGGCGCCGCCACCGTCTCGCGCCCGGCCAACATGAACTGCAAGATCGCCATCTGGGCGGTGGCATCCTGCATGATCACGCGGTCCGGCTGCAGCGTCAGGTACCTGGTG
>OBEQ011586594.1_pt1 | contig 21498 bp, 19 predicted proteins | sample 1670901 | NCBI WGS metagenome assembly OBEQ01 (sample SAMEA104232315, study PRJEB22302) | groundwater metagenome | biome: forest; feature: aquifer; material: groundwater | place: USA | collected 2011-08-07 | depth 5.4 m
GGAAATTTTGAGTTAAACAGCCTACAATTGTTGATATTTACCATATCCATAGTTTTGATGATTGGACTAAGCCTGTTTATTAAGCATTCTAAAGTGGGAAAAGCGATGCGGGCGTGCGCGGATGATATAGCCACCGCGGGTTTAATGGGTATTAACGCCAACAAAATCATCGCAATCACTTTTTTAATCGGAGGCGCGTTGGCGGCGGCGGCCGGAGTTCTTAACGGGGTGTACTACGGCACGATTAAATATAACATTGGTTTTTTGGTGGGCGTGAAGGCCTTTACCGCAGCGGTTTTAGGCGGCATCGGCAACATCGCCGGCGCGGTTTTGGGGGGGTTCGTGCTAGGAATCATTGAGGTTATGGCGGCTGGTTATCTTCCGGATGGTAATCAATGGAAAGACGTGGTTGCCTTCGTTGTTTTGATTGGTGTGCTTTTGCTTCGTCCCTCGGGCCTTTTAGGTGAAAAAATTGCTGAAAAAGTTTAGTCCTCAAAACATTCTCAAGGGTCTTCTTTTGGGCGCCCTGCTACTGCTTCCGTTGCTTATTCAAAACGGTCCCTACGCGTATTACATTCGTTCTTTAGGACTTATCGGGCTTTACGCGTTGCTTGCTTTGGGACTTAATTTCACTTTGGGCTACGCCGGCCTTTTCGATTTGGGTTATATTGCCTTCTATGCCATTGGCGCCTACACCGCGGCTTTAGCTTCGATCCATGGCTGGGGGTTTTTACCGGCTGCTTTTTGCGCGGTAGTCCTGGCGGTTGCCGTGCGCTTTTTAGAAGGAATTCCCATCCTAAGGCTTCGAGGGGATTACTTGGCTATTGTTACAATGGGTTTTGGTGAGATTACGCGCTTGGTTTTAAATAATTTGGATTCGTTAACGAATGGACCTAAAGGATTGCCTCGCGTCGGAGAGAATATCTACCCTGCCCGATTGTTGGGTTTTACTTTGACAACTAATACGCATTATTACTATTTGATTTTAATTTTGGTGTTACTTGCCGTTGTTATTTCGTACCGACTGGAACACTCTCGTTTAGGGCGCGCCTGGGTGGCCATTCGAGAAGATGAACTAGCGGCCGAGCTTAGCGGCATACCGGTAGCGAAAATGAAATTGCTGGCTTTTGTCATTAGCGGCGGGTTCGCGGCTATAGGGGGCTGCGTGTTCGCTTTTTGGGAGCGATTTGTCACTCCGGAATCTTTTGTGTTTTGGGAATCGGTATTGATTGTAGCCATGATTGTCGCCGGGGGCATGGGTTCTATCGGCGGTGTACTGTTGGGAGCCTTAATTTTGGGCGGTATTCCGCAGATTTTGCAAGTTGTACTGGTGGGTTCTCGTTGGATTGATTATCGGTATTTCTTTTTTGGTCTTATTTTGGTTTTAACCGTAATGTTTCGTCCACAAGGGCTTTTGCCTTCTCAACGAAGAAAGACGGAAATGCTTGGAGAGTAACTTGCAGCATAAAGAAGTAGATATACAGACAAAATCCTCAACTCCTTTAATTCAGGCGCGGGATGTTTCTCAAAGCTTTGGCGGCCTGAAGGCTTTAAGCAATGTTTCCTTTGATATTTGTACGGGTGAAATCGTTAGTATTATTGGCCCCAACGGCGCGGGCAAAACGACCTTATTTAATGTTTTAACCGGAATTTATACCGGTACGACAGGTTCGATCCTGTTCGCGGGCAAGGAAATTCGGGGCAAGAAGCCGCATAATAGCGTGGTATGCGGCATTGCTCGAACATTTCAAAACATACGCCTATTTACCAATATGACGGCGTTAGAAAATGTGATGGCCGGTTGCCATTGCAGAACATTCAACGGGCTTTTTGCCGCTATTTTTCGCACGAGCGGTTTTTATCGTGAAGAGGCGTTAATTACCGATGAGGCTAAACGCGCGTTGACTCAAGTCGGTTTGTTGCATCGAGCCAACGAAATTGCCAAAAATCTTTCTTATGGCGAGCAAAGACGTCTTGAAATCGCTCGCGCGTTAGCCACGCGGCCCAAGTTGCTTATTTTAGATGAGCCATCAGCGGGCACGAATTCCAAGGAAAGCGAGCAATTAATCGCTTTGATTCGCCAGCTTCAGGCGGATGGCTTAACCGTTTTGCTTATTGAGCACCATATGCGCGTGGTTATGGGCATTTCCGATAGAATCGTAGTGCTCGATCATGGAGTGAAAATCGCCGAGGGAACTCCCGCGGAGATCCAGAATGACCCCAAGGTGATTGAAGCGTATTTAGGAAAACGTTCTCATGGAAACCCAAAGTTCTAAAGGCGATCACCACCTTCTTGAGTTGCGGGGCCTGCAGGCTTCCTACAGCAAAAAAATCAAAGCTTTAAAGAATGTTGATCTTTATATCAATCGCGGCGAGATCGTTGCCTTAATTGGCCCCAACGGCGCGGGTAAGACAACTTTATTGCGCGCGATCTCCGCGGTAGAAGTTAATCGTGATCAAGGAGACATCCTCTGGCGGGGAAACTCTATCTTGGCGCTCGCGCCGCATCAGGTCGCGCGTCTGGGAATTGCCCATGTTCCCGAAGGAAGAAAGATTTTCGCTCGACTGACAGTTTTTGAAAATATTCAAATGGGCGCTTTCGCGAGGACCAATCAGGCGGAAATTCAGGAAGATTTTGAATATGTCTTTTCGCTTTTCCCAATTTTAAAAGAACGCTGGCACCAGCTTGGCGGCACGTTATCAGGAGGCGAACAGCAAATGCTGGCTATTGCCCGCGCTTTGATGATGCGGCCGGAATTGTTAATGCTGGATGAACCCTCAATGGGGTTGGCCCCTGTTATTACGGATAAGATTTTCGATGTCATCAGTGCTATTAACAAGCAGGGAAAAACTATTTTTTTAATTGAACAGAACGCTATTCGAGCTTTGGAAGTCGCGCATCGCGCTTATGTCTTAGAAACCGGTTGCATTGTCATGGACAGTCCCGCGGCTAAACTGCTCAACGACCCTCGAGTGCAAGAATCCTATCTTGGCGTTGGTTAACATAGTTTATAATTAAGTCTTAACCACCTCGGTAATACGAGACAATCGGGTAATTTTTAAAATCCGGATTTTACAAACCGTGCGGAATGCTCCTCTTAAAACAATGACGGAAAAACAGGTTACCAGTCCTCTTCGCGATATTCTCAAGGAGAGAATCCTTGTCGTTGATGGCGCCATGGGGACCATGATTCAGGCCAAAAATTTAACCGCGAAAGATTTCGGAGGCCTTGCTTACGAGGGTTGCAACGAAAATTTAGTTTTAACAGTTCCTAATGTTATCGAGGATATCCACGGAAGCTATCTTGAGTCCGGAGCCGATGTCATCGAGACCAATACTTTTGGAGCGACGAGCATCGTCTTGGCGGAGTATGGACTTGCGGATAAGGCTTTAGAAATTAACCGAAAGGCGGCGGAAATTGCGGCTTCAGCCGCGCGCGGTTTTAGCCGCAACGGTTCTCCTCGCTTTGTCGCGGGTTCAATGGGACCAACCACCAAAACCATTTTGGTTACCGGGGGGATTACTTTCGACGCTTTAGAAAAAACCTACGCCGAACAGGCTCAGGGTCTTCTAGAGGGCGGCGTCGACATTCTTCTTTTAGAAACCGCGCAAGACACGCTTAATATCAAGGCGGGACTTTTAGGAATTGACGAAGCTTTTAAACGTGTTGGCCATCGGGTGCCAATTATGGTTTCCTGCACCATTGAAGTGATGGGTACCATGTTGGCAGGCCAAACCATCGACGCTCTCTACATCTCTCTTGCGAACCGCGATTTGCTGTCCCTTGGCATGAATTGCGCCACGGGTCCCGATTTCATGACGGATCATATTCGCACGCTATCGGGAATTTCCCGTTTTAACGTGAGCTGTATTCCCAATGCCGGTTTGCCCGATGAACACGGTCATTACAATGAAACGCCCGACATGTTCGCCAAAAAAGTCGAGCGTTTTATCCATGAGGGCTGGGTCAATATCGTTGGAGGCTGTTGCGGGACAACCCCGGCCCATATCCGTTTACTAAAAGAAACGGTAAAGGGGAAAAATCCTCGCTTGCTTGCCGCGCAAAGCGTTAGCGCCGTCAGTGGTCTTGAACCTTTTTTGATTGAGGAAGATAAACGACCGGTCGTTGTCGGAGAGCGTACCAATGTAATCGGTTCTCGAGTATTTAAGGATTTGATTGTGAACGAAAAAATTGAAGAGGCCGCGGAAGTAGGGCGACGCCAGGTGCGTCATGGGGCCCAAATTTTGGACGTCTGCCTTGCCAATCCTGATCGTGACGAGAAATCCGACATGGAAAATTTCATCACGCAGCTAGTTAAGAAAATTAAAGTCCCGATCATGATTGACTCGACCGATGCTGAGGTTACCGAGGCTGCTTTGAAATGGTGTCCCGGCAAGGCAATTATTAATTCCATCAACTTGGAAGACGGTGAAGAACGATTCGAGAAAATGGCGCCTCTTATTCACCGATACGGCGCGGCGGTTGTGGGGGGCGCTATTGATGAGGATAAACAGCAAGGTATGGGCGTCACGCGGGAGAGAAAGCTAGAAATCGCCAAACGATCCTACGAGCTTTTAACGAAAAAATACGGGGTTATGCCCGAGGATATTATTTTTGATCTTTTGGTTTTTCCCTGTGGCACGGGAGACAAAAATTATTATGGATCAGCCGAGGAAACGATTGAAGGTATTCGCCTGGTTAAAAAAATGTTTCCCAACACAAAGACAATTCTCGGGATTTCCAATGTTTCTTTTGGTTTGCCTATCGCCGGTCGAGAAGTTCTAAACGCTATCTATTTGCACCACTGCGTTGCCGCCGGCTTAGATTTAGCGATTGTTAATTCTGAAAAACTGGCTCGTTACGTTTCTATTGGTGACGAGGATAAACGGGTTGCCGAAAACCTGCTTTTTTGGAGGGGCCCCGGGGACTCCCGTCATCCGGAAGGTTATGATGCCATCGCGGAATTTAGCGCGCATTTTCGGGAGAAACCCGCGATGGAAACCAAAGAACATCGTGCCCACCTGTCCATTGAAGAGCGCTTGGCCGGCAATGTGGTGGAGGGCTCCAAGGAAGGTCTCCTTGAGGATTTGGCAGAAATGCTTAAAACGCGCAAACCTCTTGATATTGTCAATGGGCCGTTAATGAAGGGCATGGACAAAGTGGGCCAACTCTTTGCCGCCAACGACATGATTGTGGCCGAGGTTTTGCAAAGCGCCGAAGTAATGAAAGCGGCCGTAGGTTACCTCGAGCCCTACATGGAAAAAAAGGATACTGCCAGCCGAGGAAAAATAATTTTAGCGACGGTTAAAGGCGATGTGCATGACATTGGAAAAAACTTGGTCCATATCATTCTCAAAAATAACGGCTACGAGGTGATTGATTTGGGGATCAAAGTTGCTCCGGAAACGCTGGTCGAAAACGCCTTGCGACATCAGCCGCATTTAATTGGCTTATCCGGTTTATTGGTTAAAAGCGCTCATCAGATGGTTGTGACCGCGGAGGATCTTAAAAACGCCGGAATCATGGTCCCCCTTTTGGTTGGCGGCGCGGCTCTGTCAGCGAAATTTACCGCGACTCGCATTGCCCCGACCTATAGCCAGCCTGTTTTCTACGCCAAAGACGCGATGCATGGCTTGGATCATGCCAATCGCTTGCAGAATCCGCAAGAACGTGAGCAAATCATAGTCAAAAATCGGGAGATCCAAAAACATTTAGTTGGTGCCGGAGCGCCCGTTGCCGTTCTCGCGGGCGCAGTCCCGGCGCAGCCTCAGGCGCAAATAGATATTCTTAAAGAGGTCCCGGCGCCGCCAGACCTTAAACTCCACGTCGAGAAGAATTTTGATGTTTCTCATATTTTTAACTACGTTAATCCGATTATGCTTTACGGAAAACACCTGGGCCTTAAAGGCAATTTGGAGAGGCTTTTTAGCGAGGGTGATCCCAGGGCTTTAGAAATCAAGCATCGGGTGGAGGATCTACAAGAAGAGATTCTTACTAAACAGTACATTCAAGCCAAAGCCTGTTACCAATTTTTCCCGGCTCAAAGGGAAGGCGACGCGGTTATTATTTACGATTCCCCGGATGCGCGAAAACCTCTACTTCGGTTTGATTTTCCAAGACAAAAAACGGGCGACGGCTTGTGTTTGGCTGATTTTGTCAGGCCCGCTAACGCGGGAGTAGATTACGTCGCTTTTTTTGTGGTTACCTGCGGTGGTGGCATTATGGAGTTGGCCGCTAAATTACGCGAAGAGGGCGAGTATTTGAAATCCTTCGCCTTACAAGTCATTGCCATCGAAAGCGCGGAGGGTTTTGCCGAACTTCTGCATGAGAAGATTCGTTCCATGTGGGGCATTGCCGATTCCAAAGAACTCACGATTAAGGAAAAATTCCAGGCGCGTTACAGGGGATTGCGGGTAAGTTTTGGCTACCCCGCTTGCCCTAATTTAGAAGATCAAACCAAGCTTTTCCAATTGCTGGATCCCTTAAAATACATTGGAGTTAATCTGACCGAGGGCTTCATGATGGAGCCTGAAGCGAGTGTTTCCGCTCTAGTTTTGCACCATCCCCAAGCGCGGTATTTTAGTGTTTAAAGACTATCTTGAGCTGACTAAGCCTAGGATTGTTCTGATGGCTTTGATTACCGTTGGTGTTGGTTTTTACATGGCAAGTCAGTCGGTTATGGATTTCAGACTTTTGGGTTCTGTCCTCTTGGGATCTTTGCTTGTTGGAGGGGGTTCTAGCGCGTTAAATCAGTATTTAGAACGCGACCTGGATTTATTAATGTTGCGAACCAAAGCGAGACCCTTGCCGGCCGGCAGAGTTGCTCCAGCATCGGCATTGATTTTTGGAGTCGCCACAGCGACTTTGGGAGCGGCGATTCTTGTTTTGTTTACCAATCTTTTGACCGCCTTCTTGGCTGTTTCCCTTCTGATAAGCTACATTTTTGTTTACACCCCGTTAAAAAGAAAAACGCCTTTATGTACCTTAATTGGCGCGGTTCCCGGCGCTTTGCCGCCTTTAATCGGATGGGCCGCGGCCACGGGGACTTTATCTGCCGGAGCCTGGTCTCTTTTTGGCATTTTATTTTTTTGGCAGTTGCCTCATTTTTTTTCTTTTGCTTGGTTTTATCGAGATGATTTTGCGCGCGCCGGTTTTAAGATGTTGCCTGTTTTAGATCCAACTGGTGAGAGGACATCAAAAAATATTTTAGCTACCCTTGTGTTGTTAATTGCCGCCTCTAGTTTGCCAACCGTTTTAGCAATGACAGGTTGGTATTATTTCGCGGGTTCCTTAATTGTCGGTGGTATTTTTTTAGCTTTAGCTTTGCCAATAGTCATTAACAAGTCCATGCTCACGGCTAAAAGAATTTTCCATGTTTCTTTAATTTACCTGCCGGTTTTGCTGGCTATGCTTGTGTTGGGGAAAAGATAGACTAATATCATGAACGCGATCATCGAGGTTAATAATTTAAGTCATGAATACGCGCGCGGGAAACCCGCGTTGCGAGCGATTCATTGCTCAATTCAAGAAGGAGAGTTTTTCGGATTTATGGGACCCAACGGCGGCGGAAAAACAACGCTTTTCAGGATTTTGGCCACCTTGATGGCTCCTCAGAGCGGGCGGTTGTCCATAGCGGGAATTAATGTTAAAGATGATCCCTCTCGAGTTAGATCTCTACTTGGGGTTGTTTTTCAGAACCCTTCTTTAGATAAAAAGTTGACCATTGTTGAGAACTTAAAATGTCACGGATACTGCTACGGGCTTTATGGCAAGGCTTTGGACGTCGCGATATCTAAAAATTTGGAGCGGCTTAGCCTCTTGCCCCGCGCGCGAGAAAAGGTGGAGCGGCTTTCGGGAGGCCTTCAAAGAAGAGTGGAGCTTGCTAAAGCCCTTTTGCATAATCCAAAAATTCTTTTGTTAGATGAGCCAACCACGGGTTTGGACCCTATTGCCAGGGGGGAATTCTGGGGTGTTATCGCGGAGTTAAGGCAATCCTCGGGCGTTACCGTTGTTGCCACAACCCATTTCTTAGAAGAAGCGGATCGTTGCGACCGGATTGCCATTATGGATCAGGGTAATATGGCCGTTTGCGATACCCCCAAAAAGTTAAAAGAAAAGATCGGCAAAAATATTCTGTTTATTACGACGAGTCAGCCGGAAACCCTCTCGGCCTCCATTGCCTCGGAGCTGAACTTAAAACTCGCGGTTTTGAGTGGCGGCCTGCGCGGCTACATAGAGGAAAAAAATATACCCCGAGTTACGCAGGTTTTAATGGAAAAATTTTCCGATCAGGTCGAAGGAATAGCGGTTCACAAACCCAATCTTGAGGATGTTTTTTATGAATACACTGGTCACGCATTTACTTCCCATTTATAGTCTCTGGCGCCGCGAGCTGGCGCTATTCATAAGGCAGCCCAGTTTAATTATCGGCACCATCGGTTTGCCCTTGGTTTTTTGGTTTGTTTTTGGCTTAAGGGCCCAGGGCGATCATTTTCAGGCCTTGTTCGCCACTGCTGCCATTTTCGTTATTGTTTCGGCTTCCATCGGGTCTTCTTACACCGTGATTTCGGACCATAATTTCGGGTTTTTAAAATCCGTTTTGGTTTCTCCGGTCAGCAGTGTTCAGTTGGTTTTTGGCAAGGTTTTGGGTTGCGCCACGACAGCCATGATCCAATCTTTAATTTTTCTTTTTTTAGCGCCCCATCTCACATTCCTAAAGGTGGTTTTGAGTATTCTTGGCCTATTTTTGGTTGCTTTGACTCTGTGTAGTTTCGGTTTTTTAATCGCTTGGCCCATGGATTCGGCTCACGGTTTTCACTTAATCGTTAATCTTGCCCTGATTCCCATGTGGCTGTTATCGGGAGGGCTTTTTGGCACGGAATCTATGCCCGCTTGGTTACATTGGATTGTTAAATTAAACCCGCTATACTACGCCACGCAAGGATTGTCCGGTATCTTTTTTCTTGAATCAACCCGCAACTTGGCCGCGATAATCCGGAATCTATCCGTAGTTTCCTCCTTCGGGTTAGCGTTGTTCGTGGCCTGCCTGTTTATGGTTAAGCTCCGTACCCGTTCCCACCTTGATTAGATGATTCTTGCCGATTTACCTAAACTCAATGCTTCTTTAAACGCAATAAGTGTCATTTTGCTTGTCACGGGCTATTACTTTATCCGCAAGCGTGATATCGCGAAACATAAACTCTGCATGGTTTCTGCCTTTATTTGCTCGATCGCGTTTTTAATCTCGTATCTCGTGTATCACTATCATGTGGGCTCAAAGCATTTTCCCGGTCAGGGTTTTATCAGGCCGGTTTATTTTTCTATTTTGATTCCCCACACCATACTTGCCATTGCCGTTGTTCCCATGATTTTGAGGACCTTGTATCTTGCCCTAAAAGGCCGTTTCAAAGAACACGAGCGCGCCGCCCGCTGGACGTTGCCCATTTGGCTTTATGTTTCTGTCACCGGCGTTATCGTGTATTTAATGCTGTATCAGCTGTATAGCTAAATGAAAATCGCGCTTTTGCAGCCGAAGCTGGCACAGAAGGACCCCGGGGGTAATCTTCATACAATCCATGCTTTGGTGGATCGTAATTTAACCAAGTTGAGAAAAGTGGACATTTGCGTTTTGCCTGAGTGCTGGTTTCGATCTTTGAGTCGCCGGGAATATGAGAGTGAAGCTCGAAAAATACAGAAAAAGCTAAAAACGGTTTTAGTGGCGGGATCTCATCATGAGGCGGATGGCGTTAGCGTCTACAACCGTGGCGTTGTTTTGGGGAAAGATGGGCGCGTTTTGGCGCGCTATGGCAAACGCCATCCCTTTGATCGCGAAGCGCATCATGGGGTCAAGGCCCATGGGGAAATCTGTGAGTTTAAATTAGGCGGCGCGCGAGTCGCCGTTATGATTTGCGCCGATTTTTTCTTTAGCGAAATTTTCCACAAGTTTCGACATCAGCCCGATATAGTTTTTATTCCGGCCGAATCGGTAAGTTCTAGCAGTAATGATCCTCGTTATGGCCGCAATATCTGGCACCACACCGCCGTTGCCCGCGCCTATGAGTTCACGACTTTTATCGCGATCAGCGATTGGGCAACTTCGAGCGAAGCTCGAACTTGCGGCGCGACCGGTTTTGCCGATCCTACCACGCAGGACAACGAGCCCTTTTTCCAGTGGGCCGGTGAAGGAGAAGGAGTTTTAATTGCTCAAGCTAACTTGGAGCGCCTGAAAACTCACCGCAAGCGCCGCCAATCAATGAACTTTTTCTGGCGTTAGTGGAGACTAATTACAACAGAATCTTTGGCTCGAACCTCAAAATGCTTGGCGAAATTGCCCATATTGATAGAAAAGCTTAAATAGCCCCGGCTTGAGAGCAGGGCCAAGGATTTTCCCTCCGCAACATCGCTGAAGGTTTTAAGGTAGGGGAGTTTAAAAGTTTTATTTCCTATCGTAACTTGTAGCGTTTCACCAATTTTAATTTTGGCTTGATCTACCAAATCTGAAGGAATATTCGTGATTACGTTGCCGTAGGGTTCTTCAATAATTTCCACAATTCCCGTGAGTTTGCCCTCCTCGAGCTTGGCCGGCTGATAAGGGAGCGTGACTAGTTGATTGATTGCGGGACCAACTTGCTCAAAAGAATCACCCCGGGCAAGATGAGCCGCGGTGGGTGAAAAGATATCTCGGCCATGGAAGGTGAATGAAATTTTTTGTTGGCGCATAAAGGCTTTGTTTGTTATTTCGCGGGCCTCGGCAAGTCCTTCTTGCGCGATAACTTTTGTAAAAAGCCCGTTATCGGGGCCTACAAAGAAATGACCTTTTTGTGTTTTGACCGCGATAGGCTTTCTTTCGCTTCCCACGCCCGGATCCACGACCGCCACAAAGACGGTATGTGCCGGGAAGACCTCGGCGGCATTGGCGATAACGCGGCCGGCGGCGTCAATATCGTAGGGGGGAGCATCATGCGTGATATCCACGATGCGTAAATTGGGCGCCACTTCCCACATCACCGCTTTGCAAACGGCCACCGAATCATCCTTGGTTCCAAAATCCGATAAAAAAGCCACAGTAGGGGGACGTTTGGTTTGCGAATCGCAACTTAGCAACGCGAACGAAGCGGAAAATAGAAAAACAAACAACCTTTTGGTCACGGAGCTATATTAGAATAATAAATCCGTGTATTCTCAAAAGAGTCTTTGGAAAGGCAATGCTCAGAAGTGGACCAAAGTCATGGATGAGGGTTTGGATGATTTTCGCCGTTTTTGCTTGGATCCTTATCTTGATGCTTTGCTTGTTCAGCACTCGTCGGGGATATTTTTGGATCTTGGTTGTGGAGAGGGTAAAGTTGCGCGGACGATTGCTAAAGGCGGTTGTCAGGTTGTGGGCGTTGATTTGGCCTATGATTTTACGCGAACCGCTCAAGAGCGGCTGGCCGAGGGATTTTTTGTTCAGGGGGATGTTCTCTCTTTGCCCTTTTGTGAGGGCGCTTTTGATGGAGCCGTTAGTAAGCTCACATCGGTCAATGTGCCCGATTATCTCCAGTTTTTAAGGGAGACCGAAAGAATTCTCAGACCCGGAGGCATTTTAATAGATGTGGTTACGCATCCTTGTTTTGCCTCATTCCAAGGCGATCCGATTCATCCGAATATATACCTTAAGATGCACAAGAAAAGGATTCAGCTAAATAAAAAAGGAGTTAAGCTTAAGGTCGTTAATTACCATCGCTCTTTGAGCGACTATTTCGATTGTTTCGCAAAAACATCTTTTATAGTCAAAAACATTTTTGAACCCCCAACAACGAAGAACTTAACGCGATCAAAACAATGGAAGAACTCCAAAATCAAAGGCCCGCCGTTTCTTATATTCGTTCTGCAGAGATCTACCGTTTAGCGGTTGCTGCTAGCACCCTTCGCAGCCCCGCAGGTATAACCGCGGGACCCTGAAGTGCCAGAGGCACGAAGGGAGCTTCGGGTGCCAGTCGGGCGTCCTGAGGACGTCAGCGTGCTAGTGCCGAGAGTATTTGCAGTTCCCATTTGCCATCGAACAAGTTGACGCCATGCGCCGTACCCGGCTTGGTAAGTAGTTTGATGGATGGATTTTGCGCTTGCAGTTGCAGAGAGCTGTAGTAGGCGTATTGATCACCCTCGGAAACCCCAATGATTACCGTGCCTTTGTAGGCATTAACTGCTTCCGGCGTTGTGAGTCCTCCGGCGTATTTTAGGCCCGGTGAAAAAAGAACAACTGTTTTAATCGCCGGGTTGGAAGCGGCGTAGTTGATAGTGATATTGGCTCCTATGCTGGCTCCGACTAGGTAAATTGAATTGACGGGCGTTTTTTTGTCCTTGAGGAATTTTACGATGACCCCGGCATCGCTGATCATCGCGAACCACTGGGATCCCTCACCCTCCGTCCTAAATTCTTGATAGAAAATGGCCCCACCGGATTTTGTTTTGATACTTTCCCCGTGACCTCTAAGATCAAAGGCCAAATAACCATAGCCTTGCTTGCTCAGTAGTTTGGCGAAGGGTTTCCATTCCTCTTTTACGGAGCCCAAACCGTGAAGGAGAATCCAAGTGGGCCGATTGGTTTTTTTTGGTTTTTGATAAATAGCGGATAGAATAACCCCATCCTTTGTTTCGATGGTGATTGGTGACCCCCAAGTATTCTGATTAATTTTCTCAGCCGAGAGTTGCGCGGGGCGCAACGCAAGGATTCCGATGCAAGCGTACATCAAGCCTTTCACGTCTCCAATCTATCAAAATTATTATCTCCTTTTGAGTAAAATAGAGCACACCAAGACGATGCGTAAAAAGACCGCCGTTTATCCAGCAAAAAATTTCATGTCCAATCGCCGCTTGGGTATTTGGTCTAGCGGTCCTTTTGATATATCCCCCGACGGTAAAGAGATTATCTTTGTTTGTGACATGGCGGGTTCCATGGATTTGTGGAAACTAGGGTCTCCGCGGGGATGGCCTCGGCAACTTACCTTTAATGGGGACATGATTTACGAGCTCAGCTTTTCTCCCGATGGCAGGTGGATAACTTTCGCGAAAGATAACCACGGCGATGAAAATTACCAAATTTATATCGTGGGATCTTCCGGCGGTGAGGCCTTTAAAATTTCCCAAGCGGATTCGGCCAGACATTATCTTGGTTCTTGGTCGAAAGATTCGAGAGGGATTTACTTTACCTCTAACGCGCGGGATCCCAAAACTTTTGATCTCTATTATTATGATTGCCAGTATCAGCACGCGCAGGTACTAACGACGCACGAGCAAACAGGGACATACCAGATTGTTGGAATCAATGCCAAGGAAGACACACTGTTTTACACTTTCTCGCCGACTAATTCCCGTCAAGAACTTTGGGAACTTAATTTGCGAACCGGCAAAAAGCGTTTGTTATTTCCCGCCTCCGAATCCATCGAGGCGGTTGTTCGCAACGTGTGCTGGATCGAAAAGACGAAGACGATTTGGCTACTTAGTGATTACCAAAGAGATTGTGTCGGCATAGGCAAGCTGGATTATAAAACGGGGCGTTTTGAGTATTTCCACGCTCCCAACCGAGAAGTGGACGCGATGGCTTTAGCGTCTGACGGTTCTTGGATCACTTGGGCCCAAAACGTCGATGGATATACCCGCTATGATTTCATGCGACTACCCTCAAAGCAGAGGGTGCAATTTCCCTGGCCCCGGAAGGGTTCCATCGTGCCCGGGGTGGTGGGTACCAGCTACGCCGTTTCCAAAAACGATCGTTTCATCACTTTGTTGTGGTCTAGTCCCACCCGGGTTTCTGAAATTTACCGATTGGATCTTAAAAATAAAAAACTAGAACAATGGACGCAATGCCAGTCGAGTAACATTGCGCCCGGTGACTTAGTTCACCCCAAGCTCTACAAGTATCAGTCCTTTGACCAGAGACCGGTTTCGGGTTTTTTGTATTTGCCTAAGAATGGGCCCAAGCCATATCAGACTATTGTTTGGCCTCACGGGGGACCGGAATCGCAATTTCGCGCTTCTTTTAATAGTCGGGTACAATTTTACGTCAATCATGGTTGGGCCGTTTTCGCGCCAAACTTTCGAGGCTCGACAGGATACGGCAAGGAATTTCGCAAGTTAATTTATAAGGACTGGGGCGGTGGGCATTACCAGGATGTTTTGGCCGGGACTAAAAGCTTAATTACGGGCGGCATCATTGATGCCGAGCGTGTTGCTATCGCGGGCGGAAGCTTTGGCGGATACTCCGTACTCTGGGCGATTACTCAGAACCCGGAGCTTTGGCGCGCCGCGGTTGATATTTTCGGTATATCGAATCTAGTAACCTTGGCTAAGAATGATCCTCCGGAGTGGGAACCTTGGATCCGCGCCATGGTTGGCGATTGGAGAGTGAAAGCGGACGAAGAAGCTATGATTGAGCGCTCGCCGATAACCCATGTGGATCGCATTTCCTGCCCGCTACTTGTTTTTCAGGGAGCGAAGGATTTTCGTGTTCGCAAAGAAGAATCGGACCAGATTGTTAAGGCGTTAAAGGAAAGAAAAGTTCCCGTTGAATATATTTTATATCCCGATGAGGGCCACGGTTGGGCCAAGACTGAACATCTCTTAGAAGAACTTGAAAAAACTCTTTCTTTTCTTGAAACTCATATCGGGCGTCGAGCCCAAAAAAAGTTGGCCGAGACTGTCTCCTTATGAGCCTTGTTTAATCTCATCGGGATCTACCTTCAGCCTAATCTGGATGTTGATCAAAACGAGGTTTTAAGATTGGTCCTCAGCCTGGAATCGGCTAGGCAGTCCCAAGAAGATTTGGTGGCTCAGGCGATTAGTCGGGTGGCAAAATCAAATCAGATTAAACCCTCCCCCGTTACCTTTTTTAAAGAAATTCCGGGCATGGAAATTGGCGGCATCATCGATAATCGGGCTGTCATTTTTGGCAGTTTGCAATTTATGGAAGCTAGCTCTCTGGAGTGTTCGCATGGCTTAACCCGTGAGGCCAAAATCCAAGAGGCGCTTGGGCGGAAAGTGCTTTATTTGGGGTGGGAAGCGCAAGTGCGCGCTATTTTTGTTTTTGAAACAAAAAAATGAAGAAGGCGATCTGTCTTTTATTTTTTATTGGGGCGTGTTCCAAGTTTGATCCAACGATTTCGGGGTTGGTTTCTCTTGGGGGGACATCTGCTTTAGAGCGTCTTGCCGGCCAGCCTAATGTCGTATGTTATTTGATTCTAAAAGATCAGTGGGGGGTTCCCGTAGCGTCAAAGCGCTGGCTGAATCCCAAGTTTCCGATTCACTTTGCGTTAACTAAGACCGATCTGCTTTTGCCAACGAGGCCTTGGGAGGGTCCCTATCAATTAGAGGCGTATCTCTTTTTATCTTTAGACCCGAACCACGAATTACCGCCGCCTCCCGGCGCGGCAATAGCCATTTTTGATAAACCGATATCTCCGGGCAACAGTGCCCTAGAACTTGTTTTACATAAATAGTTCTAAAACAGGCTAAAATCACTAAGCTAAGGACAAATGCGCGCCTGTAGCTCAATGGATAGAGTACCACCCTGCGAAGGTGAGGATAGTGGTTCGATTCCACTCAGGCGCACCAGTTTCTGCCTGATCACATGACCAATACTTATGAGGTGAACCAGCTACGAATCGAGTACCCTAATGCCTATAAACCTTGGACAGCCCAAGAAGACGCCGAGCTTGTTAGACAGCATAAAAACGGCAGAACATCAAAAGAACTGGCCGGCCTTTTTCAGAGAAAAGGAGGAGCAATAACTAGCCGTCTAAAGAAACTGTCAGAACCAAAATCAGAGCCGGAGCCATCGGACAAGAATGTTTCTGTCGCCATACCAACTTCTTGCGCAAGCGTTCCCAGACTTAACCTCAGTCTGACCCAAGACCAAAAGAAAGCCCAAGAGGCAATCCTCGCCTGGTGCCAGCGAGGACCCAAGCAGGTTCTCACTTTAGGGGGTTATGCGGGCACCGGTAAAACAACGGTTATTGCTGAGACCATTAGGCGTTTATCGAAAAGACCAAGAATTGCTTTTTGTTGTTATACGGGCAAAGCAGCCGATATCTTAAGGGAGAAACTTGTTAAGACGGAAGCGCTTAAAACCGGAGACTATTGTGGCACTATTCATGGCTTGATATATGACCAAGTCCGGGTACCCGCGAAGCGGGTGGACGCGGAAATGGTTGGAGCTCGGCAGAGCGGAAACCATGAGAAAATCGGTGAAGGCGAAACAGAAATTTTGTGGAGAAAAAAAGATTCCATCAAGGCCGATCTCATTGTGGTGGACGAAGCTTCGATGATATCTAAAGAAATTTGGAATGATCTCGGTTCTTTTGGAGCGCCAATCCTTGCTGTTGGCGATCATGGCCAGCTGCCTCCTGTTGGCGATAAGTACAACCTTATGGAAAATCCCGCTGTGCGATTAGAAACCATTCACCGCCAAGCCGAGGAAAGTCCGATTATCAAACTATCTATTATGGCCCGGCAAGAGGGAAAAATTCCTTTTGGGGAATACGGGCCATCCGTCATTAAAACCAGGGACACTCAGGCTCCGTGGCAACTTAAAACTTTAGAGAAAGTTATGTTTCTGTGCGGGAGAAACAAGACGCGGGTTAATCTCAACGCTCAAATCAGAGAAAGGCTCGGCATCCATTCTCCTGAGCCCATCGCCGGGGATCGGGTAATCTGTCTTAGAAACTCCAGGCGCTACAAGGTTTTTAACGGTATGCTGGGCACCGCGCTTTCCATTAAGGCATCCGGTGAAAATTTGTATAGAGTCAAAATTAGCATGGATTCTGATGTTATTTTTAAAGGCCGTATTGTCCGCGCCCAATTTGGCCAGGAGCGCACCCTGGAGTATGAGGAGGGTCAGAGCTGTCTCTTTGATTGGGGCTACGCCTTGACGGTTCATAAGGCCCAGGGCAGCGAAAACAAACAGGTTGTTCTCTTTGAGGAGCGTTTTGCCCAGATGGATGATGACCAGTGGCGCCGCTGGCTCTACACCGGTGTTACCCGGGCATCCGAAGAGCTTATTATCGTAGGAGTTTGATTTGCCCAGGGGGGGACTCGAACCCCCACGGCCTTACGGCCACACGATTTTAAGTCGTGACTGTCTACCAGTTCCAGCACCCGGGCATTGTTATTGATTTGTCGGAAACCGATATTCTATTTCATTTGGCTTTAACGCGTGAAACTCGGTTCTTAAAATTTTCTCATATAACGCAGAATCGTTTTTCTTAAGACGATCCAGCTCCTCAGAAAATTCTAATTTTGTTTTTTCTAATTTTAAAATTGCTTGGTTGAGTTTGTGAATTTTCCAATAATTTCGGATGAGGTCCATGGAATCCGCTCCGGCCCAAAACAAAATGAGCCCGATTGGAATTCCATAGGCAATGAGCCTAAATCGTGTTTGGGGAGAGAGTCTGCGCATGTTTTGTTCTGTTGAGTTTTCCGTGGTATTTTCCGGTGCCCAGCTCTTCTTCGATTCGCAAGAGTTCGTTGTATTTTGCCAGTCTTTCGCTTCGAGACAGGGAGCCGGTTTTAATGCCATCAGTACCCAAACCGACCGCGATATGGGCCAAAGCGGTGTCTTCGGTATCCCCCGATCTGTGGGAGGCTATGGTGGCCAAGCCATTTGCCTTGGCCAGTTTTACGACTTCGGCTGTTTCGCTAATAGTTCCGATTTGGTTAGGTTTAATTAAGATCGCGTTAGCCGTTTTTTCTTGGATGCCTTTTCGCAAACGTTTAGGATTGGTAACAAAAAGATCATCCCCTACCAAAAGGACATTGTTTTCGCTTAAATCGCGCGTTAACTTGCTCCATCCGTCCCAGTCATCTTCGGCCAGAGGATCTTCCAAGCTGACTATAGGGTAGTTGGCGCACCAGCTTTTTAAGGTTTGAATTATTTTGCCCGAGTCCATGGCCGGTTCCTTGGGAAAAAGCGTGTATTGGTTGTTCTCAAAAAATTCGCTCGCGGCTAAATCTAGCGCAACGTTAACTTGTTTGCGGTACCCTGTCTTTTCGCAAGCAAGTAGTACTAGATCCATCGCCTCTTCCGGATTTTTAATGGTTTGCGGAGCGAAACCGCCTTCGTCGCCGACAGCGATTGAATCTTTGCGGTCTTTTAGAATTCTCTTAAGCTCATTGAATATTTCGCTTGCCGCTCGGAGGGCTTCTTTGAAACTTTCAAAATCTTCCGGAACGATCATGAATTCTTGGATATTCAAGTTGTTATTAGCGTGTTTGCCGCCGTTGATGATGTTCATCATCGGGGTTGGTATTTTTAAAGAAGATTCGATGGCGTAGGTTTTGGCTAAATGTTTGTACAGGGGGAGTTCCGAGAGAGCGGCCCCCACCCTGGCCATTAAAATACTTACGGCCAAAGTCGTGTTCGCTCCCAGAACAGTCTTATTTTCCCGGCCGTCACATCCAATGAGATATTTGTCTATTTTTTGCAAATCACAAGGATCTATTCTTTGCATGCCGGGCCATATGGTTTCTTCGATATGACGACATGCCTTCTGAACCCCTAAACCGCCGTAGCGTTTTTTATTTTCGTCGCGCAATTCGTGAGCTTCGTGAGTACCCTTGGATGCTCCTGAAGGAACAGATGCCAGAAAAACGCGGCCATCTTGGAGCACAGCCTGGGCTTCTACGGTCGGATTTCCTCGCGAGTCCAAAATTTCCCGAGCGCCGATTTTGCTAATGGGGTTCTGCATCATCCTCTTTCTCCTTGTCTTGTTGGTCTACATATTGTGTTGTTGGTTTTGTCAGTATGGGCGGCGCTTCGTGGCTTTGCAAGTCGCAAAACTCTTGCGGCGCCGTATCTTTTAGAAAAACTTCCAGCCGGACTTTGGGGCAGGTTCCCTTTGCCAGCTTGCCGCTCATGACGCATATTTTCTGGAAATTGATTCCTTCGGGGGGAGGGCCAAAGTCTCTTGAGGGGTAGTCCTTGAGCACGGTTTGCATAATGTCGGTCCACCAGGGGACAACGGTTGAGCCTCCCGTGGCGTCCTTTTTCCCCAAAGGTTCAAAGTTATCATAACCCATCCACGCGCCGGCGACAATTTCGGGAGTAAATCCGAGAAACCAAACGTCGCGGTTGTCTTGCGTGGTTCCGGTTTTCCCCGCTAAGGGGTGGTGGATTCTTTTGCTCGCGTAGCGAGCCGTTCCTTCTGTGACGACCGACTTCATCATATCCACTAGAACGTATGTCAAAGCGGGATTAATGACTTCGCTGAGCTGGGGCCGATTTTCTTCCAGGACTTCGCCGGTGGTGGATTTGGTGATTCGGGTGATGGCGTAGGGCTTGGCCCGTACACCTGTGTTCGATATTGTTTGGTACGCGTTGACGAGTTCGAGCAAGGAAACCTCAACAGTTCCTAAGCCAAGAGACAAAACAGGTTCCAGACGGCTGGTGATGCCCGCTTGGTGGGCCAGGGCAACAACTTGCGCGGGGCCCACATCATCTACCAGGCGGATCGAAACTAAATTTCTAGATAGGGCAAGCGCTCTTCTTAAAGTGATGGGACCCATGTATTTGTTATCAAAGTTATCCGGTACCCACGCCATCTCCGGGGCCAAGCTTGCCGTAGCCTGATGGATCGTGTAAAAATCGGTGGAACCCGGCACGAGTCTCCATGTGCGGCCGTCGTAGGTATAGGCCATAGGCAAATCTTCGTAAATTGTGGCTGGGGTTAAATTGTGCTGTAGGGCGGCCAGCCACACGAAGGGCTTAAACGCGCTTCCCGGTTGCCGTTTGGATTGATACACGCGGTTAAATTGAGAATTTTTAAAGTCTTTGCCTCCGATCCAAGATAAAATGGCGCCGGTTTTCGATTCCATCATCAGATAGGCCGCTTCAATTTTCATAGTGGAGGTAGCGTAGACCACATTGCCTCGAGACAGTTCCCATGCCGATCTGCTTTGATCGAAGTTGTCCGCCGCCGTACGCAGAGCGTCAAAGGCTTTGTTTTGATATTTAGTGTCAATGGTTGTTTCAATCTGAAGACCGCCCTTCCAAAGAAGTTCGGGACTGTAGCGTTCTTCGATGTCTTGCCTTATATATTCAATAAAGTGGGCGAATTGCGCGGGCAACCCCAGGGTTCTTGAGCTAACGGCGACTTCGGTTTTGGTGGCCTGCTCGTAAGCTTTAGTGGAGATAACGCCCAATTCTTCCATCCTCTTGAGCACGACTTTGCCTCTGGTGCGCGCCGCCTGAGGATTGCGCCAGGGTGAATAAGAACCGGGCGCTTTAATCAAGCCCGCCAAAAAGGCAGCCTCGGAAACATTGATGGTTGCGATATCTTTGTTAAAAAAAGTTTGCGCGCCTTGGCTGACGCCGTAAGCGCCGTGGCCTAAATATACTTGGTTAAGATACATCTCCAGAATTTCGTTTTTAGATAGATTGCGCTCGATATAAAGCGCGAGTAGCAGTTCGCGTATTTTGCGGCGGAGGTGTTTTTCCCTCGTTAAAAACAAGTTTTTGGCTAACTGCTGGGTTAGTGTGGAGCCTCCCTGCACGACTCGCCCATGCACAAAATTTGTCCAAATCGCGCGCGCGAGAGACTTCGTATCTAATCCCCAGTGATGGTAAAAGCGCTCGTCTTCGATGGCGACCACGGCTTGGATCATGGGTTTGGGTATTCTTTGGATCGGAAGATAGTCTCTTTTTTCTAGGGCGTACTCAAAAATGAGATTGCCCTTGCGATCCAAGAGCCGAGAGCTGAGCGAAGGTTCCCAGAATTTAGCCTTAGGCAGTTGCGGTAAATTGTTGATTTCTCGCTTCAGTACAATGGTTGCCAAAACTATTATTAAAGAAAGCAGAAGTCCGAAACGGATGTTTCTAAAGATTTTTAGCATCTAGTATGATAGGTTTGCCGGTAATTTTAAAAATATGAACCCCACGCTCAGGCTACTTTCGTTTCTTATTCTATATTTTGCGCTTCCTGTTGGCGCTCAGGACATTACTCTTGTGCGGCCCAAAGAGGGAGATTCGCTTCCTCGGTTTGCTAGAAATATTATCGTATCCGGCAACGTGGGTAAAACAGGTCTTAAAGAAATATGGATTAACGGTCAGTCCGTGTCCGTCTATCGAACCGGATCTTTTATGGCGTACTTGCCGGTGAACACTTCCGGGGATTCTTTTTCTTTCAATGTTGCCACGGCCGTGGCCGTGGCGCCCGTTCTTTCTCGCGCGGTTCGCTTTGAGTCTAGCGCTGCTGATAATATCCCCGATCGCATTTTGAGTAGTTTAGAACCCAAGGCTAACTCGGTCGAAATGCAAGGAGGCGAGCCGCTGATTATTTCTTTTCAGGCTCCCGAGAAGGGAAAAGCGAAATTCAAAGTTTCGGGGATCACGGGTAAAAACGATATGGAGGAAGTCAAAGAGGGCTTGTACCAGGCCAGCGTAACCGTTACACCCGGCGATCTTAAGGGTAAGGAATTGCGCGGAGAGTTGGTACTGTTTTTTGAAGATGCCCGGGGAAAATCGACC
>OBEQ010802480.1_pt1 | contig 21494 bp, 20 predicted proteins | sample 1670901 | NCBI WGS metagenome assembly OBEQ01 (sample SAMEA104232315, study PRJEB22302) | groundwater metagenome | biome: forest; feature: aquifer; material: groundwater | place: USA | collected 2011-08-07 | depth 5.4 m
AAAGACAACAGAAATTCCTTTTGACCTTTCCCGCGAAAAAATAAAATGCGTGTATAAATCTTTTCCTGTCTGGAAAGGGGATTTGTCCGACTATGGCAACAAACTTCCGAAAGAAGCGCTCGACTATATAAAATATTTAGAAAAAACATTGAGCGTCCCCATCATCTATGTCGGCACCGGTCCCGAGGAGCATCACGTAGTGGAACGCTATTGGTAAAATATCGAGGACTACCCTCGATATTTTCTATTTAAGAAAGTAGAAATGTCTACCAACTTTGACATATGTGTTTTTCGGTAGACAAGTGAAATTGTTTTTCTTATTTATGTCAAAAAATTTGGATTAAAATAGCGATGGGGACAGCTGCGATAAACTGCAACTGTCCCCGTTTCCCCTCAGGCGACATCGTCGCCTGAGGGTTCTTCTTCCTCTTCCAACCGTTTCGACGACGACCGGAGACGGGAGCGCAATGCGCTCTCGTTCACCTCCGGCTTGAAGCGCCAAACTCCGGGAGCCACCCAGCTCCCTTTTTCCCCCAATTCCACCAGTTCTTCTGATGTATGGGGCCGAATCCCCAACTGTCCCAGCGTGTCTCTCATATTTCCTCCAAAGGACTTTGGACCAGCACACACCACAAATGTACTAGTCCGCTTATAATGTTAGCCAAATATTTATGTATGTCAAATTTAAATTTTCGCTTTTAGTTTTTCCATTCCATTTTCGTCATAGAGAATTGTTTTTAAGTTGGGAAATTTTATAAAATCAAGGTCTTCAAAATGTTGAGCTTTGTCATCAATAAAAATTACTTGTTCGTATTTGTGTTTAGCACATAATTTTTCTATTGCCCCTTTTTTACTACCAGACACTATAATAATTTCAGAAAATAAATGACTAATACCACATCTTTTTATTTTGTCACTTTGAAATTCTTCATCGCCGTAAGTCACTATATAGCAATCAGAACTTTTCATTTTTCTTATTATTTCTAACAATTCTTTATTTAAAAAAAACTGATTTCGATTCATTATTTTCTCGTATAAATCTTCTGCAACAGAAAGGTAAGCTAACATTTTTTTCAAAGAAAATTGATTCCAGTGCTCTTTATTATAATATTCTTGTGCTGAGTTGCGTGATATTCCTACTTCTCCCAAAGTAATAAATAAGTGCTCTTTGAAGTGTTTAGAGGTATGAAATAGCACGTTGTCAAAATCAAAAATATATTTCATCTCAGTACTAAAATTTTAAATTGTTATTAATAGTGGTCATTTATTTTACTCAAAAATTTAGTACGGGACAAGTGCTAGTTTTTTATTATTTTCTCAACACATTTGGCTAATTTTTTAGAATCATGGCGAATAAAACTTCTTTGTACTGTATCTACTTTACTTGTTGCCACAAATGCATGTGAGAGTAGGGGCTCTCTTATAACCCGTCTATCACTAAAGTCGTCTAATACTAAAACGTCCCCTTGTATTTCCTTTCTATAATATTTTAATTGTTTTTCTGTGGGTTTTTCATCATTAATTAAAACAAAATCAACTTTTCGTCCCAGGTACTTTTCTATTTTATTTACGTAGGAGCTTACTTTCCAATTATTAGTATGTCCTTCCTTATTGGTCAAATTCACTGGTAAAATTATTCGGGCTCTACTTGCACAAATTGTCTCCCGAAAACCTTTCACTATAAGATTCGGAATTATGGAACAATAAAAATTTCCAGGGCCCAAAATAATATAATCAGCTTTAATGATTGCATCCCGAGCACGAGGATTAAGTTTCACTATATTTTTGTAAAAAATTTTCTCAATTTCTTTTTCTCTTATATCCGTTTTATCAATATTGCTTTCGCCTTCAATAATGGTTTTGTCAGTAAACTTTATAACCAATTCGGCTTTGTTTTTAGTAATTGGGATAACCCTGCCTGCAACTTTAAGAATTTTAGAAGCTTCCTCTACACCTTTTGCAAAGTCGCCGGTAACTTTTTCTAGGGCGGCAAGAAAAATATTACCAAAATTGTCTCCCGAAAATTTGCCTTTAGTAAATCGATAGTTCATTAACTTGAGCAGAATTTCAGTATCCTCACTCAAAGCAACAAGACATTGTCTTACATCACCCGGAGGAAGTACTCCAAGTTCAACTCGTAACACCCCCGAGGACCCACCATCATCCGCCATCGAAACAAGCGCCGTCAAGGATATATTTTCCAAATTTTTAAGTCCGGAGAGGATGGTATAGCTCCCAGTGCCCCCACCGACCGTCACAATATTTTTCATAAACTAGAGTATAGCAGAAATTTAAAATTTGTCTTTAATTCTTAGATATTATAGTATAACCGAATATGTGCGGTATCGTTGGATACATTGGAAAAAAGAAGGCCTGGCCGATTTTGATCAAGGGGCTGGAACGTTTAGAATACCGTGGTTATGACTCGGCCGGGGTTGCTTTAATAGAGCAGGGTGCTTTCTTATTGTATAAAAAACAAGGCAAGGTTGCGGAGTTAGTTAAATTTGTTAAAAATAAAAAAGTTTCCGGCCTAGTCGGTATTGCTCACACTCGCTGGGCAACTCATGGGAAACCATCCGACAAGAATGCTCACCCGCACCTCTCTTTTGGGGGCAATGTTGCGGTTGTGCACAACGGTATTATTGAAAATTATTTATCAATTAAAGAAATATTAGTTAAGAAGGGTTATAAATTTAAAAGTGACACGGATACGGAAGTGTTGGCAAATTTAATTGAAGATATAAAAAAAAATACCAAGGTTGCCCTGGATGAAGCAGTCCGTCTGGCCCTATTGCAAGTAGTCGGAGCTTATGCGATTCTAGTTTTATCTAAAGATGAACCGGGCACTATCGTGGTGGCTAAAATTGGAAGTCCGGCTGTCATCGGTGTTGGCCAGGACGAATTTTTCATCGCTTCGGACACGACCCCGATTATAGAATACACAGACAAAGTAATTTATTTAGAAGACGGAGAAATAGCAATAATAACAAACAGCATAAAAAATGGGAAACTTACAATTAAGAATATACATGATAATAAAGTAAAAAATCCTTACGTGCAAAAATTGGAAATGAAAATCGAGGAGCTGGAGAAAGGTGGTTTCCCCCATTTTATGCTTAAAGAAATTTATGACCAGCCCCAGTCAATCAAAGATAGTATGCGTGGACGAATGAACGCGAAAGGCGGTTTGATTAAATTGGGCGGGATAGAAAAATATCAAAAAAAATTATTGCAGGCCAAACGCATAATAATTCTAGCCTGCGGGACGTCTTATCATGCTGGACTGGAAGCCAAATATTTTTTCGAAGAATTAGCTCAAGTGCCTGTCTCTCTGGAATACGCTTCTGAATTTAGATATCGGAATCCGGTAATTTATAAAAATGATTTAGTAATTGCCATTTCCCAGTCGGGCGAGACAGCCGATACCTTGGCGGCGGTCAACTTAGCTAAAGAAAAAGGCGCAATAATTTTTGGTGTCTGTAATGTTGTCGGTTCATCTATTCCGCGCGCATCACACACCGGCGTATACACTCATGCTGGACCGGAGATAGGGGTGGCTTCCACTAAAGCTTTCACTGCGCAGATCACGGTGCTTTTATTGATGTGTCTTTGGTTAGGGCAGAAAAAAAAATTGTTCAGTCAGAGAAAAATGCAGAAACTCCTGAATGAACTTGAAGGTATTCCCAAAAAAGTTGAAGAAGCTTTGCGGTCCGATAATGTTGTAAAAAAAATCGCGCAGAAATTTCAAAAGACGAAAAATTTTATTTATCTGGGACGCGGATACGGTTTTCCGCTGGCCTTAGAAGGAGCATTGAAACTAAAAGAAATTTCTTATATTCATTCGGAGGGTCTTCCGATGGGAGAAATGAAACACGGGCCGATAGCCCTAGTTGACAAAAACACGCCGGTTGTTTTTATAGCCACCAAGGGTCCTTTATATGAAAAAGTTATCAGTAATATGATGGAAGTTAAAGCGCGCCGGGGCATGATAATTGCTATAATTACTCGGGGTGACACTGCTGCAAAAAAAATTGCTGACTATTCCATAGAAATTCCAGAGAGTTCTGATCTGATGATGCCACTAGTTGCTTCTATCCCGCTTCAATTGCTAGCTTATCATATTGCTTCTTTGCGCGGTTGTGAAATAGATAAACCGCGTAATTTAGCTAAGAGTGTTACTGTGGAATAGAATAATATAAACGATTACGTGCCAGTGACCTTGCGGGCTCACTGGCACGTTGGCAGGAAATCAAGATGTTTTTTGATCCTGCCATTGTTGCATTCTCGCCCTCACGGCGAGGGTGCGCTCGGCGGCCTCGCAGGCCGTCAACGCCACCCCGCCTGACACCATACACTTGGTGCCAGGGAAGGGGATAGAAATTTCCACCCCCCGTGAGGTTTTGACCATGCGCGAGCCGGCGACGTCCATCGCCTGCTCGAGAACTCCCTCACCCACGAATGGGTCGAGGGTTTCCGTTTTTTTTGTGGTCATGGAACACCTCGATCTGGATTATACAAATATTATAAACAAAAGCAATAGCTTTTTCCCATTTGTCTTTAAACTCCTTATGTATTAATATGTCAGTATGATTTCAAGGATATATGTGGTGCCAAAAGGGAAGGGTAGCAGAGTGGACTCTTATCTGATTGACTCTAAATTGTCTAAAAAAGATTTAACCAAGCTCGCTGAGGCGCTGACCAATCCGATTCTAGAAAAATATTTTATCAATAACTTGGAGGCCTTGCCTCCACTTGGAGGAAGAACCTCCAAGTTCACTTATGCGGTTGAGATTGGATACCTGCCAGGAGTGACAGATAATATTGCCCATACGGTCAAGGAGATAGCCAAAGATTTACTCAAAACCAAGTTAGAAGTTTATACTTCAAAAATTTATTTGGTCAAAGAAAATAGTAAAAATAAAGTTCAAGAATTTGCTCTAACATTACATAACCCCCTGATCGAGCGAGCCTATATTACGCGCGTAAAAAAAGGAAAAATAAATTTTCCCCTGAAAGTTCCCAAAGTAATTTTAAAGAAAACCAAGCCGGTCCTGAAAGTTTCGCTTGCAGTTCCGGACGAAGAACTTATTAAAATTGGCAAGGAGGGGATTATGGACAAGGGTATTCGCCGTGGACCATTAGCTCTTGATCTATCGGCTATGAAGGCTATTCAGGAATATTTTAAAAAATTAAAAAGAGACCCGAATGATATAGAAATCGAAGCGCTGGCGCAAACATGGTCTGAACATTGCAAGCATACTATTTTTGCCAATCCGATTGATGATATTAGAGATGGACTCTATAGAACTTACATTAAAGGCGCCACTAATTTAATCCGCAAAAAACTTGCCCGCCGTGGTGGGGATTTCTGTGTCTCTGTATTTTCGGACAATGCTGGCGGAATAATTTTTGATAAAGATTTTTTAATAACCCACAAAGTTGAAACGCACAACAGCCCTTCGGCTTTGGACCCGTTCGGCGGGGCTATTACGGGAATTGTCGGAGTAAATCGCGATACCATCGGTTTTGGATTGGGTGCCAAGCCAGTAGCCAACACCTATGGTTTTTGTTTTAGTCCTCCAACCGACGAGCGAAAATTTTTTAAAGATAAAAATCTAACTCAAGCTATGCTTCCGGCAAAAAGAATTATGGAAGGGGTTATAAGGGGCATTAATACTGGCGGGAATTGCTCTGGAATTCCGACTACAACGGGATTTATAAAATTTGATGATCGTTATCGAGCCAAGCCGATGGTTTTTGCCGGGACTGTCGGATTGATTCCAAGGAAAATAAACGGACATTTTTCTCATGAAAAAAATGCTCGGGCCGGGGATTATATTGTTGTTGTCGGCGGAAGAGTTGGCTTAGATGGAATACACGGGGCAACTTTTTCTTCGGTATCTTTGGACACAAACTCGCCTGCGACCGCAGTGCAAATCGGCGATCCGATCACTCAAAAAAAATTAAGCGACGCGATTGTCAAAGAAGCGCGCGACATGAATTTATACAACAGTATCACCGACAATGGCGCGGGAGGACTTTCGTGTTCGGTCGCGGAGATGGCTAAAGAATCTGGCGGCGCCAAGGTGTTTTTAGAAAAAGTTCCGTTGAAGTATCCCGGCCTTCGCCCGTGGGAAATTTGGATTTCCGAATCACAGGAACGTATGACCCTCTCCGTGCCGAAGAAAAATTGGAATGAACTTCACCAGCTTATGCAAAGTCGTGGCGTGGAAGCAACGGTAATTGGAGAATTCACCAATTCTGGAAGGTGCGTGGTCAGTTATAAAAGAAAAAAAATAATGGATATGGATATGGAGTTTTTGCATAATGGGAGGCCGAAAGAACAATTAAAAACCTCACCCAAACCTCACCTCAATCCTCTCCTGAAAGGAGAGGAGGAATTCAGCCCCTTCCCCTTTCAGGGGAAGGCGGGGGATGAGGTTTACACCAAAGCTCTAGAAGACCTCCTCGCCAGCAAAAACATCTCTGGATTTTCTTTTATCTCCCAGCAATATGACCACGAAGTGCAAGGGTCTTCTGTTTTGAAACCTCTCTCTGGCCGAGGTCGCATAAACACCGACGCGCAAGTTTTTCGTCCAGTTTTAAATTCAAATAAAGGGGTTGTGGTGTCACAAGCACTTTACCCTTCGTATTCGGACATCAACACCTATCACATGGCCGCTTGCGCAATAGATACGGCAGTCAGAAATGCAATCTGCGCCGGTGGGACCCTCTCGCACTTGGCGATACTGGATAACTTCTGTTGGTGCTCATCGAATGATTCTATACGCCTCGCTGAGCTCAAAGACGCTGTCAAAGCTTGCTATGACTATGCCGTTGGCTATGGCACGCCCTTTATTTCCGGCAAAGATAGCATGTTCAACGATTTTCATGGTTATGATGAAAGAGGAAATAAAACTGATATCTCTATTCCACCGACTCTGCTTATTTCCGCGATTGGCGTAATGCCGGATATTTCTAAAACGATCTCGCCGGAATTTAAAAATGCGGGCGATGTGATTTATTTATTAGGGGAAACGCATGATGAGCTTGGAGCGAGTGAGTATTATAAAATGCTGGCTGAGAATCACCACCCCGCCCTAAAGGGCACCCCTCCTCCACAAGGAGGGGAGGGTAGCGCTATCGGCAACAATGTGCCGAAAGTTAATTTAGAAAAAAATTTAAAAATTTATTTAGCGCTAGAAAAAGTTATTCAGAAAGAGCTGGTGGCGTCTGCATTATCCGTAACTTCAGGCGGACTCGGCATCGCTCTCGCCAAAGCCTGTGTAGGCGGAATGCTCGGATGCAATGTTTCTATAAAAGATTTACCCGGAGGCGTTGCCTCCGTAGAAGCTAAACTATTTGGAGAGAGCCAGGGCAGAATTTTGGTATCTGTATCTCCAAGAAATGTAAAATTTTTCGAGAAATTAGTGCAAAATATTTCTTACACCCAACTTGGAAAAACAGAAAAAAATGGTAAAATTACAATCACAGACAATAAAACCCAGGTGGTCGAAACAAACGTCAAAAAGCTGCATACGATTTATCATAAATTTTCCAACAAAATGAAGTGATACAATATCTGCTATGGCTAAGTTTGTATCACTAAATAAATTATGAAATCAGAAACAAAAAACTGCCAAAGTTGTAAAAAAGATTTCGTCATTGAACCGGATGATTTTGGGTTTTACGAAATGATAAAAGTCCCTCCGCCCGTTTGGTGCCCGGAATGCAGAAGACTGCGCAGGCTGGCTTGGTTTGGTTACCGGATTTTATACAAAAGAAAATGTGATTTCACGGGAGAAAATATCATCACTTTCTACCATCCGGATGTGCCTTGTAAAATCTATAAGCAAGACGTCTGGTGGAGCGACAAGTGGGACGCGAAAAGCTACGGGCGTGACTATAATTTTTCCCGGCCATTTTTTGAGCAGTATAAAGAATTGCTGGAAGAAGTCCCTAGAGCGGCGCTCCATACCGAATACACTACGCTCACAAATAGTGAATACTGTAATGCGGTAAGCTACTCAAAGAATGCTTATTTATGTTTTAGACTTATTACGGGAGAAGATAATGCGTATAGCAATTTCGTCTTAAGTGTGACAAATTGCCTGGACATCGCATTCACAATTAATTCAGACCTTTGTTATGAAACAGTCGATGTCGGACACAGTTTTCAAACTTTTTTCTCACAAGACTGCCATAACAGCCAAAATATTTATTTCTCCCGGGATTTAGTGAACTGTAGTAATTGTTTTTGTTGCACCTCCTTACGCAACAAAAGTTATTGTATTTTTAATGCGCAATTATCAAAAGAAGACTATGAAAAAAAATTCAAGGAATTTGATTTTGGCTCAATAGCAAATCTGGAGAAAATCAAAAAAGAAGCTTATGATTTTTCTTTAAAACATCCGCGCCGGGCATTAAGAGTAGTAAATGGCGTAAATACTTCGGGAGAATATATTTACAATTCCAGAAATGTACACGATGTATACCATGTTGCGGATTCTGAAAATATTAAATATTGCAACATTTTTATCAAAGGAGGCGTAAAAAACAGCTACGATTATACTTACTTCGGAACAAACTCAGAAATGATGTATGAGTCAACTTGGTGCGGGCATAATTCGAGCAACGTCCGCTTCGCCGTCTGGAATTATAGAAACCACGACACCGAATATACTTTTTCCTGCCACGGATGCGAATATGTTTTCGGATGTGTCGGACTAAATAAAGCATCGTATTGCATTTTTAACAAGCAATATCCCAAAGAAGAATATTTTCCGCTGGTGGAGAAGATAAAAAAGCAGATGAATGAAATGCCTTTTATTGACAGAAGGGGATTAGAACATAAATATGGGGGACAAATTCCCGTTGATCTTTGCCCATGGGCCTACAATGAATCCACCGCTTATGAATTTTTCCCTATTAAAAAAGAAGAAGCACTTGCTAAAGGATTCACTTGGCGCGATCCGGATCAACGCGAATATCAAGATGCTAGCATGGTAATGCCAGAGCATATCAAAGACGTTACTGACGAAATATTGAAAGCAATCTTAAAGTGCGAAGCCTGCGGTAAAAATTACCAAATTATTCCGAAAGAATTAGTATTCTTGCGCCGATTTAATCTGCCGATTCCGGACCATTGTCCGCTCTGTCGCGACCGAGCCCGGATTAAACAATTAAATCCGATGCAAATTTACGACCGGACCTGTGCCAAATGCGGTGCCGTAATCGAAACTTCTTATGCTCCTGACCGACCAGAGATAGTTTATTGCGAAAGTTGTTATAAGCAAGAGGTTTATTGAATGATACCCCCTCCTTTCTCCTCCCCCTACTGTAGGTGGAGGCAGGGTAGGGGTAAAAACAATGAAAACAAAACCAAAAATTATAATTATGTCCGGCTACGGACTAAACTGTGAAGAGGAAACAAAATTCGCCTTTGATTGGGCGGGCGGGGAAACCGATATTGTGCACATTAATGACTTGATAAAAAAGCCAACGATGCTCTCTAAATATCAAATTCTTGCATTCCCTGGGGGGTTTGCTTATGGCGATGATACCGGCAGCGGAAAAGCTTACGCCAATAAATTTAAAAACCATTTATCAAAAGAACTGAAAGAATTTTTAGCTCGCGACACTTTACTTATTGGCATTTGCAACGGATTCCAAATAGTCACCAACCTAGGAATTTTGCCCGGCGCTCTGACTTACAATAAAAATGGAAAATATTTAGACAGATGGGTTGATTTAATTATTCCCCCCTCCCCTTCGGGGAGGGGCAGGGGGAGAGGTGGAAGTCCCTGGCTCACCGGCATCAAAAAAATCTCTTTACCGATAGCCCACGGAGAAGGGCGCTATATTAGAGACAACAAGGATGTAGATATAGCATTTAAATACGTGAAGGGAGAAATTTGCAAGTTTCAAAATTTGGAAAAAAATCCAAATGGTTCGGATTATGACATTGCCGGGGTTTTAGCATATAATGGGAGGGTTCTTGGTATGATGCCACATCCGGAACGGGCGATGTTTTCTGAACAGAATCCAATGTGGTACGCAAACAAAAAAGTTCCTAAAGAGGGAGCAGGTTTAAAAATTTTTAAAAACGCTATAAATTATTTCTCCGCCCGAGGCGGATCCGCCTTTGGCGGAAAGTAATATGTCCGAGCTCAAAGAAAAATGCGGGATCGTAGGAGTCTATGGCCGGGGATTGCCGGTCTCTCGATTATGTTTCTTCGGACTCTTCGCTCTACAGCATCGCGGCCAGGAAGCATCGGGCATTACTACAAGTGATGGAAAAAAATTTTATACTCATAAGGGTGCGGGGCTTGTATCTCAGGTTTATCGAGAGGAAGATATTGAGAAACTCTCTGGGGACATTGGAATCGGACATAATAGATATTCTACATCAGCCGGCGGCGCTTTAAATCACGCCCAGCCAGTGGTGAACGATGCGGGCACTTTTGCTTTGGCGCACAACGGAAATTTGCCCTCGGTGAAAACGCTTCAGGATTTTTTAAAATCCAAAAACGCGCTGAAGAATGATCGTAGCGACTCCGAGCTGATCGCTGATGCTATAGACTTTTATTTAAATCAGGGTCTATCCTTACCGGAGGCAATGGAAAAAACATTTCCATTGCTGACGGGAGCTTTTTCTCTGGTAATGATGACAAAGGATACATTGATCGCCGTGCGCGACCAATACGGCATGAGACCTCTGTGCTTGGGTTCACTAGCTTCTTCTTCGGGAGATGGATTCGTGGTGGCATCCGAGACTTGCGCCCTGAAAACTATCGGAGCGAGTTTCATTCAAGAAGTTCTGCCGGGAGAAATGCTTGTCATAAATGAGAGCGGGCAAAGATGCATGAACTTGGCTCCGGCTACACCCCAACACGACATTTTTGAATATGTTTATTTTGCCAGACCGGACAGCGTGTTAAACGGCAGACTTATTTATGATGTGCGGAAAAATTTCGGGAAGACACTGGCGCAAGAATGCAAGGATCTGAAAGTTGACGCGGTCATACCGGTGCCGGATACGGCTATGCCAGTGGCCATCGGATTCTCGGAAGCCTCCGGCATACCGCTTGAACTTGGGCTGGTAAAAAATCGTTATGTACACAGGACTTTTATTGAACCGACCCAAGAATCGCGCCGGCAAAGCGTAGCCCTAAAATTGGTTCCCTTGCCGGAAGTGCTGGAAGGAAAGCGAGTGGCGGTGATAGATGATTCAATCGTGCGGGGTCATACTTCCAAAAAATTAGTTGAATCATTATTCAACAATGGCGCTAAAGAGGTGCACCTTCTTATTTCTTCTCCGCCAGTACGCTTCCCGGATTTTTACGGAATTGACACGCCCAAGCAAGACGAGTTGATCGCTTCAAGTAAAACCGTGGAGGAAGTTAGAAAATTCTTGGGAGCTACGTCACTGCACTATTTATCTCTGGAGGGAATGATAAAATCTATCGGCTTGCCGCAAAATCAGCTCTGCACTTCTTTTTTCACCGGTGAATATCCGATAGATTTAAAAGAACGCGCGAGCGAAGTAAATCACAATGTCCCAAAAGAATAAATTAAGATTGGCTATTTTAGTCCATCATGGTGGAACGCAAACGAACCTTAAAGCAATCAAGGAAGCTGTTGATGCCGGAAAAATAAATGCTGAGATTTCGGTAGTAATACCGGATACCGACGAGATTATGCCGATTCTAGATAAAGTATCACCGGACTACATTTGCCTTTGCGGTTGGAAGAAAATTATTCCTGACGATCTTCTGCTTAAATATCCGAATAAAATTTTAAATTTACATCCCGGCTTGATTCCGGATGATATCGATGGCATCGTAAAAAACCCAGATGGTACGGATGCTCTGTGGAACAAAGGAATGTATGCCGAGAAATCGATTAAAAAATTTCTTGACCAAAAAGCCACTTATGCTGGATCTTCTATTCACTTTTTGACATCAGATTTTGATTTCGGGTCGGTTCTGGGTAAAACTTTTGAAAAAATTGAAGTTGGAGATAATGTAGAATCTTTATATCAAAGGTTGAAGAAAAAAGAAAATCAGCTATATGTCGAAGTTTTAGAAAAACTGACCCCGTGTTCAATGTTCAACCCTCGGTGTTGAACACTAGCGAATCCCATTCTAATTCCTCCTGCAACATTTTTGTACCACTATTTTTAACAAAATCATGATAGTCCTCTCCATCTTTAAATTGCCCAAGAATTATGTCCGTAGCAAGCAATTTGCCCCAGCGATTTTTATTAACAAAATCCTGGTAACTAGAATACATATATTTTTCCTCTTTATTCTGCCACCTTATTGTGGTAAATTCTGATATATTATTATAGAAACTTAAGATGGCTGTTTTTAAATTATGCAAAAATTAAAAATTTTAATAATCGGCGGGGGGGGAGGCAGGGAGCATGCTATCGGCTGGAAAGTGGCGCAATCGCCGCGGGCGGGGGAATTGTTTTTCGCTCGGGGGAATGCTGGGACGGCTGGCCTCGGAACTAATTTAGAAATTAAAGAGACGGATATTTCTAAACTTATTGATTTCGCTAAAAAAGAAAAAATAGATCTTACTTTAGCGCTTTCCGATGACCCCTTGGCTCTCGGCATAGTAGATCAATTCCAAAAAGAGAATTTGCGCATCTGGGGCCCGACCCGATCTGCGAGTGAGCTTGAATGGTCTAAAGCATATTCCAAAGATTTTATGCGTCGCAATAATTTACCGACGGCAAAATTTGAGATATTCAAAGATTTCGAAAAAGCAAAAGAATATGTAAAAAATCACCCCTTGCCAATTGTGATCAAGGCTGACGGTTTGGCTTTCGGCAAAGGAGTTGTCATCTGTCAAAATTTAAGCGAAGCATATGAGGCACTCGAAAATATATTAGTAAAAAAAATATTCGGGGATTCCGGCAACGAAGTAGTGATAGAAGAGTTCATGACCGGGCCGGAAATTTCAATTCATGCGTTTTCGGACGGAGAAAATTACAAAATCTTTCCTCCATCGCAAGATCATAAAAAAATATTTGACGGGGATAAAGGTCCGAATACTGGCGGGGTCGGCGCGATCGCGCCTCTGCCCTTTGTGGATCAGAAACTTTTTAAACAAATTGAAGAAACAATTGTAAAACCGACTCTGGAAGCATTAAGAAAAGAGGGCAGGCCTTTCGTCGGACTCCTTTATCCGGGGCTGATGCTCACCTCTGAAGGTCCAAAAATTCTTGAATATAATGCTCGTCTGGGCGATCCAGAAGCAGAAGTTTACATGCGGCTCTTAGAAAATGACCTGCTGGACATCATCGAAGCGAGCTTGGATCAAAAATTAAATAATATAAAAATGAAATGGAAAAATTCTTTCGCCTGCAACATTGTTCTCTCGTCCTTGGGCTATCCTGGAAATTATGAGAAGGGGGAAATAATAAAAGGTATTGACGAGGTGGAAAAAATGCCTGAAATCGTAATTTTCCACGCCGGAACAAAATTGGATGATCAAGGAAATCTAGTAACCAACGGCGGGCGAGTCTTGGGGGTTTCGGCTGTCGGTAATTCTTTGCAAGAAGCATTGGATAAAGCTTACAAAGCCATAGAGAAAATTTCTTTCGAAGGTATGCAATATAGAAAAGATATTGGTAAAAAGGCTTTGGGAATGCTAGTATAGCTGTAAGTTTATATTATAAATTAGTAAATTTATAACTGATGAAAAATAACCCAAAAGTAGGCATAATTATGGGCTCGGATACGGATTTGGCTATATTTGCCGAAGTCGGGACGATACTTGAAGAATTTGGCGTCTTTTATGAAATGACGGTTGCTTCGGCCCATCGCGCGCCGGACTTAGTGTATGAATATGTGAGGAAGGCTAAAGATCGCGGAATTAAAATCATCATTGCTGGAGCGGGCGGGGCGGCGCATTTGGCCGGAGTGACAGCGTCACTAACAACGCTTCCAGTTATCGGCCTACCGACCAAAGCCAAAACTTTAGACGGACTTGATTCACTTTTATCTACGGCCCAAATGCCCCCCGGAGTGCCGGTGGCAACGGTCGGCATCAACGCTGGAAAAAACGCCGGACTTTTGGCTGTCCAGATACTGGCGACCAGCGACAAAAATTTAGAAAATAAATTAGTCGCCTATAAAGAAAAATTGCAAGAGGAAAATAAAATGAAAGGCGAGAAACTTTTAAAAATCGGATATAAAAAATATTTGGAGCAGAAATAAAAAACTACGATGCAGAAATTATCTTACAAAAATTCTGGCGTTAATATTGATGTTGCTAACAATACCAAAAATAATATAGCCAGAATTCTTGCGAGACAAAACAAAAAAGTGCTCAATCAGGTTGGAGCTTTTGCGACGCTATATGATGGCACTTTTCCTGAATACAAGCATCCGATTTTAGTGTTTAAAACAGAGGAGCCGGGAACAAAACAAAAACTAGCTATGGAAAATAACAGTATTGAAACACTTTGTTACGATCTGATTGGGCACTTGATAAATGATGCTGTAGTGATGGGGGCTAAGCCGCTTTCTGTGCAAGATTGCATTGTTTGTGGAAAAATGGAAAAAGATATCATTGTAAAAATTGTTTCTTCCTTGGCTAAAGCGTGTAAAGAAAATGGGTGTTTGTTAACCGGGGGAGAGACATCGGAACAGCCTAGTGTTGTGGAAGAAGGGACTTATATACTTACAGCTAGTATTACTGGGGTAGTAGAAAAAAATTTAATAATTGACGGTTCAAAAATAAGGGAGGGGGATATAGTATTGGCCCTGGCTTCTAGTGGAGTGCATACCAACGGCATTTCGTTAGTCAGAAAAATAATAAAACAGTTTCCAGGAATTCTTAAAGAAAAAGTAGATGGAAAATTATTTATTAAAAACATTTTGATACCTCATAGATGTTATTATAATAGTTTAAAAGATTTATTTGGAAAAAGGGGATTGGTTGGATTAGCGCATATAACCGGAGGGGGCATAAAAGAAAATCTAAATAGGATTTTACTGCAGGATTTAGATGCTGTAATTAATGTAAATAAAATAAAAATTTTAAATATTTTCAAAACACTAAAGAAATTTGGCAAAATAAAAGATAATGATATGTTTAGAACATTTAATATGGGAGTAGGAATAGTTGCCGTAGTTAAACAAAAATCTGCAGAAGAAATAAAAAATCACATTAAAAAATTCGGCATAGATACTTACGAAATAGGTAAAATTATCAAAGGAAACGGTAAGGTAATTTTGAAACAATGAACATTCTAAAGGAAACAAATTTTAAAAATCTGGGAGAAAAATACACCGGCAAGGTGCGGGATGTTTACGTGCAAGGGGATAAAATAATTTTGGTTTCCACGGATCGATATTCCGCTTTTGATAGAAACTTAGCGCTCATTCCTTGCAAGGGACAAGTGCTGACCGGGGTCAGCAAATTTTGGTTTGAACAAACGAAAGATATCGTCCCGAATCATGTTTTAGATTTCCCCGATCCGAATGTTGTGGTAGCAAAAAAGTGCACCGTGCTTCCGGTTGAGATGGTTGTGCGCGGCTATATTACCGGCGTGACCGGAACTTCCACTTGGACTTTATACCAAAAGGGCCAAAGAGATTTCGGCGACTTTGTTCTGCCGGATGGGATGCACAAAAATCAAAAGTTGGAAAAGCCGGTGATCACCCCGACTACTAAATTTGAAGAACATGATCGACCGCTGACCAGTAAAATTATTTTGGAAGAAAAAATGATGACGTTGGAAGTGTGGCGAAAAATTTCGGATATTGCTTTGAAACTTTTCACCCGCGGACAAGAAGTGGCATTAAGTAAGGGACTTATTTTAGTGGACACAAAATATGAATTCGGGCTGACGTCTGATGGGGAAGTGATGTTAATTGATGAAATCCACACGCCGGATTCTTCCCGTTACTGGCAATCAAAAACATACGGAGAGCGTATTCTCAAGGGGCTAGAGCCAGAAAATTTTGATAAAGAATTTCTGCGTCTGTGGTTCAAAGAACACTGTGATCCCTACAAAGACAAGATTCTTCCAGCCGCGCCAGCGGAATTAGTTGAAGAATTATCTCGCCGTTACATACAAATTTACGAGCAAATCACCGGAAATATTTTCAAAATTGATTCAGGAGATATCGCAAAGAGAATAGAAAATAATCTTAAAAAGTATCAAATATAATGAGTAACAAAACTTTAGATAGTCTCAAAACTATTTTAGATAAAAATAAAGATAAGTGTATTACTATCATAGGAACGACCTGTACGGGGAAAACGACTTTAATGAAAGATATTGCGGAAGCAGTTTCAATTAGTGAATTAACTTCTCCTCTTACCGGAAACGAAAAAGAATTTGTAAATAAAACACCATGGACAAAAGAAATTGGTGAAAAAGTTTTTGAACTAAAAGGCAAGAAGGCTATTGTTGTGCCCGGGCATCCAGCTTTTGGAACTGTATTTGCATCAAATAGTGAGCTTCTGGTTTACTTGCAAATAAGTGATAACTTACTGAAAGAAAGAGTAAAACAAAGGAATGTTAATTTTTCTGATGCAAAGGCAATGCAATTATGGATTGAGGAAAAAATTAAAAAATCATCGTTACCAGTAATTGTTATAAATATAGAGTGACAAACCTAGCGATAGCAAAGTTTGTCACTGCTGATTGTATGCTTTTTTATAACTTATTTATTTCTTAAATTTATAATCTCGGGCAAGTTTAAAAGTTTTTATACAATCAAGAAGTTTAATATGTTTTATGTAACTCAAAAATTCTTCTGGTAAGGGAGATGGACCGACCCAGACGCTTCTTTGGATCATGTCATAGTTGAATTTTTTTAGATGAAAACGAAACCATTCTCTTTCTGCTTTGCGAACTTCCGGAATATCAAAAATAACTAATAAGTTTTTAGAAGATTCTTTACTAAAAGGAGATTTAAAAAGTTGCAGTCTAGCCTTTCTTCGCGCCATGTATCTTTTTCCACTTTCGCTCAGTTTCAAAAAAGAACCCTGAAATGTTGTATATTCTTTCTTTTTTAGACGAGAAAGAGCTGTATTAATAGAATTCCTTTTATAATTCTTAAATACGGGTAACCCAAATATATTTACTGATACGCCTTTATATTTAAATTGAGGTGTTTGAAATAATTCAAGAAGATCGCTTTGAATACTCATACACACCATTATATTCCTAAATAATACCAGTGACAAGCCTAGCTATCGCAGAAAGTGTCACTGTTGCGAATTTTGAATAAATAACTTAGAATAACTACATGGTAAGAAATAGTACAAACTCATTAAATTTAATCTCACCGATAGACGGACGCTATGAAAAATACACCAGGGATCTTGCGCCATATTTCAGTGAGTCCGCCTCCATGAAATATAAAATCCTGGTGGAAGGGGAGTATTTGATTGCTCTTTCGGAAACGTCTGGCGTTGGAGTGAGAAAATTAAGTGAAAAAGAAAAAATTTTAATTAGAAATTTGTCTAAGAATTTTGGAGAAGAAGATGCGAAAATTATCAGCGCGATTGAACTTAGGGGTTATAAAAATATCCAAGCCACCAATCATGATTTCAAGGCAATTGAATATTATATTAAAGAAAAATTGGGAGGAACAAGTCTAAAAGATGTTTTGGAGTTCGTGCATTTCGGATTAACTAGCGAAGATCCGGGCAATATTGCCTACGCTTTAATGATCTCGGATTCTTTAGAAGATGTTCTACTGCCCGCTATTTCTAAAATAGTGTCCGAGTTAGATATTCTGGCAAAAAAATACAAAAATCTCCCGATGCTTGCGCGCACTCATGGACAGCCAGCTTCGCCGACTACTTTTGGCAAAGAGTTTAAGGTCTTCGCTAACCGATTGAAACAACATTCCGACATTCTCAAGAATATAAGAATATCAGCCAAGCTAAACGGCGCGACGGGCAATTATAATGCACTATATGCGGCATATCCTAGCGTTGACTGGATAAAGTTTAGTAAAAAATTTATTGAAAGTTTTAACAAAAATCGTTCGCAGAAATTGCAAGTGAATTTGATTACGACGCAGATTGAATGCCATGACAGTTATGTGGCTATCTTTGATACCCTAAGACGAATCAATACTATTTTAGTAAATTTCAATCAAGATATGTGGAGATACATTTCTGACGGCTGGATAGAGCAAAGACCCGTAGCGGGGGAGGTGGGGTCTTCAACTATGCCCCATAAAATAAATCCGTGGTTTTTGGAAAACAGCGAGGGAAATTTGGGCATGGCCAATGCTCTGTTTGAATTTTTTGGAAGAAAACTTCCTATATCGCGTTTGCAAAGAGATTTGTCCGATTCTACGGTCCTGCGAAATATCGGCACGGCCTTTGGGCACAGTCTGATAGGTTTTCAATATTTAAATAATCAGCTCGGTCGAACCGTAGTCAATAAAGAAAAGGCGCTGGAAGATTTGAATAATCATCCGGAAGTAATTACCGAGGCTATTCAAACTATTCTGCGCCGCGAAGGCGTGGCTATGCCTTATGAAAAATTAAAAGCACTGACCCGCGGCAAAAAAATTTCCTTGCCAGAGATCCACAAATTTATTGATACTCTGGAAGTTAGTGATAAAATAAAGAAAGAGCTAAAAAAAATCACTCCGGAAAATTATATCGGTCTTGCCTCAAAGCTCGCTTCAAAATAGTATGGAAAATAAACTAATAGCTAAAAAAACTGCAATTATTTTACTTCTAATTTTGGCAGTAGTACCGGCGAAAATTCAGGCCCAGGCGACCAATGCCGGTTTTGTGCCTGGGAACATTTGGTATTCCAAGGATCCTTTTGAGGATGGGGATAAAATTAAAATATATACTCTAATTTTTAATCCGGATCTAAAAGAATTGGTGGGGACGGTGGTCTTTTTTGACAATAGTGTTTTTCTAGGTAAAAAAGATTTCACCGCCCTGGCTAAAGGAGTGAAAGATGTTTCTATTGATTGGACGGTCACCGCCGGAAATCACTTGATTTTCGGCAAGATTGAAAATTCTAAATTTTTATTAGCCAATGGAAAATACGAAGAAGTATATTTGTTAGAAAATAAAACACAAGAGAGTTCACGGACCGTAAGTAAAAAAATAAGTTTAAAAACTATCGACACGAATCTTAATTCAATACTAGATAATGCCAGCAGTGCCAGTTTAGATTCAATTAAAAATATTGGACAATCAATCGAAGAAAAAATACCGGATGTTATTTCCAAGCCTGTGATTCTGGCCACTAATGCACTTGAAACATTGCGTCAGGACATAGGCATTGCCTCCATGAAGAAAAAAGCAGAAGTTAAAAATCAAATCAAATTATTGGATTCAAATAACGCTAAAATTTCATCAAACTCAAAACAAAATACTCCCATGATAGAGCCGAGCAAACTTTTGAAGCCATTTAAGTATATAGAGCTTTTTGCGCTGGCTCTTTTTTCCACTACCTTCAACAATAAACTTATCTTTTACTGTGTTTTATTTCTTATTATTTTCTTTTTACTACGTTATATATGGCGCTCCGTATTTTAGCTTCTATTCTACTTCTTCTTTCAATACTTTTTATGCCTTTTTGGGTGTCTATAATATTAGCGTTTCTGGGTATCATTTATTTCTCTTTTTTTACGGAAGCAACTGTTTTATTTTTGCTGTCCGATCTGCTTTTTGGAGTAAAAGAAGTTAAATTTTTCGGCATAGTTTTTATTTCTTTTGTCATTTCCGTTTTACTTTTAGGGGTAATAGAATTTTCCAAAAAGAAACTTAAATTTTATGCTTAAGCAGAATAAAAATTTATTCGTGGAGCCGGATGAAATTTTTTTAGATTCAAAAAATGTGGAAAACTTCGATCGCCAACAATTCGAAGGTCGACTGGAAAAACCAATACCAAGGAGAACAATTATGTCGCTTGGTATTTTGTTCCTTTTTTTTGTTGGAATATTTGGAATCCGTCTTTGGTACTTGGAAATACAAAAAGGGGAGACGTATCTGAAAAGAAGCGAGAATAATATTCTACAGAAAGTTATCATTTTTACCGACAGGGGAATAATTTATGATAGAAACAAGAAAGAACTCGCCTGGAACAAAAAGACGGAAGATTCATCTATCGTGCGTTCGTATCTATCTCCCGGATTTTCGCACCTTGTAGGTTACGTGAGCTATCCGGCAGAAGACCAAAGTGGGAATTATTGGCAAACAGAATTTATAGGCAAAGATGGACTGGAAAAAGAATACAACGATAAAATAAAAGGGGAGAATGGCTCAAAGATAATAGAAACAAACGCACTTGGAGAAATACATTCAGAAAACATTGTAAACACTCCGACAAAGGGAGTGGACTTGGTGACTACCATTGATTCTCGAATCCAAAAAGAATTATTTACTCTTATTAAAAATTTATCAGAACATAATTCTTTTGCCGGAGGTGCAGGAATACTGATGGATGTTCAAAATGGAGAGATGCTAGCTTCGACTAGTTTTCCTGAATATAATTCTGAAATTCTCTCGCAAGGTAAAGATACGAATTTAATCAATAAGTACATCACTGACAAAAGGAAATTTTTCTTAGATAAGACAATTTCAGGACTCTACACTCCGGGCTCAGTCGTCAAACCATTTCTCGCCATTGGCGCTTTGACGGAGGGCATAATCGACCAATACAAACAAATCCTTTCGACTGGTTCTATTTCAATCCCCAATCCTTATTTCCCAAAGCAAAAAAGCGTTTTCAAAGACTGGAGGGTAAACGGTTGGACAGACATGAAGCAAGCTTTGGCAGTCTCTTCTGATGTCTATTTCTACACTATCGGCGGAGGATTCGGTGATCAGAAGGGGTTAGGAATAGTAAATATAGAAAAATACGCAAAACTTTTCGGCATCGGCCAGAAGACGGGTATAGATCTGCCGGATGAAAAAGGAGGCACGATACCATCGCCAGAATGGAAAATGCAAAATTTCAAAGGTGATCCATGGCGCATCGGAGACACTTATCATACTGCTATCGGACAATATGGATTCCAAGTCACCCCGCTCGAGATGGCGCGCGCTGTCTCGGCTATCGCGAATGATGGCAAACTAGTAACTCCGCATTTCATATTAGGCGATACCAATAAAGAAAGTGCAGTTTCAATTGTTGGTCTTAAAAAAGAATATTTTGACGTCGTGCATGAAGGCATGAGGCAAGCAGTGACATACGGCACGGCGGCGGCGCTCAATGTGCCCTATGTACAAGTAGCAGCCAAGACCGGTACCGCCCAGCTCGGAATAAATAAAAACAAAGTGAACTCGTGGGTCATAGGCTTCTTCCCATACGAAAATCCGAAGTACGCCTTCACAGTGATGATGGAAGCCGGCCCGACTACAGGCGGAGGCGGAGGAGCGGGAGCCGTCATGCGCACCCTCCTTGACTGGATGACCATATATACTCCGGAGTATTTTAATTGACTTTTAACCTTAAGAAGTGTTATAATATAATTAGC
>OBEQ011366063.1_pt1 | contig 21494 bp, 24 predicted proteins | sample 1670901 | NCBI WGS metagenome assembly OBEQ01 (sample SAMEA104232315, study PRJEB22302) | groundwater metagenome | biome: forest; feature: aquifer; material: groundwater | place: USA | collected 2011-08-07 | depth 5.4 m
ATGGTTATCAAAACTGAACGTACGCTAAAAACAATTACTTTTTATGAATTTGAAAAAGTCGAGATGTACGCGCTGAAGCTTTTCTCGGTGTTCGTCCTAGCGTTTATAATTTCGCTTGCCGCAAATGTGTTTTTATACGAATACGGGCTTCACTCAACTCTAGGTGCGTTGATTTCGCTTATCGCTTCGTTGTTAGTTGTATTCGCTCCGCAGGCAATTGTTATGGATAACCAAGCGGCAAGATACGTGCCTAAAACTTCTTTATCTGTAATGACTAGAAAAATGCCGCTTTTCTTAAGTTATTTAGCAATTGCAGTTTTGCTAATTGCAATCGTTAGCCAGTTCTTCCTCTTCTTGTCAAACGCAGGCACATTTAGTCCAATAGTAGCTCAGCTGCTAGTAGTCGTTGTCAACGCAGTTATCTTAGTTCCATTCTTAGAAGTGTTAAAATCACAGATCTACTTATCTAAATACACGCTACTGTAAGTACGGTGGTTGGGATAAAAAGTAAACATGGCCGAAAACAAAAAAGAAGCCAAAACCGCTAAACCCCAAGCAAAGCAAAAAGAACCAATACGCGTACTTGACTTGATGTGCGGAGAAGGTAGGGTTCATTTGCCTGTAGCGTTGCGTTACAAAGATCGACTAGTCAGCTATGTTGGAGTTGACTGGAATAAACGCCGTGATTCACCTCGAGTTGTTTTGCCGAAAGCAACTGCGTGGATTCGTAGGCGTGGACAAAAATCTATCGCAGAGGTGCCTTCGAATGCTTGGGTAAGATTTTATCGAGAGGATCTTGATACAAAAAATCCAGGAAAGTTTAATGAAGCGCTTAAAAAAATAAGCAATGGCGAAAAATTTGATGAAATTCACTTTCATTTACCGAATCCGCCTTTAGGTTTTTCACATCACTTATTAATTGAGAGCCGCAAAGCTAACCTTGATGCAATCGCGTTTTTTCTTAAACCCGGCGGAAGATTGTTCCATTTTTTTGATCGATATAGTCCAATAATGCCAGCTGAACTTAATCCAAATGTAGGTATTGAGTACGTTCTACCTCCAGATGCTGTGATGTTAAGTGATCACGTAGCAAAGATTAACCACCATATTGCAGGGTCTGGATTGAAGTTGGGTAGCTATGCTATGTTAATTCCGCCACATATAACTGACAATCCAAAACTGTGGAAATCCTCGAAAACTCAGAAGAGTGTTGATTTACAGTGGTTAGCCACGTTACACTCTCGTTACGCCAAACAAGCCACTCACTTTGTTGTTTTAAGAAAGCCGCGTTAATCTCTTCGGTAAATACGCGCAAATAGTTTTAAACTTGGCCTGTGCAATCGTCTTCTTACAAAATGTCTAATATTCTTATTGTTTCGGAAAAGCCCAGTTCTGCGGAGAAGATAGCTGAGTCGCTTGGTAAATCTGTTAAGAAGCAGGGTTACTTTGAGGTAAGGCAAGGTAAGGATTTGATTTACGTTGCGCCGGCTGTTGGCCACTTGTATACTTTAGTGCAAAAAGAAAAGTCGTCTAAGTTTCCAGTTTTTGACTTAAAGTGGGTTGAAACGCCTCAAGCAAGTGAACATTTTCAATACGCTGAAAAATATTTAACTGTACTTAAAAAACTCGCGAAGCTAGTTGACAAAGTGGTAATCGCTTGTGACTACGATATCGAAGGTGAGTTAATCGGCTATAATATTTGGCGTTTCATTGCGCCCAAATTACCTGCCAAGCGAATGCATTTTTCTACGTTGACAAAAGAAGAGTTACAAGAATCTTTTGCAAACCCCGGCGAAGTGCCAATTCCATTTGCACAAGCAGGAGAAGCGCGTCACATGCTAGACTGGTTTTTCGGCATAAACATGAGTCGAGCGTTGATGTCGGCAATTAAGTCAGCTGGCCGATTCAAAGTAATGAGCATTGGCCGCGTACAAGGTCCAGCGCTTGCCATTCTCAGCCAACGTGAAAAAGAAGTAATTGCGTTTATCCCTGTTCCATATTGGCAAGTGTTTGCAGATGTAAATCAAGTTCAGTTTGTCCATGAAAAAGACAGATTTTCAGATAAGACGCAAGCCGAACAAATAGTTTTAACAACGCCGAAAAAAGGAGAAATAACTAATCTCAAAAAATCAATTTCACAACTCGCTCCGCCGCACCCGCATGACTTAACTACGTTGCAAATGGATTCATACGCTGCGTTTGGCTTTACTCCAGCTAAGACGCTTGAGTTAGCTCAATTTTTATACGAAAACGCTTTCATCAGCTACCCGCGTACTTCATCGCAACAACTGTCAGAAAAACTCAACTTGAAAAAAATAGTTTCTCTACTCACAAAGCAGCCGAAATATGCAGCTGACGCTGAGAAGATACTTAAAACGAAAATGATTCCAAACAACGGCAAAAAAACCGACGCAGCACATCCTCCTATTCACCCAACTGGTTTACCTCCTGCTAAGCTCAACGATCAACATGCTAAATTATATGAATTAATTGTGCGCAATTTCTTGGCGTGTTTTGCAGAGCCAGCAAAACGTGAAAGCGTTTCAGTTGTTGCAACTTTTGGAGAACAGAAATTCAAAACAAGTGGTTCTCGAACAGTTTACGGCGGTTGGCTTGACTTCTTCCCGTTTCACGATGTTAAAGATACTGTTGTTGATTTTGAACAAGGGCAAAAAGTAGAGGCAAAGAAAATTTATTTGGAAGACAAAGAAACCAAGCCTCCAAATCGATTTTCGCCAGCTTCAATTGTAAAAAAACTAGAAGACTTGAACCTCGGAACAAAAGCAACGCGTGCAGAAGTAATTGAAACACTCTACTCTCGCGACTACATCGCAGATAAGAAAAGTATCCACGTAACTGAATTTGGTTTATGTGTTTACGATGCATTGGCTATGCATTGTCCTGGCCTTTTGAAACCAGAATTAACTCAAGTTTTTGAAGAACAAATGGAAGAAATAGAACAAGGCAAAGCAACTGTAAAACAAGTAGTTGACGGTGGACAAGTAACTGTTACTGCGCTTTGCAAAGAGTTCAAAGAACATGAAGTTGAAATCGGTAAACACTTGTTAACTTCGCTTAATTTTGCGTTGACAAAAGCAGCTGAGTTAGGCAACTGTAAGTGTGGTGGCAAACTACTTATTCGACATTCAAAGTTTGGCCAATTCGTTGGATGTAGTGCGTATCCTGCTTGTCATACGCTTTTTCCGTTGCCGCATAAAGCGTTCATTATTCCGACTGAAAAAATATGCGATAAATGTCACACGCCAATAATTGGGGTGCGGAGAAAAGAGAAAAAGTTCTTTTCAATGTGCCTTGACCCTAAGTGTGAAACAAAGGCGAATTGGGGAAATAAAAATTCAACTAGTAGTGCTACTAGTTCTAGCAGTGCTAGTCCAACTGTTGTAGTTAGTACTGGTGTTGCTAGTAATGCAGGCGCAGTACGTGTTGCTAGTCCGGTTGCTAATATTGTTCCAGTTAGCAATGTGAAGAAAAAAGTTGTGGTAAAGAAACCGCGCTCGTCTACTAAGTCGCCTAAAAAAGGTGCAGTAAAATGAAAGTCATTCTTGACCCGAGAAAATCCATTTTAGAAAATACTGTTGTGTATCGCGAAGAGGCTAAAAAATACCGACTAAAAGCTGCAGGTGCTGAAAAAGCTATTGGCGAAACAATGCGAGCAATTGAAGGTCAACAACAAGTAACCGTTGTTAAGACAAAGCGTAAAAATCAATGGTTCGACAAACTTCACCACTTCACTACGTCGAACGGTGTTTTAGTGGTTGGTGGAAAAAGCGCAAAGCAAAACGATGTTGTGTTTGCTAAACACTTGTTGCCGAACGAATATTTTTTACACGCTGATATACGTGGCTCGCCGGCTGTTGTAATAAAATCTCCAAATCCTTCTCCAAGTGATTTTCAAGAAGCAGCGGAATTCACAGCTAGTTACAGTAGTGCATGGAAGCGCAACTTTGGAAGTATTGATGTGTATGGCGTAAAAGGAGAAAATGTACGTAAACACTTTCAAGGTGGTTACTTAGATCAAGGAGCTTTTTCAATTATCGGTGAGAGACAATGGTTCAAAAATACGTTGCTCGGCCTCTATATTTGTCTTGACTCAAACACGTTGGCGTTTTGCGTGAAATCCATTTCAGCTAAGCCAAGCGGCTTGTGGGTTAAGCTTACTCCGGGTAAAATGGACCGGCAGCGTGTTTCAAAAACTATTAAAGCTTATTTTGCTAAGAAGTTATTCGAAGCTGGGAAAAAAGTCAAGCTAGACGAAGAAGAAATAGATAAACTACTTCCTGGCGATTGCGAAGTATCAAACGGTGTTTAACATATGGATCAAAAATTTATTGTACTCAAAGTTGCAGAAGCGCTTCAAATAGACTACGGTAAACGAATCATAAGAATGGATTCAACTAGCCGTGAACAATTATCAGTCACAACTGGCGATGTAGTTGAAATAAAAGGAAAACGAAGCGTAGCCGCAATTGTCTTGCCAGCTCATCCGTCAGACGAAGGCCTCGGCATAATTAGAATGGATGGTATACTGCGTCAAAACGCAAGTGTCGGTCTTGGTGACCGCGTTAAGATTCTAAAAGCATTAATCAAGCCAGCGAAGAAAATTTCACTTGCTCCAAACCAGCCGTCTCGCTACGCTCCTGGCTTTGACCAATACGTGAAAAAGAACTTAATCGGCAAACCACTTTCAAAAGGAGACTACTTATCTGTAAACGTGTTCGGTACTGGATTTCCATTTGCAGTTGCGCAAACTAATCCAACTGGTTTAGTTATTGTAACTGAACAAACTGAATTAACTCTCCACGAAGAGCCACTTAAAGAGCTCGGCAAAATTGCTACTATTTCTTACGATGATTTAGGTGGAATGAAAGACGAAGTACAGAAGATACGCGAAATGATTGAACTACCAATGCGTCACCCAGAATTGTTCGAACGTTTAGGAATAGAGCCACCAAAAGGAGTGCTGCTATATGGTTCACCTGGAACCGGAAAAACTCTTTTGGCAAGAGCAGTTGCAAGTGAAAGTGAAGCGCACTTCATCACAATTGCTGGTCCAGAAATCGTAAGCAAATACGTCGGCGAAGCAGAAGAAAAACTACGTAAACTATTCGCAGAGGCTGAAGAGAATTCGCCTTCAATTATTTTCATCGACGAAATTGATGCAATTGCGCCAAAGCGAGAAGAAGTAGTTGGCGAAGTTGAGAAAAGAATAGTGTCACAATTACTTACTTTGATGGACGGGCTCAAAAGCCGTGGTCAAGTCATAGTCATTGGCGCAACCAATCGGCCAAACAGTATTGACCCAGCGCTCCGTAGACCGGGCCGCTTTGATAGGGAAATTGAAATCGGCGTACCTGACAAAAAAGGACGCAAAGAAATTTTACAAATTCACACTCGTGGAATACCAATTAACCATTTTGAACCATTTGCAGTTGCTGGAGCGATTATAACTTACTTTGGCGAGTTTGATGTGAATATTACCCAAAAACTTAACAACTTTGTTCGAGATAATCAGCAAAAATCAGATGATCTATCTAAAGAAATTAAAGAACTTGAGCAGGATCAGAAAGAACTTGAATCTGAGATTAAAATTGCCCACAAGAAACTACAAGGGCTTGTGTCTGAACCTAGTAGAGATGATTCTTTTTCTGTTACAAATCGGATTAGAAAAATACTGGTTGATTTATCGCAAAAAGAAAAAGAAGCCGAAGATAAGCTCGGGGAACTTTCTTCTCAAAAGAAAGTTATTGAGCAGCGTCTTGAAGTAGTCAGACTAGAGCGTGAAAAATTAACGCGTCAATTAGCTGATATTAAGAAAGGTTTTTCATCTTCTAAATTTGCTATTCTGCATATAAGAGATGAGCTATCAGAAATAATAAAAGAGCTCAAAGATATTAATTATAATTTAGATTCTAAAGCCGGAGATGTTAGGGCGCATTTCATTGAAATAACTAAAAAAATAAAAGACACTGAGCTTCAGGGTGCAATAGACCGGGCAATTAATTTGAAACTTCCCTGGGGCGAGCCGGCTATAAGTTCGGATGATTATGAAGACTTACGTAACCGTGGGTTAGACCGTTCTAGAGATTATTTAATTGAATCATTAGCTGCTGTTACTCATGGCTTTGTCGGAGCAGATTTACAAAGTTTATGCAAAGAAGCAGCTATGAAAGTATTGCGCAGAGTTTTGCCAGATATAAAGCTTGATGAAGAAATTCCAGAAAAGGTTCTCAAGGAGTTAAAAGTTGAGAAGCGCGACTTTTTCGACGCGTTAAAAGAGATTCAACCAAGCGCATTGCGCGAAGTTTACATCGAAGTTCCAAATGTTAAATGGGAACAAGTTGGTGGACTTAACGAAGCTAAAAAAGAGTTAAAAGAAGCAGTTGATTTGCCAATCAAGCATCCAGAAGTGTTCGAACGAATGGGCATACGGCCAGTGCGTGGCGTGTTGTTATTCGGTCCACCTGGAACTGGTAAAACCTTGCTCGCAAAAGCAGTTGCAACTGAATCAGAGGCAAACTTCATAGCAGTTAAGGGCCCTGAGTTAATCGACAAATACGTGGGCGAATCTTTAGCTTACGATGAACAAATCTGGGTAATTGAAAATAACCAATTAAAACACGTTGCAATTGGTGTTTTAGTTGACGAAATGCTAGGCGAAGATAAAGGAGAAAATACTTCGAGGCTTGTTAAGCAAAAAACTCAGCTCAGTACATTTACTCTTGATGAAAATGGAAAAACCGTGTTGTTGCCTATTGATGATTTCATTCGACACAACGCGTCAACTCAACTTTATAAAGTCACAACGCAAACCGGCCGCACCTTAACTACAACTGGCGACCACGCTTTCTTTACGATTATAAATGGGCGAGTGGCAGCTATTCCGACTACAAATATAGTTCAAGGGGAAACTAGCGTGGCTATTCCTGCAAAGTTACCGACTTTAGAACGAGAAGCTAGCTGGAATTTAGTTGAGCTTTTCAAAGATGATAACTGCGTATTCGTAAAACCAAACGCGTTATTTACCGAAGCAGTGTCAAAACTTGGAATAGCTAACGTTGTTGAAATAACTGGATTTTCGCAAAGATATGTAAAAGAAAATGTAGGTCGAGCTAAAAATGCGCTTGCCCTGCCAATGTTTTTGAAACTAATTAATGCTGCTGGAATTGTTTTTGATCCTAGCGATTTGAGTTTATTTAACTATAGTTCGCCAGCAACTCTTCCAGGTATATTCCATGCAAATAGTGATCTTTGTTATGTCCTTGGTTTCTGGGTAGCAGAAGGAGATTATAATGGAAATTCGCTACGGTTTTCTAACTTTAACGAAGAAAATCGCAAGGAGCTTTGTGATTCATTAACTAGGCTAGGTATAGTTTCTAAACCTTATAGGGGTTGTATTCGGGTAGAACATCCGTTGCTTCAAAAATTCTTTTTGCAAATATTAAAATTTGAATCATATGCGGACAACAAACGCGCGCCAAACTTCATCTTCGCTGCACCAAAGCAACAAATAGCTGCTTTTCTACGGGGTTATTACACTGGCGATGGAAGCGTCCACCATCATTTCATAGAGGCGTCTACTTCAAGCCCACAACTTAGCCGCGACTTACAACATTTGCTACTTCATTTTGGAATAGTAGCTACTGTTGCGCATAGTTTTGAAAAACTCACTGGTGGAAACAAGTTCAAAGTCCTTGCTGGAGGCGTGCTTGATTTTGAACGATTTCGTGAAATAGGATTCACACAATCATCTAAACAACAACGTTTGCTTAATTATCCGATTGGGAGAAAATGGATCCGAGGAAGGAGAATTCCGCTTGATCATAATCTCAGAGCTTTTCTAATGATGTATGGTTATCGTAATTGGAGCTATACCGCGACAATTGGAGAACACAGTTTGCGTCAAATTCTTGAGAAACATGATTCCAAGAAAGAGTTCAAAACCGCGTGGGAGCTTGTTGAAAGTGACTACTATTGGGATAAAGTGGTAAAAGTTGAAAAAGTGCCTTACAATAAACCATTTGTTTATGACATAAGCGTGCCTGGTCCACAGCGTTTCTTAGCTGGGAATGGTGATGTACTAGTTCACAACTCAGAGAAGGGACTACGTGAAATTTTCAGAAAAGCACGTCAAGCTGCTCCTTGTATTATTTTCATGGATGAACTTGATGCAATTGTTCCAATGCGCGGTAGCGAAAACGGCGGTACGCACGTAACCGAAAGAATGGTTAACCAACTGCTAAGTGAACTCGACGGAATACAAGCGTTAAACGGCGTTGTTGTAATTGGCTCAACTAATCGAATCGACATAATCGACTCAGCCTTGCTTCGGCCAGGTAGATTTGACAAATTAATCGCAATTGGTTTACCTGACAAAGAAACCCGCTTGTCAATTTTCAGAATCCACACCGCTAACATGCCAATAAACCCTGACATCAATTTTGAAGAGCTAGCGAAACGCACTGAAGGCTACAGTGGTGCAGATATTGAAGCAATGTGCAGAGAAGCTGGAATGATTGCACTTAGAAGCGACATCAATGCTAAAAAAGTGACAAAAGAACACTTTGAAAAAGCATTCAACGCAATTCGACCTTCCCTAGTACAGCCACAAAAGAAAGAAGCAATCAAAGGATATGGGTAGTCGGTTAGTATTCAGCTTTTACTAATTTTTTTCAACGTCGGGTTTGTCCTTAATGCCGTCAATGCGTTTTTTAGGATTTCTTTCCGTTGCTTTTGAGAAAGTGACTGTGCAGCTTCTATTTGCTCGTGTGGAACTGGGTGGTCGAGGTCAAAGTGACTGGCTACTACTGTCTGGTGGAGTAAAGGGAACGCTGAAAGCGCTGTTGAAATAGCGTGATGTTGTTCGTTTGCAACTGTCAAATCTTCAGGCGTAGCGGATTCCACTGCGATTCTTCTAACTTCATTTCCACCTTGTCTTTCAAAACCAGCTTGGTCGTAACCCATTTCTTCCAAAGCACTTTGTTTTGATGCCCGGTAAGCGCCCCAAAAACGTGCAATTCCGGCTAATATCTTCGCTTGGAAAGCCGGGTCTCGGTTAAGCTGCGTCATTCTCTTCCTCTGTCGTTCTGCAAGCGCTTCGGCGAATCCTGGCTTTGCTTGTAGCTTTTTCATTGCCAATCTTCCACGTTCTGCTCGTGCTTCGGCCAACTTTGGGTTTTTACCAATGCGCGCTTGCGTTTGCCTTGCGTATTCAGCAGTTGCTTTAGCGAAAATTGGATCCTGGTGAAGGCGCTTCATTCTTTCACTCGCACGTTCTGCATGCACTCTAGCGAAATCAGGATTCTTGTGCAACTCTAATAACGTACGCCTTCCGCGAGCCGCGCTAGCTTTTGCAAATTCAGGGTCGCTGTTAAGCCGCTCCATCGTGCGCCTGGAACGTTCTACGTTTGCCTCGCGAAATTCTGGGTTTTGGTTTAGCTGCCTCATCCTCTGCCTAGCGGATTCAGTAAGTAACTTAAGTTTTCTTAGCGTCTCAAGAATTTCGCCCTTTGATTTACCTTCCATTTGCGCAATTGGAATTGGTGATGGCGGGAAGTAGACTTTTTTCACTTTTTCCAAATCCACTGTTGGGTGGTACCTTCGCCTAAGTTCAGCAGCCGCTTCTTCCACTGTTAAACCACGCGCTAAAAGAGCCAACGGCCTTGCAAACGAATGCCTACCTTTTAACTTCACCATACACTAAAAAAATGCAGGACAACAATAAAAACTCTATTTAGCGCGGTAAAGTATCTTTCCCTCATGTGAATAAATTGGTTTGTTGAACTTTTTCAATAGCTTAACCCATTCTCTTTTTCTGTGCTGCGCGGCATATGGTAAAACTACTCCAATGATGTGCCGAGGGTGGATTGGTTCCTCTAAGTAAAAATCATTGAATTCAATTGGGGTTGTTTGGCGTTCTTCTCTTGATGGTTGCTTTGCTTTTCGCTTAATTTTTGAGTCAATTAATATTTTTGGAGCACTGTCATCCCCATAGCGACTTTGTAATAGGTGTTTAAAATTTGTTTTTGTTCGTTTTCCATATTCAGTTACCCATGCTACATCCGATCGCAAAAACGTAGGGGTTTCGGAGCCGCTTTCGCGCGTAACTGATAATGCACCACGGCTAAATCCCGGTATGGTTTGCTCTGCAGTTGCAGGAGATAAAATTCCATGTGTCATAATACTTTCTAATGTCTCTCCGATCTGGTATAGTCGTTTGCCTACAATTGAATGTACGTAGACTCGTTGTCTAGTTCTAAATAGTTGATCAATGTGATTAATTTGTGCCATGTTTTTTCAACTGGTTTTCATTAAACCAACGCTTTTATTTATCTCTTATACTAAATTATGTTTATGAACTTAAAAGTCTCACTTGTAGCTTTTCTTCTACTACTAGCGCTATCCCTCATCGCTTATGCGTTTTCAATAATCGGCGTTGCAGGTAGTTTCATTGATTCAGTTTGGAAACTCATTGCACTTGCCATCGGAATAGCTGTTGTGCTTGGTTTTATTTATCCGCCGTTGCGTGGAGTGCGCAAAGGAGATTTGTTAACTTCTAATGTGAGTCACTTTCACAATGCGCCAGGCGGAGCAGGGGCAATTATAAATTTATTCAGCGGCCCAACTGCAGTTGCCTTGCAAGGTGGTAGAACTGGCGATAGAATAAAAGTCAATTTTCAAGGCAGGGAAGCAGAGGCAATAATCACTTCATACGCTTCAACTTTTTCACTAGCAGTTGTAAGAATAACTGAAATGGAGCAACCAGTTACGTTTAATTATCAACGCGCGTGATTTGGTTTTATTGACTTTAGAATTTTGAGGAATTAAATTAAAACATGAAACATTTTTCAATAGATATGGACGAAGCGTTGCATATCCTAACTTCAGTTATAACTATTTCATTTGCCTTTGCAATTGTCTGGACCGGATCAACAAATTTTGACGCAACTTTCCTCGCAACAACTGGCATGATACTCCTCACAGTCGGCCTTGGGTTTATCCTTCACGAATTAGCGCACAAGTACGTTGCAATTAAATACGGCGCATATGCACGTTACCGCGCTTGGACACTTGGTCTCCTGTTATCAATAGTCATGGCGTTTCTAGTTGGATTTGTCTTCGCAGCACCAGGCGCAGTTTACGTGTACGGTAATCATATTAACCGAGAACAAAACGGTAAAATCTCACTGGCTGGCCCGCTAACTAATCTTATCTTAGGGCTTGTATTTCTCGCAATTGGCTTTGCAGTTCCAGGTTTAAAGCAAATAGCTAGCCTCGGCGCAGGGGTGAACTTCTTTTTAGGTGCATTCAACATGCTTCCATTCTTTCCAATGGATGGACAAAAAGTCTACCATTGGAACAAAGCAATCTGGCTAGCAACAATCATCCCCTTAATTGTACTAGCGTTTGTGCCGTTGCTTTAGCCGAAATGTGGTGTAGAGTCTTTTTTAAATCTCCATGCGCTTTTTTCTATAGGTGTAATTTTAATGGAAAGAATCGTACGCGCAATTCATGAAGTTCAGCCAATTCATAGCGTAAATTTTAACATTGCGCATAGAATGGACTCATCTGACCGTAGTCCACATAAACGGTACACTTTTTCTTTAGAATTTCCAATAAATGACGACGGAACCGTAGGCAAGCATTTTGACCGAAATATCCGTCGTAAACTAGCTGGCACTTTTGGCAAAAGCTATGCAGAAGCAGGCCGCGGTCACGTTCTAATACATCTAGATCGCAGTACAAGCAAAGCTTCACCGTGGCTAGTTGGCATACATCCTGAAACTGGAATTGTAACGCTTCATAAATCGTATATACTTCCTGGAAGATTAGAACAAGCTAAACGCGCTATTAACGGTCGTTTGCAATTAAGAAGAATGGCTAAAATTATAGCTAAATCATAACTAACTGATAACTAAACCAAAGTAATTTCTTTTTTTTCTATTTCTCTTTTTGTCCACTTTTTCTTCACTAATTATTTTCAACTAGTCTCACGTTCTTGATATATGCAATTTTTGTTCTTGGTAAGGATGCTGATAAAACGTCGCTGGCGACCACTTCGTGGCCAAGTCAGTGCAGAAATGCTTGTACTAACAGCTGCAATTATTGCCATTGCGTTTCTTTTAATCACTCAATTGGAGTCAACTGCTGTGAAAAGCGCGTCTGTGATGTCGAACAAAACTGACCAAATTCTTGAAAGTTTAAATTCATTATCGTGAATAACAAAATGAAGGGGCAACTGTCGCTTGAGTTTCTCATTCTATTCGCTTCAATGCTTTTCATATACTTAGCTGTGTTAAACGTTTTAGCTCCACAGTTCAACAACGCGAAGCTTTCGTTCAATGCATTAATAATAAACTCAATAACTGAACAAGTTGCTTGGAAGTCAAACCAAGTGTATCTTCTAAACGAAGGTTCTCGGTTGTTTTCCAACATTTCAGCTCCATTTGAATTTAAACTCATTAGCAGCGACGGAAGCATATTCTCTAATGTGACAAATGTTTCTTTTAGCTCAAAAGCAGAAGACACAAATCTAGTAATCGGCCGCGGCGTAAATGAGCTAGTGTTTGAAAAAATATCAGATTCGGTAATCATTTATTCAAAATAAATAGCTAGATTTACTTCAATTAATTCCTTGTCGTATATCCATAATTTCCGTGTTATTTTTGACCCGCTTGCACATTTTCCAACTGAATTGATTCCAGCGCTTACTTCAAAACAATATTCTCGAACTTGCGATAACAAATCGATTGCAGGTTGCGAGTTTTCGTGGTTAAGTTCTGTCAACGCAATCTTGTCGCTTTGTAGTGCTAAGCTTATTTCGTCCAATGCTTTTTGCGCTATTATTTCTTTTAAAGAAAAGTCAAAGTTCTGCTTTGCGATGCTAAACGAGCTAAAGATTGCCAGAACCATAACGAGCGCTATTAAACTGTCTATTGAAAGAATCATGTCGGTTAATCACATTTTCTAAAGAGTTTTGAACCTTCAATTACAAACCGACCAATGCATTGATCTTTTGTCAACCGTAGTGCAATTATTGACATTTTGTTTGCAACGCTCGTTTTCTCTTTAATTTCGTAAACTGTTTGACTTATTGAAACGAAGCTATATGTCAACACTAGTAGAATTATTGTAATTGCAATCATTGCATCTAATTCAAGTAATCCACGCTGCATTGTTGCACCACTCACTTGTTTCATTGATTTTTAATGTGCTAACTTGTTTTGCAATTTCTCCCCTAACACATAGCTGCTTAGCGTGAAAATTACCTTTAAACACTTCAACTTCGGTTGTCAATTGTTCAATTGATTTCAGCATATGCCCACTTAACAAAATCAAAATTCCAAGATAAATCACAATTACTATTATGTCTGTGTTTGTCATGTTATGTTCTAATCTCCACTAAGTTATCGTCTATGCTAAGAAATAATTTTGAATCTGCATTTAGGAATGTTAACGCCAAGTTTTCATTGCAGTTTATTGCCGATGCTCCTGCGTAAGTCAATTCACTTAGGTCGGCGGTTGAATTTGTTGGTTTTGTTGGTTCAACAACGTTTTTGCACTGGCATTCACTGTCGTTTTGTTTGCCAACTAGAATTTTTTTGTCGTCGCTTAACTGTTCTGCAAATGTTTTTAATTGAAACGCAAAGTTTTTTCGCTTTTCAAGACAATTTGCTCCGTCGATTTGTAATAGTTGAATTATTGTTTCCTTTGTTGTTTCTTCGATAAATCTTTCATTTAACGTTTTAATCCAAGTAGTTTTTGTTTGATTCGCATCAGATGCAGTGCTTGTGTATGCGATGAGTAGTATTGTGCATATTGCAATTGTGCTTATTGATAGTTGTAGCCCGAACATACAAAGCTTAAAAGCACGAATTGCTTCTTTATTCTAAGTGCGCTAAAACATGACGAAGCGGTTGTTTTTACTGTTGGTTTTTTCTCTTTATCTACTTTTATCGCCAGCTTCTGCTTATGTCGACACTTCTTTTTCAATGACTCTCCAGTTATCGCCTGAAAAAGTGCATGTTATTGAAAAAAATGTTTTTCTATTAGAGAACGACGGAGAGAAAACTGCTTTTTCAAATAGTTTACGTTTAGGTAGAAGCACAATTTCTGATTGGCGCGCGTATAGTCATAATATTGACTATCATGTTTTTGGTCCACTTGTGTTCTTTAATTCGACAAAAATAGTTGCAAAGATAGACGTGTCTGTTGCGCATAGGCCTGGTGTGGTTGTGATTGAGTATGATGTTGACCGGTCGATTTTAGAAAAACGTTTGAAAAGTAGTCGAGTTACTGAGTATTGGTTTAACACTTCGCAGCTTACTCTTGATCGGCTGCGTTCAAGGGAGCTTGTACTTGGAAATATTGATGAGTTAGCTTTTAACATTCCTGAAGGGGATACTTTTTCAGTTGTGCAGCCAGATCCTCAACAGCGAGGTCTAAACGCGGTTTCGTTTAAAGGGCCGATGGCTAGTAATTTTGAAATTGCGTTTATTCAAGAGAAGACTCTTAGTGAAGAAGTTAGTGACTTTTTCATACAGACGTATTCAAACGCGGCTAATTTAATTCCGTTATTGCTTGTTCTTGCGCTTCTTCTTTTCGTGTGGTACAAGTTGGTTTCCGAATCCTGAAAATTCTTTTAACACTAGTTGTTCTTCTTCGCTTAAGTCAAGCGAGTTTTGAAGCGTTAAAATCGGAGCTAGTAACACTAGGTTGTCGTTTGCTTTTCGTTTTGAGCAGTGCAACGTTTTTGCAATTTTTGAACTAAGTGAGCTAAGCGCGGCTCGTTTTGCTTTTGACGCACTTAACATCCTTAGAAGTGCAGGAAATTGATATGGGGTAAATTTGTGGTACTGTTCTTTTTTTGACAAGCTCACTCCAGCGTGACTATAGGCTCGAATGTATTTCATTAATCCGTAATATTGTCTTCTTCTTATGCGGCCCTGCATTATGTCTGCTTTGCTCAGCCAGTCAAATGCTTTTTGTACATCTTCTCGTTTTTCGTATTCAACTGGAACGTTTTCCTCTATCCATTTTATGAATGAGTCTAGATCAATGTCGAGGTGTTCAGAAGCATTTATTGATTTTTGATATTCCGTTGTTTTGAAAACGTTTCTAACTGCTTCAAACACATTCGCTTCTCTGTCGCGTGTGCTTACTCCGCCGCTTTGTAAGTCTATTATTGCAGAGCGTACATCTCCAGAGCTATTTTTTGCAATTGCGTCTATTTGAAGTTTTTCCATTGTTACGCTTTCTTTTTGAGCTATGCCTGTCAGCAACGTTGCAATTGTTCTCATGTTTACTTTTTTGAATTCGACTAATTTACAAAGCGACCGCAAGTTCATTAAATGTTTATCCCAAACGTCGTTTGCCGTAAGGATAATCGGTTGTTTTGTTTCTTTTATTATTCTAACAACTTCAGGAACTTCTCCTCTGTCAAACGCTCCATCTATTTCGTCGAGCAATATTAGCCGTTGTTCGTTGAATAGTCCTTTTCCATTTTGTCCAGCTACTTTGGTCAATGCTTTTGGATCGCGAGCATCAGAAGCGTTTGTTTCAATTACTGTCCAGTTAAACTCTTGAGCTAAGGCGCGTGCGCTTGCGGTTTTTCCTGTTCCTGGCGGGCCGTAAAGTAGTAATGGTTTTTGTGGTTTGTTTCGTTCAAATTCCAGCGCCCAAGTTTTTAATTGAGTAATCGCTTCTTCGTTTCCGATTATTTCGCTTAAACTCAACGGCGCGTATTTGTCATTCCACAATAAGTCTCGACTAGCGGTCATAGTAATAAAAGCGGCAGAAAAGAGTTAAACACCGTATGATTGTGGTTATAAATAGCGGTTATTAATATGCGGGAACCATAAATAGTTCTATATGCTCGATTACTTGGGTTGGTTTCAAGAGGCAAAAGATGACTTAGCAGCTGCGCAAAATTTAGGTCAAGCTAAGCTGTACGCTGCTGCTTGTTTTCACTGCCAACAAGCCGCTGAAAAAGCGTTAAAAGCTGCACTTGTAAAACGCATTGGAATTTTTCCAAGAATACATGCATTAAGGCAATTAGCTTCAGATGCCGGTTTACTTAGCCAAATGATGGATGAAATAGCAGTGCTTGAAGGAGATTATACGACTTCGCGATATCCTGGAGTTTATGGTGAAGCTCCGCGTTCGATTTACAACCGCCAATTATTTTTACAACGCTTAGCTGCAGCCAAGCAAATTCTCAAGGTGATAACTCAATGGATGAAAAGTTAAAAAAATTTACAATCGAAATAAGAAACGCGTTCAGTGATGCTACTGTGCTTTTATTTGGAAGCCGGGCAAAAGGAACTGCTCGCAGTGATTCAGATTACGATTTGATCATTGTCAGTAAACAATTCAAAGGAATCCCATTTGCAAATCGGCCATATGCAATTTGGAGTAAAAGCCAAACCGTAATAGCTGCTGATTTGTTATGCTACGCGCCTAACGAGGTTGACGAAATAGCTCGAAAATCGTTTATATTAAAAGACGCCTTGAAATATGCAGTAAGTATATGGTGAATCTATAAAAAACATTTTAAGGCATTTCGACTTTAGGTTCAGTGCCAAACCTATTTGTAACTGCGGTTTTAACGAGTTGACGATAAGCTGGAAACAAGTGTGGCGCGGTTTGTTCTATTCCTATGCGACTAAGTTGTTTTCTCGCTGAGTTGGAAACAAGCACGTGCAATACGGTATACTTATCTAACTGGTAATTCTTTGCTAAATATTCAACAATAGCGTGGTGTATGCGTGAACCAATTCCCATTCCAGTCGGTCCTTGCTTTTTCGTTCCAAATGGGTAAAATTTGTTCCAGTTAATTCTTTTTTCGCCGTGAAGTAAAGTTAAAGACGCATATCCTGGCTCTGTTTTGTGTGTTCGGTTAAAACCTTCTAAACTATCTGCTTGTTCATTAGTTAGTGGAATAAACACTTGGCCTTTTTCCGCTTTGTGTCCCGTATGCATTTTGAACCTCACAATCTCTAAATTAAGGAGTCCTAGCTCGTGTCGGTCAACGTGTAAAATTATTCCTCTTTGTTCTTCAGGCATTGTGTCTTTATCCAATTATTTTGACACTGCAAAACAAGTTAAACTTAATCCTGCCAATTAACTAAGATACTTATGTTAATTGGATTAGTAGGCAAACCTTCATCAGGCAAATCAACGTTTTTTCAAGCGCTTACTAGCATTCCTGTTGAGCGTTCAGCAAGGCCGTTTACAACAATTAAGCCGAACCGTGGCGTTGCCTACGTAGAAATAGAGTGCGTCGACAAAGAATTTGGAGTCAAATGTAATCCTCGAACAGGTTACTGTGTTGACTCGCGTAGATTTGCACCAATAGACGTACTCGATGTAGCTGGGTTAGTTCCAGGTGCCCACGAAGGAAAAGGACTTGGGAACAAGTTTCTCGACGACTTACGTCAAGCTGATCTGTTAATTCATATTGTTGATGCTTCTGGTTCAACTAATCAAAATGGCGAACCAGTTGAAACAGGTAGCCATGATCCAGTTGAAGATGTTAAATTCCTCGAACTTGAACTTAATTATTGGTTTAATGGAATACTTGAAGCAAACTGGAACAAACTAGTCCGCGAAGGCAAATTAAACAAGAAAAACGAAGAAGTGCTATTCGTTCAATTCACTGGACTTGGAATGAAACGGTTCGCTGTTCAAAAAACACTGTCTGTACTAAACCTAGTTGACAAACCACTTAACCAATGGTCCACTACCGAACAATTTGAGTTTTGTCGAAAGCTACGTGAAATCGGAAAACCAATTATAATCGCTGCAAATAAATGCGATTTGTCAACCTCTGAAAAAAACATAGTTCGCCTCAAAGAAGCGTTTCCAACTTACACAATAGTTGCTTGTTCTGCTGAAGCTGAAATAACTTTGAAAGAAGCGAACAAAAAAGAATTCATAAAATACGTTCCAGGCGACGCTGTGTTTACCATACTAAAAACCTTAAACGAACCACAGACAAAAGCAATGCAATTACTACAAAACGTTTTAACAAAATTCAACGGAACCGGCGTACAGCGCTCTGCGAACATAGCAATTTTCGACTTTTTGAAATACATCGCTGTTTTTCCAGGTGGAGTAAATAACCTCGTTGATTCGCAAGGTAATGTGTTGCCAGACGTTTTCCTTTTACCGCCAGGCTCAACTGCGCTTGACTTTGCGTTTACTCTACACACTGACATGGGTAAAGGTTTCATCAAAGCGGTTGATGTGAAACAGAAAAAGCCAATTGGCAAAGATCACCCGCTCAAGCATAGAGATGTAGTGGAACTATTTTTCAAAAAGCCATAAGTTATTTTGTAAATTTCAAGATTGTTAAACCATTTAACAACTTGCAACATGTGGAAATTTCTCTTCAGTGTGTCGCTTTACTATTTGCCAATATTCTTGTAAACGATATTCTCGCTTTGGATCAATTCCCATGTGCTCTATTTGTAGTCTGCGCTCAGTCGGTAACATCTCATTATGCCTTATTGAATAAGCCGAGTATCGGTTTGCTAAGTAGCCCGCAATTGCGTAATGTATCAAAGTGGCTATTCCTTTTCTTTCAGGTGCATTTACTTCGCGCGCCCATTTATTCGTATCAACCCCAAATGGATACAACCCAAGCCACTTGAATTTCTTTGCTAATGTGTTTCGTTCTAAATGTGCGTAAGTTGGTACTATAGCTTCAGATGCCCGACTGCGATATTCTTTCATGAGCTCAAGTTGTTCGGGAGTTAATCGTACGAATACTTGATGCGACTTTAACGCATCTGGCTTTTCGCCAATTTTAAATTCAAATTCCACTTTATGATTTTCTCGTGCATTCACTGTGCCAACTAGCCCAACTTCAGGCGGCTTTTGTTCAACAACTTTTTTCTTACTTCTCGGCATATTTTTCGCTATCTCTTTGAGTTAGTTACTTTCCTTTCTTTTTCTGCTCCGTCATAAATTCTCTAACGCGTGCCAAGTAATCAGGCATCGCGTATGTAAAGTACGGGTCAATTCCCATTGCTTGTAATTGCTTCAAGCGAGGTAGCTCTATGCTACTGTCGTGTATTATGTGATAATTCGAAAATTGCTGTGCCGCGTGTTCAGTTATAGCGTGATGTATACGTGAACCAATTCCTTTTTTCAGCAAAGTGCTTGAAGGGTCGGCGCCCAATGGAAAGAACCTACTCCACTGTACTATTTTTTCCTTGCGTCTGAAAAAAAGTCTAACGTCTCCAATACGTTCGTGGCCAGCAAGTACGTTTGGTTCGGTTTGATAACGTGCTTCAAGCGCTTGCCTTTGTACTGGTGTTAACTTAACTGCGAACTCGTTTTTAGGAAGTAAGCGAGGCTTACGTTTAAAGAACAATTCAAAAAGCTCCTCATTAATCTCAGGGTTACGTTCAAACCGACAAATTAAATTACGAACTGCCATGAAATTCACTTTCCTTTTTTCTTCTGTTCAGCCATGAAATCTGACACTTTTTTTCTATATTCTTGCATTGGATAAGTTTTCCTCGGATTAATTTTCATCGCTTCAAGCTGTAACCGTCGATTTCGAAATACTGCGTCATGTTGCACTTTATAATTTGGAAACTTAGCCGCCAAGTGTTCTATAACAACTTGGTGAATTCTAGAACCGATTCCTTGCCTTAACGGTTCCACGTCTAGTTCGCTAAATGGATACGCTGCTGTCCATTGGACTTCTTGTTTTTCTGACCTAACGAAGACAAAAAAGTGGCCAGTTTTTTTAGATTTTGGTTTACTTCTACCTGCTAATACTGCTCGTTTAATAGCCGCGTTTTGGTCGCGCGTTAGCTTAACGACAAGCTCATTTTTTGTAGGTTCTCTTGCAGTGCGGACAAACCGAAGGTCATATTTGTAGCCATGTGTTTCCCTTGAAACTTTGCACAAGAAATTACCTTTTGCCATTTTCTATTTACTCCTCCTTCGCCATTCTGGCTTCTAGAAATGCATTCCATGTTCTTTTTCCATGTGCTTTCTAGTTATGTGCCTATATGTTTCAATTTCGTATGTCTCAATTGGATCTAGTTGCATTCGCAAGAGTTGCTGTCTTCTTTTATCACTAATTCCTTCGGTGTGATAAATTTTTCTATTTGGATAGTTGTCAGCCAAGTGTTCTACAATTGCATGGTGCACAAGTTCACCGATCCTAGTTCCGCGTAGAGGTGCATCTTCTCTTGTTCCAAAAGGGTAAAACTTATTCCATTGAATTGAATCTTTTTCCACCTTTAGTAAAACTTCGCCAGGAAGATGCATAGCAAAATGCCTTTCAAGTTTTTCAGCTTTTTCTTGCGGTAATGGAATGAACAATTTAGTTTTATCTGTAGGATTTGGCCTTTGTCCTAACGTGATATGAAAATACAAGTAGAGCGTTTCTTCGATAAATGGTGTTCTAGGTGCGATTGTGCAAATAATTCCTTTATTCATTTCTTCAATTTCACCATTCTGCTTCTTCCTCTTCCGCCTAATTCTTTTCCTTGAATTTCACTAATGTCAATAAAGTTCTTTCCCGTTAAAAAGGTTAAGTGCGTACGCAGCGTGCGTTCGCTGTACTTATCTTTTAACTTTTCATAAATCTCGCCGCTGTTTAACCCATTTAGATTTTGTTTTAGCAAGTTAAGAATCTCGTTTTGAATTTCGTTGTTTGCTTCTGGCTTTTCACTTTGTTCTCGTTCATTAAATGCACTTTTTACATGTTCAACTGTGATGTGTCCGCTTGCTTCTGCTTTGCGTGCCGCGCGCCACAATAGTTTCAATGCAGTTCGACAATCTCCGTCTGTTTTTGCACAATGCGCTGCGCATAACGCAATTACTTCTTCGTTCCACGAACCTGGCCTAAACGCTTCTTTTGCGCGTTCACGTAAAATGTCTTTTAATTCCGCTGGACTGTATTTTGGAAATTCAATTTTATGCGGGTAAAGCGAACTAGTAATACGTTTATCCATTGTTTCAAGTAAGTTGGAATTGTTTGAAATCAACACAACTGCGAAATTAACCCCGTAGTTCTCGCCAGCTCGCGTTAAATCATAGGCCACGCTTTCTTCTTTTCGCAAACATAGTTGGTCAAACTCGTCGAGGAAAATAATGTTAGTTGAATCATTTCTCTTTGTCATTTCAACTATGCGAGAAAAAACTTCGTCGCTTGCTAATCCCCGTCGCGGGAATCCAATGTCTATTCCGCCAGCTATTTGCGACAGCACTGACAAACGTGTATTGTTGTCCCAGCAATTAATGTAAATAGGGTTTATTTTTGGCTTGTAATCTTCCAATTGTTTAATCGTGTATTTAGCGCAAGTTGTTTTTCCAGTTCCGGTTCCTCCGAATAAAAATAAGTTATCTGGCTGTATTGATTTAGTAGCTGGCAACAATGCTTTGGATAATTCACTTAACTGCGCTTCTCGGTGTAGTGGTTCATCTGGCAAGAAGTCAGGCAACAACGCCGC
>OBEQ011772508.1_pt1 | contig 21490 bp, 18 predicted proteins | sample 1670901 | NCBI WGS metagenome assembly OBEQ01 (sample SAMEA104232315, study PRJEB22302) | groundwater metagenome | biome: forest; feature: aquifer; material: groundwater | place: USA | collected 2011-08-07 | depth 5.4 m
CTGCCTGCGTGAGCTGCAGTCAATAGACGATTATCTGGCAGCGGCTCCGGCCAAGGACTCCAAGGCCGGCAGCGGCTTAAAACTATCTCAGCTCTTGAGCACTCTGGCTCAAGCTAATGGTTATAAACTGCTCGAGGCCGATCAGCGCAAAGAACTGCACGGCCGCCTGACCACTTTAGCCAAAAAAAGTCCGCTGCTGCACATTAGCTTTGCCGCCGACCCTTCAGCCGAGGCCGTTGAGCGGATTCTAGTTTGGCTGAGGGCCAACATTCACGCCCATACTCTGCTGCAGATCGGTTTACAACCCAACATCGTAGTCGGCTGTGTGTTGCGAACGCCTAATCATATTTTTGACCTGTCTCTGCGCTCCCATATCCAAAACCAGCAAGATCAGCTAGTCAAGCTAATAGCTAAGGCCGTGGTATGAATAGTCAGACCAAGCACTTTGCCAAACTAGTCGATTTGGGCCGACCGGTAGGCGAAGTCGTGGCCGTTAACAATTTTTTAGTCCAAATCCACGGGCTGCAGCCGGTTAATCGCCACGCCTTGGTGGTTTTTGAGGATGGCAGCAAAGGCTTTGTCCAACACATCCTAGAAGACCGCGTCTTGGTCTTGCACTTCGGTAATAAGCAACTGCGGGTCGGCGCCCTGGCGGCTGTCCAGTATGAGGCTCTCCTGACCAAAGTCGGCAAGGATTATATCGGCCGCGTCATTAGCGTCAGCGGTCAGCCGCTGGACGGCAAAGGGGCTATCGCCGCCGACGAAGCTTGGCCAATCTTTGGCCCGGCCGCGCCGCTCAACGAACGCGAGATACTGTCTAAGCAACTCGAAACCGGCGTCAGTCTAATTGATGGCCTGTTCCCAATCGCTCAAGGTCAACGGATGGCCTTACTCGGTGAGGCAAAATCCGGCAAAACAACTCTGGCTACTCAAATTGCCGTTAACCAAAAAGCCACTGATCAGATAGTCGTTTACGTTTTAATTGCTAAACCCAAAAGCGACATTGATACGTTGGTGGCCAGACTAAACGCCGCCGGTGCTCTAGACAAAGCCATAGTTGTGGTCTCGACGATTGCCGAATCGCTAGCCGCTAGCTACTTAGCACCTTACGTCGGCTGCGCTTTGGCTGAATATCTCTGGCAGAAAGCCAACCAAGACACTTTGATTATCTACGACGATTTGACATCTCATGCCCAGGTCTATCGCGAGATCGCCCTGTTGTCTGGTGTTAGCCCCGGCCGTGACTCTTACCCGGGCGATATGTTTTATGCCCATTCCAGTTTGCTGGAACGCTCCGGGCGGCTCCGGAAGAATCACGCCCACTTAACGGCTGTGCCGATTGGTTTAGCGGTTGGTGGCGACATTACCGCTTATTTGCCAACCAACATTATGTCGATTACTGATGGTCAGTGGATTTTGGATATGGAACTATTCCGCAGCGGCTGGCGGCCGGCTATTAGTCAGACTTTAAGTGTTACTCGGGTTGGCGGCCGCGGCCAAAATGATCGTCAAAAGACCCAGGCGGCGCGGCTGGCCACGACCTTGGCCGCTTATCGAGAGGCCCAAGGCTACGCTCAATTTGGCGCCGGCTTAAGCCCGGTCCTAAGTCGAGCTCTCCAGAAAGGCTCCCAGCTCCAAGGCTTGTTCTCTCAAGCCTACTTCGAGACCTACTCCCCCCTAGCTCAGCAGTTGATGCTGGATGTAGTGCTAGATACAACTGCCGCCGATTTAGATATCGCCAAGCTTAAGAAATCGGCCGGTCAAACTGCCCAGCTGCTCAAGAGCCCCGATGATTATCCGCGTATTTTAGAGGAGTTACGCCACCAAGTTGGGATTGGCGGCCAAAAGACCAATGCGTAGCCTAGCTGATATCGCCAAGGAACGTGACATCCTGCGCACGGTTGTCGGTTTGACCGGCGCTTTCGAAGGCATCGCCTCTATGCACATTGCCCAAATCCGCAGCCAAGTCATCGCCAGCCAGGACTTTTTTGGCGAACTGTGGCAGATTTATCGCCAGATCAGAGTTGACGAGCTATTCCACTTTGGCCGAGCGCCGAGCAGCCAAAAGGTCATCAACAAAGAGCTGCTGATTTTGATTACCTCAGAGGGTGGCTTATCGGGAGACATCGACCTCAGATTACTTGACCAAGCGCTTGATAACTATGATCCGGCTGGCAGTGATGTCATGGTCGTTGGTCACCACGGCAGCGTATTGTTAGCCCAGCGCCGCGTCGCCTTTGTTAAGAGCTTTAAGTTGCCGGTCCATGATGCCGATATCAATGTTATGTCGCTGGTTAACGAGCTGCAGGGCTACGCCACCACGACTGTTTACTATCAGCACTATGTCTCACTGGCTGTCCAGGAAATTAAAAGCATCGCCTTGGTGAGCGCGGTTGAAGAATTAGCCAAACATGTTGAGGCCGGCGGCGATCTAATAACCGAGGCCAACTACATTTTCGAGCCCAGCACTTATGCTGTCGTTAGCCACCTCGAACGGACGATGCTGCAGATTGCCCTTTCTCAAGTCATCCTAGAGTCCAAGCTGGCCCAATACGCCAGCCGCTTTAAAGCCATGACGGTGGCTCACAAAAAATCCGATGACTCACTGGAGGAGCTTAATTTCGACTATGCTATCAGTCGCCGCCGACTCAAAGACGAGCGGCTCAAAGAAATTATTAACGGACTAAAAAGGCCATCGCTATGAGTCCCGTTAGACTCCAAGAAGCTGTCGTTTGTCTTCGGACACCTCGAAGCAAGCCCGCATCTTCAAATGTTAACCAAGGTCCGGAAGTTAAGTGGAGTCTAACGGGATGAGTCAAGGTAGCGTCCGCTCGATCCGCGATCTGGTGGTGGTGGTTCAGTTTGACGATGATGGCCCAGAGATTGGCGAGCTACTCAAAGTTCAGAATAAAACCGCCAGCCCGCTACTTGTCGATCATCTGAGCAGTGACGGCTTAGCGGTCTGCTTGAACTTAACGGGTGAGCTAAACATTCAAAAAGGCATGACGGTGGAGCGGACTGAACGAGGCATCGAGATACCCCTCGGTAAGGCGACCATTGGCCGGGTCTTCGACGCTCTCGGGCGGCCACTCGATAACCAACCGCTGCCCGACGCTAAACAACTCCACTATAAGAATATTTTGCAAGCCTCAGCCGCCGCTAATTCATTTAAGCCGGCCAAGCTTGAGATTTTAGAAACCGGCATCAAGGTCATCGATTTCTTCGCGCCGTTTATAAAAGGGCGCAAAATTGGCATCGTCGGCGGCGCCGGGGTCGGTAAAACAGTCTTGACAATGGAGATAATCCACAATGTCGCTAAGGCCGATCAAGGCCTAAGTTTTTTTGCCGGCATTGGTGAGCGAATCCGGGAAGGTCAGGAGCTCTTTGACACCTTTAAAGAACACCAGCTACTGCCCAATACTTGTTTATATTTTGGCCAGATGGATCAAAACCCGACCTTGAGAGCTTTAGTAGCCATTAGCGCCGTGGCGGCCGCCGAGTATTTCCGCGACGAGACCGGCAAAGACATCCTCTTTTTTGCCGACAACATGTTCCGCTACGTCCAGGCCCGCAACGAAATCGCCACCATTTTGGGTCAGACGCCGTCAGAAGGTGGCTACCAACCGACCATCTTTTCCGATATCAAAAGCCTGCAAGACCGCTTGAGCTCCACCGATAAGGGCTCCATCACGGCTGTTGAGACCGTTTATGTACCGGCTGACGACCTCTCCGACCCGGCGGTGCAGATGATCCAACAGGAGTTGGATGGTGTGATTGTGCTATCCCGCAAAGTCGCCGAGCAGGGCATCCGACCGGCCGTCGACTTACTGCGCACGACCTCCAGTTTGTTGAGCTCAGAGGTCGTCGGCCAGCGTCATTACGATCTAAGCGTTCGGGTCCAGGCCCTCATGCAAAAATACGAATCGCTCAAGACCATCATTGCAATTGTTGGCGAGAGTGAGCTGTCGGCCGCCGATCGTGATGACTTTGCCAAGGCTAAAAAATTAATCGAATTTTTCTCACAGGTGGCCTATGTGACTGAAGAGCAGACCGGTAAAAAAGGCCAGTATGTGAGCCGTGAAGATACTCTCAAAGGCGTAGAGGTAATCTTAGGTTAAAGCTATGCCCCGCGCCACTGTTAACCCGATCATGAAAGTTAAAATCCGCTCGCCATTCAAGGGCTACTTTGATGGCGTAGCTCAGAGCTTATCGGCTGTTAACGAAACCGGCCCGTTCGATATTTTGCCCCGCCATAAGAATTTTATGACCTTGCTCAAGCCGCGTACTAGGTTAATTGTCCGTCAGCCCGGCCAAGCCGATTTTAAAATGATAGTTAGCCGGGGCGTCATGCATGTTAAGGCTAACCAAGTCACCGTCTTCCTCGACGTTTAGGCGGCTTCGCCGTATAAGACACCCCGCATCGAGGGTTTCTCATCGCGCCGGGCGCGAAATGAATTCGACACTCGGGCTGCTCTTCCCGAAGAATTGATACAATAAAATGATGAAAACAGTTTATGTCGGCATGAGCGGCGGAGTAGACTCCTCAGTAGCCGCGCTGCTTTTAAAGCAGCGCGGCTATAACGTCATCGGTGTCTATATGAAGAATTGGAGCCGCGATCTGCCCGGTCATTTTTGTCCCTGGCAAGAGGATTACCAAGACGCCAAGCGGGTAGCGGTGCAGCTAGGCATTGATTTTAAGGTGTACGACTTTGAAAAACAGTACTACCAAAAAGTGGTGAATTATATGCTAGACGGTTTTAAGGCTGGCTTTACGCCTAATCCAGATATCATGTGTAATCAAGAAATAAAATTTAAACTGTTTTTGAATACGGCTTTAGAAGACGGAGCCGACTTTGTGGCGACCGGTCATTACGCCAAAACCAAAGGTGGCCGACTGTTTATGGCCAAAGATGAAAATAAAGATCAGACCTATTTTTTGCACCGCGTGCCTTCTGAAGCTCTGGCTAAAACGATATTTCCGCTCGGCGATTTAACTAAACCAAGAGTTAGAGAACTTGCCAAAAAAGCCAATCTGGCGACTGCTGACAAAAAAGACAGCATGGGCATCTGTTTTATTGGCAAGGTCAGCATCAAGGAATTCCTGGAGCAGTATATTAAGCAGAAACCAGGCAAAATTATTGATCAGCATGGTCAGGCGATCGGCGAGCACGATGGTGCTTTCTTTTACACGATAGGTCAACGCCACGGCTTAGATGTTGGTGGCGGCTTGCCATACTACGTCGTTGGCAAAAGCATGAAGAAAAACGAAGTTTACGTAACGACTGATCTACAGGACGAAAAACTCTGGAGCAGCCAAATAAAATTTACCGACGCCCACTGGATAAACCAGCCGAAGGCTGGTAGTCAACAGTCAACAGTCAACAGTCAACAGCAAAAGGAGTGGCGACTAGCGACCAGTGACTGGCAACTCGCCGTCCGCACGAGACACCGTGGAGATTTAATTCCAGTAGAAAATCTTCAGAAGGACCGTAACCGCCAATGGCTTGCCAAGTTGAGTGCGGACGTGCGTGCTCTAACTCCCGGGCAATCCGCAGTCTTCTACAGCGGCAACGCCTGCCTCGGCGGCGGCATCGTTACTTAGGCTGCTGTTGTAACTCGTCGTTTATTCTCTGAGCTTCCGCTATTACGGCAGAATTGTAATCATCAGCGAACTCTTGTGTCTGACGTATAGATGTGGATGGGTAAGCTTCACCCCATTTATGTTGAACAGATAGACGGCCTATATAAGGCGGCATACTATCGACCCAATGTTGGCTCAGCACGCGTAGTACATTGGGCCGATCAGCTACAAGTTTAATAGCCTTTTTCATCCTTCTGGATTCAGGTAAAGATAATTCTATAGGTGCACTAGGACTAGCTTGCTGCTGATCGATGATTTCTTGCATGAGATGAAGATTTCTTTTTCTACCCAGGACGCGGAATTCTGCTACGCAAAGAAGGGCGCTGACTACAGTAGTTTTCTCACTTAATGAATCTAAAATTATTGATCCGTCAGACTGTCTTTCCATACTCATATAATGAGATACACATAAACCTTAGTCAAATAATTAATCTGTTAAAATCTTAGTTATGACGGCGCAGGAAATACGGAAAAAATACCTGGAGTTTTTTAAAGACAAAGGGCATACGGTAATTCCGCGGGCCTCATTGGTGCCCCAAGATGATCCGACGACTTTGTTCACCGGTAGCGGTATGCAGCCGCTCGTACCGTATTTGTTAGGCCAGCCGCATCCAGCCGGCAAGTGTTTGGTTAATAGCCAGACGTGTTTCCGCTCCGAGGATATGGATGAAGTTGGCGATAACCGTCACACAACATTTTTTGAGATGCTCGGTAATTGGAGCTTGGGCGACTATTTTAAAGCCGAACAGCTGCCTTGGTTTTGGCAGTTTTTGGTGGAAGCCATCAGGCTGAACCCGAACAAACTCTATCTGACTTGTTTTATTGGCGATGAAAAGACAGATGTACCCAAAGACACAGAGTCGGCCAAAATCTGGAAAAAGCTTTTTGCGGATGCCGGCATTGAAACCAAAGAAGTTGACCTCGGCTCGCAGGCTGACGGCTATGCCAAAGGCCTGCAGGGCGGGCGGATTTTTTATTATGATGCTTCCAAAAACTGGTGGAGCCGCGAAGGCGAGCCTTCGAATATGAGTGAAGGCGAGCCAGGCGGCCCGGACAGCGAAGTCTTTTATGATTTTGGCACGCCGCATGACGAAAAATACGGCCGAAACTGTCATCCCAACTGTGACTGCGGCCGCTTCTTAGAAATCGGCAACAGCGTCTTTATGACCTATAAAAAAACTGCTAAAGGTTTTATGGAATTGCCGAAGCCAAATGTTGATTTTGGCGGCGGCTTGGAACGCATCGCCGCCGCCAAAATCAACAACCCCGACGTCTTTCAGATTAGCTTAATCAAACCGATTATTGAAAGACTAGAAGGGCTAAGTGGTAAAGAGTATCAGCAGCACCAAGCCAGCATGCGGGTCATCGCCGACCATTTGAGGGCCGCAACCTTTTTGGCCGTTGATGGTGTAGCTCCTAGCAATAAGGCCCAGGGTTACGTACTGCGCCGCTTGTTGCGCCGGGCGATTCGCTACGCTTTCGAGCTAGGCATCGAGCAAAACTTATGTGAACAGGTCGTGCCGATTGTGGCCAGCTTATATGAAGATGATTTTCCAGAAGTTAAGGAACGTAAAGACGAGGTCATTAAAGTCTTCGCCAAAGAAGAACAAATCTTCCGTCAGACCCTGCGAGCTGGTGTGCGTGAATTTGAAAAACTCGCTAGGGATAAAGCACAATTGAGTGGCGCGGATGCCTTCAAGCTATATGATACATACGGCTTTCCGACAGAGCTTAGCTTAGAGGAGGCCTTCAAACAGGAAATTAAAGTCAGCGCCGAATGGCAGCCAGAGTTTGATGCTCTTATGGAAGAACAAAGAAAGCGCTCACAGACAGCCGGCAAAGGGATGTTCCGCGGCGGCTTGGCCGATCATTCAGAAGAAGTTACCAAACTTCATACAGCCACGCATTTGATGTATCGAGCACTCAAGGAGGTACTTGGCGACCACGTAGTCCAACGCGGCAGCAACATTACGGCCGAGCGGACGCGCTTTGATTTTAGTCATCACCAGAAAATGACTCCTGAAGAGATCAAAAAGGTCGATGACATTGTGAATAAGAAAATCGCCGAAGATCTGCCGGTGACTTGGAGAGAGGAAAAAACTGAGGGGGCTCTAAAGACGGCATCCGGAGCCTTTGGCGATAAGTACGGGGATAAAGTAAAAGTTTATACCATTGGCGACTCGGCCAAACCCTTCAGCCGCGAGATTTGCGGCGGCTCGCACGTCGAGCATACCAGTGTTATCGGCGAGGGCAACAAGCAGTTTAAAATTGTCAAAGAAGAGTCTAGCTCGGCTGGTGTCCGCAGGATAAAAGCCGTTTTAGTCTAGGGGAAACTTCTAAAAATTCACACTTGCAAGGAGTTAAATACTTAACATGTTAAGTATTCCATTTCACTAACAATTTTACTGACAGTCTCCTGGTACAGAATCTGAATATTAAAAAAGACCCGAGTTGGGTCTTGCAAATGTTACTGCCGAGGGGAGGATCGCGTGGTCCTCCCCTCGGCTATCCGAGATGTGAGCGTTTCCGCCTACGGCGGATGCATCTGCATCCCCTTTCTGTCCGCCTGCGGCGGACCGGTTGAAGCCTCAGTACGGCAGCGGATCGCCGCCGCGGATCTCTTCGATGAGAAAGTCGCGCCACTGGTCGTAGGCCTTGGCGGCAACGACTGCGGCGAAGCCGGTGCCGGTGAGGGCGGCCAGTATCAGACCGAAGGTCCCCTGTTGCAGGTTGCGCGGGACGGGGAAGTGAAGCTCGGCCCAGATGCCGGTGGCACCGCTGATGATCAGGCAGCTGATCGCCAGTAGGCCGGCGAGCACTGTCGTCCACCAGTCCAGGTTGTGCTCCTCGGTCAGGAACCACTTAACGTAGTCCCACTTGTCCTGCAGAAACATGATGATGTACATCATCTCATTGCCTCTCTGCGAGCAGGCCGAGACCATACTCCTTGTCGAGACGATCCTGTCGCCAGCGGTCGACTTGGCAATCGGGGCAGTCGTCTGAGCTGATCCCAGGGGCATCGAGTCGACGCCCCGAGTCGACAGCTTCAAACTGCTTGGCACCGATGAGCGCAGCCGCCTTAGTTCACGTGATTGTGGAGACGTGCCCCTTGGGACACACGACATTGATCAGATAGTCTTCCATCTTGTTGTCCTTTCTCCGCCGCTAGGCGTAAACTCTCGAAGAATTGTCTGAACACTCGAGGATGCCGAACAGGCCGAGGACGGCGAGAACTTGGGCGACTATACCTCCCATGTCGACTCCCCAGGCTGTGTCGATCGGGAGTCGCCAGTGCAACGTGCTCCAGACCGCCAGCGGCATCCCTGTGATCGCGATGATCACCAGAGTCACCACGACGACAGCGAGCGCGGCCGTCAGGATGCACTTCCTAATCTTATGGAACATCTTAGATTCCTTTCGCTCATGACCAGGCACCGTACCCAAGTCAGGCCAGCGACTTCTAACAGAGTAGAAGAAACTGACCTGACTTGGGTCTCTTTGGCTTCAAAGTTGATAAAGTACTGCCCAACCACCCTGTGATTGAGCAACCAAATAATAGCATAAACGCTATAGAATGTCAACCCTTTTACTCCCTTTGTGAACTTTTGCCTAGATCGTCTATTCCATGTTTCTTAAGAAACTAAGAATAGCTAAGCCCCGTCGAGTCAAATTGTGCTTGGTGACGTTTGATTTAACGCTTTTAGAAATTAAACCGGTGGCTGCTAAGCGCTGACTATGGACAGATGTTGTCTTAAGATTCATTTTTAGCTTGTCGGCTATTTCCATCAGGGAAAGGCCGGGTGATCGTTCCAATAGCTCCATAATTTGGATTCGCCGATGGGAGGCAAAGCCCTTGACTCGGTGCTCTAACTGCCTTGGTTTTAACATTCTTAACAACCTCTTTCCATAATCTGCTCCTATCATAACACCTTTAGGGCATTTCTTAAGAAACATAGAACAGGCGGTTGGAGTAAGGAGTTGGGAGCAGGTTGGCTATGCTATAATCAATCTGATTATGCTTGAATATGTCAAGTCGATGACCGGCCGGCTATCGCGTGTCTCCGGCCGGCGCTCAGCGGCCGAAAATTACCTAGTGGCTCTTGATGTTGGCACCGAATTCATCAAAGCCTTAGTCGGCCGAGTCGTCGGCAATGAAGTGGAGATTATCGGCGTCGGCCGGGCTCACCAGGCCTTGGCCGATATGCAAGCCGGGGCAATCGCCGATATCGCCGCCGTGGTAGCCAATTGTGACCAAGCCCTGGCGGCTGCCGAGCAGCAGGCTGGCGTCAGCGCCCGGACGGCGGTTGTCGGTATCGCCGGTGAGCTGGTTAAGGGCACCACCACCGAGGTGCGTTTTGTGCGGGCTAACTCGACCAAAGAGCTGAGTATCGAAGAGCTTAAACGGATCATTGATCTGGTCCAGCAACGAGCCGAAGCCAAAGCTCGCCAACAATTGGCTTGGGAGCTGGGCGGCAAGGATATCGAGGTCCGCCTCGTCAACAGTGCCTTGGTCAGCATCAACATCGACGGCTACAAAGTTACCAACCCGGTCGGCTTTCAGGGCAAGGACATCTCGGTGGAGATGTACACCGCTTTTGCGCCGATGATCCACATCGGCGCCCTGGAACGCACGGCTCACGAGCTGGATCTGGACCTGCTGGCCGTGGCGGCCGAGCCGTTTGCCGTGGCCCGCTCGGTGGTTGGCGATGATCCGAATGCCGCCGTTAGCGCCGTCTTGATGGATGTCGGCGGTGGCACCACCGACATTGCTGTCGTCAATGATGGGGGCGTAGAAGGCACTAAGATGTTTGGTATCGGCGGCCGAGCCTTTAGCCGCTCGGTGGAACGCGAGCTAGGCGTTGATTTTGACAAGGCCGAGGCCTTAAAGGTGGGCCTAAGTGATCCCTCAAAGCCGGGCGCCAAAATTGAAGGCTTGCGAAAAGCCCTTGAGAAAACGCTTAAGGTTTGGCTGGCTGGTGTCGAGCTGGCGCTGGCCGAATTTCCGAAACTCGACCACCTGCCAAACAGACTGCTGCTCTGCGGCGGCGGCTCATCACTGCAAATGCTGGTCGATAGCCTAGAAAGCGGTGATTGGCACCGGCAAGTAGCCTTTACCAAAAAACCGACTGTTCAGCACATCAAGCCCGCCGAAGTGGTTGGTATCACCGACAAAACCGGCCAGGTGAGTGACCATACTTTTATTACGGCCATGGGGCTGCTTAGGGTCGGCCTGGATACTTTGGCTCAAAGCGACGAGTCGGCGACGCAAGCCTCACTTAAAAATAAACTTAACAAGATCTTGCGAGTATGAACGACGCGCCCGCCAAAGAGACGATTTACATTGATGCCGAGGACGATATCACGGCCATCATCGATAAGGCCGAGTCGGCCAGAGCTGGCATCGTTGCGCTGGTTTTACCCAAGCGCTCCAGCGCCTTGCAAAGCATTGTTAACATGCGCCTGCTGAAAAAAAGCGCTGAAGCGGCCAGCAAACAGCTAGTTCTGATTACCGAGGATGCCGCTCTATTGCCACTGGCTGGCGCGGCGGGCCTAAGGGTGGCTAAAAACTTGCGCTCTAGGCCCGAGCTACCGATTGCACCGACTGAGGCCGGCGGTGCGGCGGTCGATAAGCTGGATTACACCCTGCCGGTTGGTGAGTTGGCGGTCCGGCACGCCCAAGACACCGCCGAAGTCGTTAACCTCGATGACGATCAAACCGAGCCAGCGGCAAAAGCCGAGGCAGCCGGCGCTGCCAAGCCGCCCAAGGATAGGGGACTTAAGGTGCCCAACTTTGACCGTTTTCGGCTTCTGCTGGTCGGTGGTATCGGCGGCGGAATTTTACTGATCATCGGTCTAATTTTGGCCTTGACGGTCTTACCCAAAGCCCACGTGGTTATCCAAACCACCAGCCTGCCAGTTGGTGGTAGCTTGAACGCCACCGCCGACGCCAATGCCAAGACGCTTGATGAAGCCAACGCCATTATCCCAGCTAGCTTGCAAACTCAGAAGAAATCGCAGACTCAGAGCGTCAATGCCAGCGGCCAGCAAAATCAGGGCGATAAAGCCAGCGGCTCGCTGACCATAACTAACTGTAGTAGCAGCGCCACCTCGATTCCGGCCGGCACCACGGTCACCGCCAGCGGCTCAGCCTATGTTACTCAGTCGGCGGTGCCGCTTGGCGCGCCACCACCCGGGCAGTGTCCAAATAGCGGCAGCCACATTGGCAGCACCAATATTAGTGCGGCTAACCCCGGTGCTCAATACAATCTGCCGGCCGGCAAAAGCTTTGCGGTTGCCGGTTATAGCAGCAGCGTTTCGGGCAGCAACAATCAGGCTCTATCTGGTGGAACTGATAAAAATGTGACGGTTGTGACTCAAGGCGATGTCGACGGGGCGACTGCCAAAATGGCCGGCGGCGACGCTACCGCTCAAAGCGACTGGCAAAAGCAGCTGGCCGCCAGCGGCTTGTACGTCTTTGGCTCGACTGTTACCACTAGCAGTCCTAGCGTCACGGCCTCGCCGAATGTTGGGCAGGCAGCGACTAGCACGACAGTGACAAGGGAAGTCACCCTCTCGGCCCTAACCGTTAAGAAGGCCGATCTGAACAAGTTCATCGCCGATGGCTTAAATAAACAAATTGATACCAAGCGTCAGAAGCTGAGCACGGCAGACTTAATTGGCGCCTCGCAGCTCCAAGTTATAAGCTCAAGCGCTAATACTAATGCCTCTATAAATATCACTGTTAACACCACGGCTGTGCCGATTATCGATGAGGACAGCCTCAAAAAACAGCTGACCGGTAAGAAGCAAGGCGAAGTCAGAACAATCGTCAGTGCCCTGCCGGGCGTTAAAAGTGTTAGTGCCAGCTACAGCCCGTTTTGGGTTTCCAAAGCGCCTAAGCCGAGCAAGATCTTCATTTCTCAGCAGCAAGTGACAAACCAACCATGACGGGCCTCAAGCAGTTCATTGGTTTGGACGTTGGTACCAAGCGGACGGGATTGGCCCGAGCTTCGGCCGCCGCCCGCTTAGCCGAGCCTTTGGCTACCGTGCCAACCAAGCAGGTCCTGGCTAAATTGCAGGACTTCGTAGCCAACCAGTCAACCGAGGCTATCGTGATTGGTCGGCCGCGTAACATGAGCGGTCAAGAAACGGCCCAAACCCGTTGGGTCAAAACTTGGGTGGCTGAACTGAAAAAGCAGCTATTAGTACCACTTTTCTGGCAAGATGAAACGCTATCCAGCCAAATTGTCGAGGCGCGCGGTCATGGCTCTAAGGCCGACTCCCACGCCGAGGCCGCCGCCGTCATTTTGCAGGACTTCCTTGATGCGAACAGCAATGAGCGAATAAAGATATGAGAATTACTGACAAACATTTTCTTGACCCTGGTGGAATCGAGTTTGAAAGCTCAAACTCGTCCGCTTTCAGCGGAATTCCACAGGGTCAACCCCGTGGAACTTTAGCTTGGCTAAACGGCGCAGCCGGTTCCACTGGGGTTGACACGCCAGCTAGCCAGAGGGTAATTTGCTAGGATGCTAGCCGCCTCGCTGGACCGTCCTCGACTGCCCCGCCGCTTAGTGCTTATCGGCGCAACTTTGCTGGTGATTTTAATCGCTGGTGTTTGGTTTCTCAGAACGGTCTATGCTAATAACTTAAAACCCCTCTCCACTAGCCAGGAGATTAAATATTTTAGCGTTGCTCCTGGCAACGGCGTCCACCAGATATCGGTTAATTTACAAAAGTCTAAGCTGATCCGTAACGGCTACGCTTTTGAAACCTATGTCCGCAGCAACGAACTCCACGATCAACTGCAGGCCGGTACATACGGTTTGAGCCCATCGATGAGCGTCCAGCAGATTGTTAGGGCAATGGTCAACGGCGACGTCGCCAAAAACCTAGTGACCATCCTGCCGGGCAAACGACTCGATCAGCTCAAGGTGACTTTTGCTAAAGCCGGCTATGGCCAGGCCGCCATCGATGCGGCCTTTAACGCGGCGGCCTACACCGACCACCCGGCCTTAGCCAGCTTGCCCAAAGGCGCCTCCCTGGAAGGTTATCTATACCCTGATTCTTTTCAAAAAAACTCTCAGACGCCGGCCGAGGCAATCATCCGCGAATCGCTCGATGAGATGCAAAAAAAGCTGACGCCGGATCTGATTGCGGGTTTTGGCGCCCGCAGCTTAAACCTTTTTCAGGCTATCACGCTGGCTTCGATCATCGAGCAAGAGACCGACGACCTCGCCAATCAGCCAGTTGTCGCTCAGGTTTTTTTGAGCCGACTGTCTAGTGGCCTGGCCTTGGGCTCCGATGTGACGGCCTTTTACAGCTCGGCCCTGGCCGGCGTGCCGGCCAGCGTCAACACTGACTCGCCGTATAATACCCGCTTGCATACCGGCTTGCCGCCTGGACCAATCGGTACGGTCACAGCCTCGGCCTTAGCAGCAGTGGCTCATCCCGCCAACACCTCTTACCTATACTTTATTACCGGCGATGATAAAAAAATGCACTTTTCCAACAGTGAGGCGGAACACCAGGCCGCCATCCAGCAGTTCTGCGCCAAAAGCTGTGGGCACTAGAGGACTTGCCGCCATTTGCTATAATAATGAAACGACCTTTGGCGGGCTAAACTGACCACCACCAGACAAAACCGCTTGGTCGTTTTCAGGAGAAGCTTATTCGTAACTTGGGTTCGAGAGTTTTATCAACGGTTAAGAGTCTGCCAGTTAGCGACGTAAGTAGTCTGCCGGCAGTGCCTTCAAAATTGAGCAAACGTTCTAAGAGGCGGCTGATTCGGCGAGTTTTAATTACCGGTAACGTCGTCCTTTTAGGAGTTGTGGCGGTTTTTGTGCTAGCTAATCGCTCGGCTTCCCAGACAGCCCGATCGAGTGCTATAGCCAGTGCCACCACCAGCTTATCGGCGACTGCCAACCCCTTGGATCAGTTGTCGGCCGCCGAGATTGCCGCTGCTGCCGCCAAACTGACCAATCTGCCCGAACTGAGCTCCATCCGCAACCAAGCCGATTCCGAAAGAGCCCGGCTTTTAATAGTGCCTAACAACACCACCGTTTTGGCCAAACCGCAGATCGTCGCCACCGCCGAGAAATCCAAACACGACATCGTCATCTATACGACCATCGCCGGCGATACGGTTAGCAGTCTGGCGGCTAAGTTTGGGATTACTGGTGACAGCCTCCGCTGGTCAAATAACTTGGGCGGTGACGGCCTCTCGGCCGGTATTAAACTGGTTGTACCACCAGTCAACGGGATTGTTTACACGGTTAAGGACGGTGACACGCCGGCCGGTCTAGCCACTCGCTATCAAGCCGATGAAAACCAGATCATTACTTATAACGACGCCGAGCTCGGTGGCTTAAAACCGGGCGAGCAGATTATTATTCCGAATGGTCAGGTTCCGGTAGCCGTGGTGGCTCGGGCAATCACCGGCTCGAGTAGCTCGTTCTTTGCAGCGACGTTTGGCGGCAACGGCTACGACAGGGGTTACTGCACTTATTACGTGGCTTCGCGAATAGCCGTGCCAACCAACTGGGGTAATGCTAGCACCTGGGCTTACTACGCGTCTTTGAGTGGCTGGACGGTCAGCACCCAGCCAAAAGCCGGGGCGATTGGCCAAACCTCGGCTGGTTTTCAGGGCCACGTGGCGATTGTTGAGGAAGTCTCGGCCGATGGCTCGCAAATAAAATACTCAGATATGAATGGCTTGGCCGGTTGGGGGCGGGTTGGCTATAGTGATTGGGTACCGGCTACACACTACCAACACTACATCTATCAATAGGCGGCTAACGCCTTATAGGACACCCCTTCGGGGTTTCTCACCAGAGCCGGGCACGAAATAAATTCGATGCTCGGGCTGCTCTTCCCGAGAAAATTTTAAGGTGGTTTGCTAAAAAGCCAAAAGCTAAAAAGCTAAGTAATTAACCCTCTGTACGCTCTATACTCCACGTTGTACGCTATAACTATGAATTTTGTGGACAGAGTTGAGGTGATTCTTCAGGCCGGCGACGGTGGAGACGGCGTCGTCAGTTTTCGACACGCCATGTTTAGGCCCCGCGGCGGTCCCGACGGCGGCGACGGTGGCGATGGCGGCGGTATAATTTTGCGGGCCAGCCGTAATCAAGATACACTGGCTGCTTTTCGCTACAAAAAACTGCTTAAAGCCGAAGACGGCAAGCTAGGCTCCCGGCAGCGGCGGCATGGCAAGAGCGGCCAAGATCTGGAAGTGCCGGTGCCGGTCGGCACAGTAGTCAATAGCCTAGCAGGAGAGATGCTGGCCGATTTAACAACTGACGACCAGCGGGTCACCATTGCCCGTGGCGGCAGGGGCGGTTTTGGCAATGCCCACTTTGTAAGCTCCACCCGTCGTACTCCTCGGGTGGCCGAAAAAGGTGAAAAAGGCCAAGCAATCAGAGCAGTTTTAGAGCTCAAGATGATTGCCGATGTCGGCATCGTTGGTCTACCTAACGCCGGCAAATCCACACTCCTATCGGTTATCAGTAACGCCAAACCGGAAATTGCCAGCTACCCTTTTACGACCCTTCAGCCCCACTTGGGGGTAGTTGATATAGACAGCCGACACAGCTTGCTGTTTGCCGACATCCCCGGTCTGATTGCCGGCGCCAGCCAAGGCAAGGGCTTAGGCGATGAGTTCTTACGCCACATCGAGCGCACCAACCTGCTGGTCCATTTAATCGATTTTTATAATGATGACGTGGCGGCAGCTTATAAAACTATCATGGCCGAGCTCAAAGCCTACAGAGTCGACTTAAGTGGTCGGCCCCAGATAGTAGTGCTGACTAAGACTGAAGGCGTCGACAAAAAAGCAGTCCAAGCCAAAATCAAGCAACTGGCCAAGCTGGTACCTAAAAATACAGTCGTCTTAGCCATCTCTAGCCAAAGCGGTGAGGGCCTTCAAGAACTCCTGCGGCAGGCTTTAGCCCGAGTCTCTGTAGAAAAGAAAAAAGTTTCTCGCCGATCTGCCGCTCATCCCAAACTGCCGGTAATCGGGCTTAGATCAGATGATGAAGTTTGGCACATCAAAAAACAGGCCGCAAAATTTGTAGTTACCGGCCCGAAGATCGAGCGCTTTGCGGCCCGGACAAACTTTGGCGACCACCACGGCGAGCAGCGCTTGCGCGACATCATGCAAAAAATGGGCATCAGCCGCGAGCTCGAACGCCAAGGCATCGAACCCGAGCAGGTTGTCACAATTGGCGAACCACCACTCGGCGAACTGGAGTACTAATTAAGTGACTTTTTATTTTTATGATTTAGAAACTAGTGGTTTTCGGTCACGGACTGATCGGATTATACAGTTCGGGGGTCAGCGAACTGATCTCAATCTCAATCCACTCAGTGAACCAGATAACATCCTAATTAAATTATCCGAAGATGTCCTGCCCGAACCAGATGCCGTACTGGTCCACGGCATTACACCTCAAACTGCCAGAGCCGATGGCGTCAACGAGGCCGAGTTCGGGCGATTTCTGACCGGCCAAGCGGCCACCGCCGACACCATTTTTGTCGGCTATAACAATATCCGTTTCGACGATGAGTTTATCCGCTTCACGCTCTGGCGCAATTTTTACGACGCTTACGAATGGCAGTGGCAAGGCGGTACCAGCCGCTGGGATTTGCTCGACTTAACAAGGCTGACCCGGGCTCTGCGCCCGGAAGGCATCAACTGGCCGGTCGATGTCGATGGTAAATCGTCTAACCGCTTAGAGCTGCTGGCGGCCGTCAATAAGCTCGATCACACCGCGGCCCACGACGCTCTAAGTGACGTTCGGGCGGTGATGGCCATGGCTCGCCTAATTCGGGCTAAGCAGCCCAAGCTCTTTGACTACCTGCTGCGCCTACGCGATAAAAACAAGGTTCGGGCGCTGGTTGAGAGGGGCGACCCGCTGGTCTACACCAGCGGCCGTTACCCCAGCGAGTTTGAAAAGACAACTGTCGCGGTAATGATTACACCAACCGAAGACGGCCGCGGCGCCCTAATGTATGATCTACGCACGGACCCTGAACCATTCCTGAAGCTAGACGCCACCGAACTGGCTGCTAAGTGGCAAGCCCTGTGGAATGCTCGCGGCAGGCGAGCCGGCTCGAACGAGCCGATTCCACCAGGGCAAGATCGTAGCGAGGAGCGCGAATATTTTCCAGTCAAAATCCTGGGCTACAACCGCAATCCGGCTCTAGCTCCCTTAACTGTCCTAGACAAGTCTTCTCAGCAGCGCCTAAAACTTAACATGTTAAGTATTCAGAAAAATCTAAAAGCAGTTAAAGAGTCCAGAGATCTTAGCCAAAAGCTGTTAGAGGCTGTGAAGATTATGTATCCACCGGCCGGCCAAGTTGAGATGGTAGTCGATGAGCAGCGGGTTGATGAACTTCTTTATGAAGGTTTTGTCAGCAAGGCCGACAAAATCAAAATGAGCGCCGTGCGGGCGGCCGATAAGGATACCATCGCTAAACTAGCCGTCGATTTTGATGACGAGCGGCTAAAACTGCTGCTGCCGCTTTATAAAGCTCGCAACTTTCCGAGTGCCTCAACGCCCCAGGAGCGCCAGGCCTGGGAAAATTTTAAATATAAGCGCTTGCTAGACGGCGGCCCCCAAAGCTCGGCCGCCCGTTACTTTAAACGGATTGACGAGCTAACCAAGCGTCCAGGTTTGAGCGAGCAAGATAAGCATCTACTCGAAGAGCTTAAGCTGTATGGCCAATCGGTTGTGCCAGCGAGCGCCCAATCGGGCGCGCAATTTTAGAATAATTTGCCAGGACTTGGCGTAATAAGGAGTTAAGTTCCGGCGGTAGCGGACTAAAGCGAAGACAGCCAGCGCAAGAGCTATGCTGGTAATCTCCCAGAAGTTTAAAAAAATATTGGTGCCCGGTACTTGGCCGAGGACCAAGAAGGAATTAAGCATTTGACTGCCCGCCTCTTATCTAGTTACATTTTACAACTTGCTTGCAGATAATGCAAATACTTTATCTAGCTTATGCTTTAGCCCGCCTAGTTGTTATCCTTCGTGGCTCTAGGCTCTAGAAAAAATTCGGATTTTTGTGTATAATCATTCAGCCTTATGGCTGATTTTATTAGTGTGCGTGGGGCGAGAGAGCATAATCTTAAAGATGTAAATCTGGAGATTCCGCGCGGCAAATTGGTTATCATTACCGGCTTGTCTGGCTCGGGTAAGTCTAGCTTGGCCTTTGATACCATTTACGCCGAGGGCCAGCGCCGCTACGTCGAATCCTTGAGTGCTTACGCCCGCCAGTTCTTAGGCTTAATGGAAAAACCAGACGTCGATCAGATTGACGGACTAAGTCCAGCCATTAGCATCGACCAAAAATCGGCCAGCCGCAACCCCCGCAGTACTGTCGCCACGGTCACCGAGATCTATGATTATTTGCGATTGCTGTTTGCGCGGATCGGCATCCCGCACTGCCCGGTTTGCGGCAAGTCGGTAACTCGTCAAACCACCGCCGCGATTGTTGACAAAGTGGTAGCGGCTAACCCGAAAGCTCGGCTGATGGTGCTGGCGCCGGTGGTCGTCGATAAAAAAGGCGCCTTCGAGCACATCCCAGAACAGTTCAGCCGAGCCGGTTTTGCCCGGGCCCGCGTCGACGGTGTCGTCTACAGCCTCGAGGAATTCCCGACGCTTGATAAAAAGTATAAGCACACCATCGAGATCGTCGTCGACCGACTAGTCAACGACGAAGCCAGCCGCGGCCGGCTGTCTCAGTCCGTTGAGCAGGCGTTGGATATCGCCGAAGGCCAGCTTAAAGTTTTGAATGCCGACAATAATAAGGAGTCAACTTACAGCTTAAAGTATGCCTGCGTCGACCACGCTGACGTAGTCATTCCGGAGCTCGAGCCCAGAACCTTCAGCTTTAACGCGCCGCACGGTGCTTGCCCGGTTTGTACCGGCTTGGGTAGCCGGCTGGAAGTCGACCCAGAACTGGTCATTCCGAACGGCCGTTTGACGATTGCTGAAGGCGCCATCCGGCCCTTCAACCGCTTTAGCTCGGACGCTTGGTGGATGAAGAAGCTGGCGAGTGTGGCCGATCGCTACGGTTTCAGCCTGCACCTGCCGACTTCGCAATTGAGCCGCGACCAGCTCGACAAAATTTTATACGGCACTGGCGGCGAGACTTTTAGCATCTCTTTGAGCATGGGGCGCTCTTTCCAAACCACTTACGAAGGGGTTATTCCTAATCTAGAGCGCCGGCACAAAGAGACGGCTAGTGATTTTATGCGCCGCGAAATTGAGCGCTTTATGCTGGAGCGGCCGTGCCACGCCTGCGGCGGTCGCCGCCTGAAGCCCGAAGTCTTGGCCATAACCGTAGCCGGGCGAAGCATTATGGATATTTGTGAGTTATCTATTGATGCCGCCCTCGAATTTTTCAAAGGCCTAAAGTTAGATGTCACAGAGACACAAATTGGCCGCCAAATTTTAAAAGAAATTAATGCTCGATTGAACTTTTTGATCAGCGTTGGTTTAAACTATCTAGATTTAGCCCGCAGCGCCGTGACGCTTTCCGGTGGCGAAGCCCAGCGGATCCGCCTGGCGACTCAAATTGGCTCTGGCTTGCAAGGCGTTTTGTACGTCCTGGATGAACCGAGCATTGGACTGCACCAGCGCGACAATAAACGACTAGTTGATACTTTAAAAGCTCTACGCGATCTGGGCAACACCGTCATTGTCGTTGAGCACGACGAAGAAACTATCCGCAGCGCCGACTATTTGATCGATATGGGCCCCGGGGCTGGTATCCATGGCGGTAAGATAGTGGCGACTGGTACACCCGGCGAAGTTGCCAAAGTCAAAGCCAGCGTAACCGGACATTTTTTGCGCGGCGATAAGCTCATTCCAACACCAACCAAACGCCGAGGGGGCAATGGCCAGCGCCTGCTAATTAAGGGTGCCCGCGAGCACAATTTAAAAGATATTGATGTGCAGATCCCGCTCGGCAAACTGGTTGTGGTCAGCGGCGTTTCGGGCTCGGGCAAGTCGAGCTTGGTCAACGACATCTTGGCCAAAGAACTTAGCGCTCAGTTGATGCGGGCTAGTGCCGTGTCTGGCCGCCACCGTGATATCGAAGGTGTCAAGCTGCTCGACAAGGCGATTGTGATTGATCAATCACCGATTGGTCGAACGCCGCGCTCTAACCCGGCTACTTATACCGGTCTATTTACGCCGATTCGCAAACTGTTTGCCTCGACGCCCGAAGCCCGGGTGCGTGGCTACGCACCCGGCCGCTTTAGCTTTAACGTCAAGGGCGGGCGTTGCGAAAATTGCGCCGGCGACCGCGTCATCAAAATCGAGATGCTCTTTGTGCCGGACGTCTATGTGACGTGTGAGGAATGTAAGGGTAAGCGCTATAACCGCGAAGCCCTGGAGATTCACTACAAAGGTAAAACAATCAGTGACGTTTTGGAGATGACCTGCGAGCAAGCCCTGGAGTTTTTTGAGAATATCCCGGCGGTGGCTCGCCGGCTGCAAACATTGGTCGACGTTGGTTTGGGTTACATCACCCTGGGGCAGCCAGCGACGACTTTGAGTGGCGGCGAAGCCCAGCGGGTTAAGCTGGCGACCGAGCTGTCGCGCCGACCGACTGGCCGAACGCTGTATATTTTGGACGAGCCGACGACCGGTCTTCATATGGCTGATGTTGCCAAGCTGCTCGATGTCCTGCACGCTCTAGTTGATGCCGGCAACAGCATGATCGTCATCGAGCACAATCTGGACGTCATTAAAAGCGCCGACCACATTATTGATATGGGGCCTGAGGGCGGTGAGGCCGGCGGCCGGATAGTGGCCGCCGGCCCGCCCGAACAGGTCCCTC
>OBEQ012712178.1_pt1 | contig 21480 bp, 15 predicted proteins | sample 1670901 | NCBI WGS metagenome assembly OBEQ01 (sample SAMEA104232315, study PRJEB22302) | groundwater metagenome | biome: forest; feature: aquifer; material: groundwater | place: USA | collected 2011-08-07 | depth 5.4 m
GAGAGCGGCGAGCTCTACCGCCTGGACGCGGGCAAGCCGGTTCGCCTGCCCTCCGACGCGCCGCTGGCGCCGCGCGCCGCCGCCGCGAGCGGCAAGCACACGTGGCTCTTGATCGAAGGCGCCATCCTTCGCCTCGAAGGCAGGAAGCTGGCCCGCTTCGACGCCCTGCCCGCGCAGCTGGGTGCGCACGAGTGGCTCGGCCTGCTCGCCAGCGAGGACGGCACGCTGCTGGTCGCCGCGCGCGACGGCACGGTCGCGCTGCGCAGCGCCAGCGGCACATGGACTCAGGAAGTGGCGAACGTGAAGGCGGAAGAGACGACGACGCGCGCGGCCAACCCGCCGGCGCGCGTGGGACCCTAGTTACGAAGGCGGCAGCTGCTGCTGCATGGCGACCGGCTGCGGCGCGGTCACGTCGCGCAAGTGCGGCGCGGCCGGCGTGAGCGCGGCCGCCGCGGTCACCGCAGCGGCCGCCGCGGCGCTGCGCGCCACGCCCGCGGGCGAGATCGGCCGTCCGCTGCCGCGCCACGCACGCACGCGCTCGGGCGGCGTGTGCAGGTCGCTGACCAGGCCGACCCACGACAGCGCCTTGAGCGCGTAGAAGGTCACGTCGATCTCCCACCAGTAGAAGCCCTGGTTGGTGGAGCGCTGGTAGTAGTGATGGTTGTTGTGCCAGCCCTCGCCCATGGTGATGAGAGCGAGCGCCAGGTTGTTCTTCGAGTCGTCGGTGGTCTCGTAGCGAGTGCTGCCGAACACGTGCGACAGCGAGTTGATGGTGAAGGTGCCGTGCCAGAGCAGCGTGGTCGAGACCATGAAGCCCCACAGCAGCGCCCACCAGCCGCCGGCAAAGAAGTAGAGCCCGAGCGCGAGCGCGATGGGCGGCACCACGTGGTACTTGTCGAGCCAGCGCAGCTCCGGGTACTTCTGGAAGTCCTTGATGCGCGCCCAGTCGGTGTCGTCGTGCTGCGACGTCAGGATCCAGCCCGCGTGCGAGTGCCAGAAGCCGTCCTGGCGCACCGAGTGGATGTCGCCCTGCTGGTCGGACAGCTTGTGGTGCTTGCGATGGTGCGCGGCCCACCACAGCACGCCCTTCTGGGTCGCGCTGGTGCCGAGCAGCGCCATCAGGAACTGCATGCCGCGGCCCATCTTGTAGGTGCGGTGCGAGAAGTAGCGGTGGTAGCCGCCGGTGATGCCGAACATGCGCAGGAAGTAGAGACCCATCGCGAGCGCGAAGCCGCTCCACGACCAGCCGCTGACGATGATGCCGATGATGGCCACCAGGTGCACGCCGAAGAACGGGATCGACTTCCAGCCGCTCATGCGCTTGCTGCTGGGCCCGACGTCCTCGGGCGACAGGTCGGTCATCTCGACCGGGGCTTCCACAGGTGAATCCAGATTCATGACCGACAAGATGCAGGTGGCCGTGTCACGGACCGGTCAGGAAACTTCCATTGTTCCGCGTTCTTCGGCCCGGAGTCGGCTTGCCTGCGATTTTCTTCAGATTTTCGCCCTGGGACGAATGCGCCCAGCTGACAGCCGCGGGCACGTCGTGTAACCTCAACCACAATGTCTACCCCCCGAATCCTGGTCGTCGATGACGACGCCTGGATCCTGCGCATGGTGACCACCGTGCTGGAGAAGCGGGGGTACGAGATCATCACCGCCCAGGACGGCGAGGAAGGTTTCCGCATGGCGGTGACCAAGACTCCCGATCTGGTCATCAGCGACGTGATGATGCCGCGCATGGACGGCTGGACGCTGGTCAAGGCGCTGCGCTCCAAGCCCGAGTTCGCGTTCGTCCCGGTGATCTTCCTGACCGCGCTCGGCACCGACGAGGACCGGATCAAGGGCTTCCGTCTGGGCGCCGACGATTACCTGCCCAAGCCGTTCCGCTTCGAGGAGCTCGACCTGCGCGTGGCCAACGCGCTGCGTCGACGCATGCAGGTGGAGCAGAGCGCGCGCGCCCAGGCGCGTGCGGCGCAGCCCAAGGACGGCCCCGGCTTCAACGGCACGCTCGACCAGATCGGCCTGTCGTCGCTGCTCACGGTGCTCGAGCTCGAGCGCAAGAGCGGCGTGCTGGTGCTCGCGCGTCCCGGCGGCGGCGAGACCGGGCGCATGTTCCTGCGCGACGGCCGCGTGGTGCGCGCGCGCATCGACGGCAAGCCCGCGCCCAAGAACGAGCAGGCGGTCTACTACCTGCTCACCTGGTCGGAGGGCCGCTTCGAGTTCTCGGCGCTCGAGGTCGACATGGAGGACGAGGTGAAGTCGTCGACGACGCACCTGCTCATGGAAGGCGCGCGCATCATGGACGAGATGCGCAGCGTGGGCTGACGGGCGGCGCACCGCAGAGGAACCGCCAAAGACGCCAGTTCAGGCGGCCCGTGCGCCAACGAACATGGGCTGCCCGCGGAACCTGACCCGATCTCTCTCTGGATCAGACCCACCTGAACTGGGTTGCGTGCGCATCGACCGTCCCTTGGCGCTAGGGTAGCCTCACCTGGCGTCTTGGCGGTTCTCTGGACGGCAGCGTCAGTCGTCGAGCTCGTCTTCCTCGTCGCCCGCGGCGTCGATGGCGTACTTCTTCATCAGCTTGCGGAAGTACTTGCGGTCGATGTCGGCCTCGCGCGCGGCGTGCGAGATGTTGCCGCTGTTCTTCTTCAAGAGCGCCACGATGTAGTCGCGTTCGAAGCTGGAGACCCAGCGTTCCTTGGCTTCCTTGAAGGTGACGTCGAAGGATTCCTGGGCCGGGCGCGGCTCGGAGCCGGCGGGCGTGGAGGCGGCGACCAGGCCGCGCGCCGAGGCGGTGGACGTGCTCGGGCGCGGCGGCGGCATGGTGCCGCCCGGGCCGGTCATGACCGCCTCGCGGATGTGCTCGGGCAGGTCGCGTACCTCGATGGCCTCGCTGTCGGCGAAGGAGACCGCGCGCTCGATCGAGTTGACCAGCTCGCGCACGTTGCCGGGCCAGCGGTAGGCGGTGAGCACGTCCATGGCCTCGCGCGAGAAGCTGCGGCTGCGTGCGCTGCCGTCGGGCGTCTTCATCACGTGGTTGCGCAGGAAGTGCCGGGCCAGCAGCTGGATGTCGTCGGGCCGCTCGCGCAGGGGCGGCAGGATGAGGCGCACCACGCTCAGGCGGTAGAAGAGATCCTGGCGGAAGCGGCCCGCGCGCACCTCGTCCTCGAGGTTGCGGTTGGTCGCGGCGATGATGCGCACGTCCACCTTGAGCGCTCGGTTCGAGCCCACGCGCCGGATCTCGCGCTGCTCGAGCGCGCGCAGGAGCTTGGGCTGCAGATCGAGCGGCAGCTCGCCCAGCTCGTCGAGGAAGACGGTGCCCTGGTCGCCCATCTCGAACAGACCCTGGCGGGGCATGATGGCACCGGTGAACGAGCCCTTCTCGTGGCCGAACAGCTCGCTCTCGATCAGGTTCTCGGGCACCGCGCCGCAGTCGAAGACCATGAGCGGGCCGCCCGCGCGCAGCGACATCTTGTGGATGGTCTGCGCCACCACCTCCTTGCCCGTGCCGGTCTCGCCCTCGATGACCACGGTGGTGTTGGTGGGCGCGATCTTCTCCAGGATCGAGTAGATCTCGCGCATCTTGGGGCTCTTGCCCACGAGCTCGCCCAGGTGGTCCTTGCGCGAGGGAACGATCTCGAGCTCTTCCTCGCCGGCGTAGAACTTGAGCTCGGTCTGACCCAGATGCACGGTGCAGCCGGGCTTCAGGTAGGCCTCGCGCACGCGCACCTTGTTGATGAACGTGCCGTTGGTCGAGCCCAGGTCGTAGAGCACGTAGCCCGAGTCCTCCTGCACGATCTTGCAGTGGTAGCGCGAGACCGTGTCGTCCCGGACGATGAGGTCGTTGTCGTCCATGGCGCCGATGCGGATGGTGCCCTGGTCGAAGCTGCGGTCGACCTGCCGGCCTTCGTCCTCGAAGAGCAGCTTGCAGCGGCGCAGGTGCAGGGTCGGACCGGTGCCGCCGCCGTAGTGGATCTTGGTCGGCGGGACGAAGTCGGGGAACTTCTTGGCCTGTGCGAGCCGCTCGTCGGCGTCGCCGGCGTCGAGGACCGGGCCCACCGTTCGCTCGCCGTTGCGCTCCGAAGGAGGTGGGGACATTTGTCTCCATCCTACAAGAGCTTGCTGACCAAATGAAGTGAAGTGATGGGGTCTTGAGTTCCGCGCGAGGCGAGGCCTATGCTGCCGGCGTGAGCTCGACCGTGGCCGAGGTGGCGCACCTCAAGGCACGTCTCTCGGCTGGGCTCTCCGACCCCGAGCTGGCGCAGGTCGAGTGGCGCCTCGGCATCCTGTACGCGCGCAGCGGCGAGCTCGATCAGGCGCTGGCGCCCCTCCCCGCCGCACGACGCGCGGCGGCGTCCTCGCGCGACGCACGCAAGCTGGCCGCGCTCGACGCCGCGCTCGGCCAGACCGCGGGCCACAAGGGCGAGCACGAGCGCGCGGCCACCTTCCTTTTGCGCGCGGGTGCGGCCGCCGCGCAGCTGGGCGACGCGGATCTGGGCGCGCGTGTGGCCACGCAGCTGGGCGAGCTGGCGCTGCGCCGCGGCGAGCCGGCGCGTGCGCACGACGCCTTCGAAGAAGCGCGCCGTCATTTCGAGAAGTACTGGGACGGCAGCGAGCTGGCCACGATCTACGGTGGCCTCGCCATGGTCAGCAGCGCGCGCGGCGAGCACGACGAGGCGGATCGTCTCAGCGACAAGGCCCTCGAGGACGCCGAGGCCGCGGGCGACCCGCTCGATCTGGGCCGGGCGCTCTTGCGCCGCGCCCACGTGCGCCAGGCGGCCGGCGACCTGCGCGCGGCCAAGCGCGCCTACCGGCGCGCCATCGGCGTGCTCGGCGACCACGAGCTGCGCCGCGACCTGGCCGAGGCCTACCTGGCCTACGGCATGTTCGTGGGCACGGCCATGGACGAGATGCCCGACGGCTTCACCGATCCGCCCGCGTACTGGCTGGCCAAGGCGCAGGCGCTGTTTCGCGACCTGGGCGGGCTCGCCGACATGGAGCGCGTGCGCGAGGCCTTCCGCCGCCACGGCCGGCGGGCCACCGACCGCATCGCCGAGGTCGAGGTCCTGCGCCTGCTCGACGAGCTGAAGGAGAACCGTATCGGCGTGCAGCAGGAGACGCGCCGGCTGACCGACCGGGCGCTGGCCTCGTTCGAGCAGCTGCACGCGCACGCGCCGCCCGGGTTGCAGCCGGAGATCGTCGCCGCGCGCGACGAGGTGGTGCGCTCGGAGCGCGCGCTGGCGCAGGGCGTGGATCAGCTGGCGCTGGCCGAGGATCGCTTCCTGGGCGCGCTCAACACGGTCATCCTCGAGCGCGAGAACATCCGCACGTTGCTCGAGCTGTGCCGCTCGCTGTCGATGATCCACGACTACGCGCGCCTGCCCGCCGACATCGCCAAGATGGCCGCACAGCTGACCGGCGCGGACCGCGCGGTGGTCGCGCTCGTCGGCGACGACGGCAAGCCGCGCGTGCGCGGCGCGGTGCGCGTCAAGGACGACGAGGACGGACCGTGGACCGCGGCCATCTTGGCGGCGGTGGGCAAGGACGGCGGCGCCGCGCTCCTGGCCGCGCCCGCCGTCGGCGACGGCGCCGAGCTGGAGGACGGCATCGTGCCGCGCGCACGCAGCTCGCGCGCGCAGGAGCACGCGCCGGCACGGGCGGAGATGCGCCTGGGCGTGGGCCTGGCCTGTCCGCTGCGCCACGGCGACAAGGTCTTCGGCGCCATCTACACCGACAAGGAGCTGTGCGGCGGCGTCTTCGCCGAGCGCGAGCTGGATCTGCTGTCCATCTTCGCCGCCCAGGTGGCGACCATCCTGGAGAACGGCCGCGTCACCGAGGAGCTGCGCCTGGCGCTGCGCACGCGTGCGGCCACGCTCGAGGCCATCTCCGACGGTGTGCTCAAGCTGGTCGCCTCGGGCGCGGTCACGTCGATCAACGCCGCGGCCATGCGCATGCTGGGCGTGTCGGCGGGCGCGGACGCGAAGACGTTGCGCCTGGCCTCGTTCCCGGATCTGGCCTTCCTGGGCGGTTGCATGGCGCGCGGCGAGGACTTCGACGGCCGGCTGGTGCGCCTGTCGACGGGCGACCACCTGGCCAACGGACGCATCGTGCGCGTCGACGGGGGCGAGATCGAAGGCATGCTGGTGACGCTGACCGAGATGAAGCGCGCCACCAGCCTGGCCCAGCGCATCGTCGGCTCGACCGCGCGCTTCACCTTCGCCGACATCGTGGGCGGCTCGCCGACCTTGCGGCGGCGGCTGCAGCTGGCCGAGGCGGCGGCGCGCTCCGACTCCAACGTGCTGGTCACGGGCGAGAGCGGCACGGGCAAGGAGCTGCTCGCGCAGGCCATCCACAACGCCGGGCCGCGCGCGGGCGGGCCGTTCGTGGGCATCAACTGCGCGGCCATCCCGCGTGAGCTGCTCGAGAGCGAGCTGTTCGGCTACGAGGCGGGCGCGTTCACCGGCGCCAAGCGCGGCGGCCATCCGGGCAAGTTCGAGCTGGCCGAGGGCGGCACCATCTTGCTGGACGAGATCGGCGACATGCCGCTCGAGATGCAGGCCAAGCTGCTGCGCGTGCTGCAGGAGAAGCGCGTGCAGCGCCTGGGTGGGAGCAAGGAGATCCCGCTCGACACGCGCGTCATCGCGACGACCAACCGCGATCTCACCGACGACGCGGCGCGCGGCCGCTTCCGCCAGGACCTGTTCTTCCGCCTGCGCGTGATCCACGTCGAGCTGCCGCCCCTGCGCGCGCGGCCCGATGACATCCCGGTGCTGGTCGATCATTTCCTGCAGCTGTTCTCGGCGCGCCTGGGCAAGCAGGTGCGCGGCGTGGCGCCCGAGGTGCTCGACGTCATGCTCGCCTACGGCTGGCCGGGCAACGTGCGCGAGCTCGAGCACGTGCTCGAGGGCGAGGTCAACCTGGCCTCGCCGGCGCAGGAGCTGCTCACCGAGGTGCCCATCATGCTCGAGTCCGCGGGCGGCCTGCGCTTCGCCGACGGCAGTCTGGACGGGTCCATCCCCCTGCCGCGGGCCACGCCCCTTCCGGGCGGCAGCATCCTGTCGCTCGAGGAAAACGAGAAGCAGCTGCTCCTCGCCGCCCTCGCCCAGCACCGCGGCAGCGTGCCCGACGTGGCGCGCGCACTCGGCGTCTCACGCGGCACGGTCTACAACAAGATGAAGAAGTTCCAGATCGATCCGGACGCCTACCGCGGCGACTGACGCCGCCTGCGCCGCCTGGGGACAGGATCTACCCTCCCATTCACCCGGAATTGCTGGGCTTCTGGCGGCAAACGCGCATTTCACTTCGGCTCCGCAAAATGCGCGTTTGGCGCCAGGAGCTCAGGGATATCGGAAGCTTGCGACCCCGGATCCTGTCCCCCGGTTCTGCTAGAGTCCGCCTTTCGGATGTTTCGCGAGCAGGACCATACGGATGATTTCGAGGCGCCGGAGGACGACTTCGACCTGGACGATGCCGCGCCTGTTGCGGTGGTGCCGGGCGAGCGGCCGGTGCACCTGGACGAGCACGGGCGCCCGCGCATCATCGAGCGGCGCATCGAGGTCGAGCAGGACTACGACGGCTGGCGGCTCGACCTGTACCTGAAGCGGTGCATCCCGCGCCTGTCGCGCACGCGCATCCAGGGCATCGTGAAGGACTGGCTGGTCGGGCCGGGCGGCCGCACCATGAAGCCGCACTCGCCGGTGCGCGCGGGCGACGTGCTCATCGTCCGGCGCGAGGCGCGCTCCGAGCCGCCCTTCCCGCGTTCGTTCGACGTGCTGGTCGACGAGCCCGACTTCCTCGTCGTCGACAAGCCGGCCAACCTGCCCGTGCACGCGTCGGCACGCTATTACTTCGGCACGCTGACCCGGCTGCTCGACGAGCGCTTCCCCGGTCAGCCGCTGCAGATCGCGCACCGCATCGATCGCGAGACCTCGGGCTGCCTGGTGGTCGCGCGCGGACGCGCCGCCGCGGCCACGCTCAAGGGCGCGTTCGAGAAGCGCCGCGTGTCCAAGGTCTACCAGGCGCTCGTGCACGGCGAGCCCGACTGGCCCGAGGGCCACGTCATCGACATCCCGCTCGCGCTCGCGCCCAAGGAGCGCTCGGCGCTGGGCATCCGGATGGAGCCGGCGTCAGACCGCCCCGACGGCCTGGTCGCGCAGACGCGCGTGAAGGTGGTCGAACGTTTCGCCGGCGGCGCTCGCGTCGAGTGCCGGCCCATCACCGGCCGGCAGCACCAGATCCGCGCCCACCTGGCTGCGGTGGGCCACCCCATCATCGGCGACAAGCTCTACGCGCACGGCGACGAAGCATTCCGTCGCTACTGCCATCATCAGGAAACTATTATTGAATCCGAGCTGGTCGCCGAGTTCGGCCTGGCCCGGCAGGCGCTCCACGCCGCCGCCATCACGTTCCCCCACCCTGCCACCGGGACTCCCTTCACGGTAGAATGCCCCTTGGCGTCTGACATGAAGCGATATATACAGACCCGAGCGTAATTGGTCAGACCACTTTGTCTCGTGGAGGCAGTTCGATGGCGTTCGATATCAAGTCGATGATGACGAAGTACCGCGAGGACCACCAGAACCCGGTCAATCGCACGTTGCACACGATCGGGATCCCCATGATCGTCGCCTCGCTGCCGATCATGCTGGCGGCGCCTCCGGTCGGCATCGGCATGTTCGTGCTCGGCTGGATCCTGCAGTTCGTCGGCCACGCCTTCGAGGGCAAGATGCCCAGCTTCTTCTCCGACCCGAAGTACCTGCTCATCGGGCCGCTCTGGGTCTACAAGAAGCTCACCGGCAAGACCGGTCAGCCCGCCGCCCAGTAGCTCTTCCAACTCCTACTTGAACTGCACCGCGAACGGCAGCCGCGCCTGCGGCACGTCGGGCGCCACCAGCAGCGATCCAGGCAGCAGCGACAGCACGTCACCGACGAGCGGAAGCTGCGCCAGCCCCAGGCCGCCCTCGCCCACTGACGCTGCGCCGCCGGCCAGGCGCAGCACCTGTCCGAGCAGACTGGTCGGCTCCGCCGGCAGACTGACGATCTGCACCCGCTCGTCGTCGCGCAGGCCGGCGCGCGCCTTGGCCTCGGCGATGGCGTCGACGATGCCGCCCATCCGGTCGACCAGGCCGTGCTCGGCCGCCTGCGCGCCCGTCCACACCCGGCCGCGCGCGACCGCGTCGACCTCGGCGGCCTTCATGTGCCGGCCCTTGGCCACGGCGGCCACGAAGCGGCCGTAGTAGTAGCGCAGCTTCTCCTTGGTCGACTTGCGCTCCTCCTCGGTGTAGGGGCGGTAGTAGCTCTCCTGATCGGCGTGCTTGCCGCGCGTGGTGATGACCCAGTTGATGCCCAGCTTGGCCAGCAGGCCGGAGACGTCGACCTTGCCGGTGAAGATGCCGATCGACCCGGTGATGGTGCCCGGCTCGGCGTAGACCAGCTCGCCGTAGGCGGCCGCGTAGTAGCCGCCCGACGCCGCGATGTCGCCCATCGACACGATGATGGGCTTGACGTTGCGCGTGTCGAGCACCTCGCGCGCCATGTACTCCGAGGCCAGCGCGCTGCCGCCGGGCGAGTCGACGCGCAGCACCACCGCGACGATCGACGGATCCGAGCGCGCCGCCGCGATGGCGTCGGCGATGGTCTCGCCGCCGACCATCTTGGTGCCCAGGAACGGCACCGTGCGCGACTTGCCGTCGATGATGTCGCCGTCGATGTAGATCACCGCGATGCGCGGGCTCGCCCAGCGCGTGTCGCGGGCCGGCTCGGGACCGCTGGAGAGCGGCCACAGCCGGCCGCCCAGGGCCTCGGCCACCGCGGCGTCGGCGTCGGCGGGCTCGACCACCGCGTCGACCAGGCCCGACTTACCTGCCTCGGCGGCGGTGTAGGGACCGTCGTCGATGAGCTTCTTCACCTCCTCGACCGACAGCTTGCGATCGGCGGCGATGTCAGCGGTCACGCGATCGAAGGTGTCGTCGAACAGCGAGTCACGCACCATCTTGGCCGCCTCCGACGGGCCCTCCTGGGTGAAGGCCTCGGGCGCGCTCTTGTACTCCTCGATCTTCTCGAACTGCGCGTTCACGCCCAGCTTGTCGAAGAGACCCTTGTAGTAGAGCGTCAGGCCGATCATGCCCTGCACGCGCAGGCCGCCGCCCGCGTCGAGCAGGATCTTGTCGGCGGCCGAGGCCACGTAGTAGTCGCGCGTGGTGCCCGCGCTCATGAAGGCGACCACCTTCTTGCCGTGCTGACGCAGCTTGTGGATCGCGTCGCGCAGCTCCTGCGCCATGCCCCAGCCGATGCCCAGCTGATCGATCTTCACCAGCACCGCCTTGCAGTCGGGATCGCGCTCCATGCGCCGCATCGCCAGCAGGATGCCGGTGATCTGCTGCGACGACGGCGTACCAGTCAGCTCGATGCGCTCCATGTGCGCGCCATCGCCGATGAGCGACGGCAGGCGCTCGCCCGACCAGCGCACGATCGCGGTCGCGCCCAGCATCGACGTGCCACCGCCCACCGCGCGCCCACCGGTGCCGTACATGGCGGCGCCGGTCTTGCCGAAGCTGACCTCGAGGCCGAGCGAGGCGCGCAGACCGTAGCCCTGCTTGCTCTCGCCCGCGTCGAAGGCCGGGTCCTTGAGCTCGAAGCGCGACAGCGCCGCGATCTCGCCGCGAACGTACAGCCCGTCGGTGAGCCGGACGCCCACGCGGAAGGCAGGATCGAGATCGAGGCGACGCTCGCCCAGGGTCGCGCCCAGGCCCAGCTCGAGACGATCCGAGCCGAACGGCCGCGACACCAGCTCGACCTGGTAGCGACGCTGCACCGGCACGCCCGCCACCACCGGCGTGGTCACGTCGTGGACCATCGCGCCGACCGCCCAGTAGGCGCCCGCGCGCGCCGCGAAGCCCAGGTCGAGCGTGTCGAGGCCGTCGACCGGCCCGCCGCCGTCGTCGGTGAAGTGCCGCCAGGCGGCGCCGAAGGAGATGTCAGGACGCCACTCGTAGGCGGCGGCGAGCGAGTAGCGCACCGGCTCTCCCGGATCGGGCGCGGGCGCGATGCGTGGCGGCAGCAGCTGCTCGATGGCGACGCCGAAGCCGAGCCGGGGCAAGAGCGGCAAGGCCACTGGGGTGGCGGCGAAGAAGCCCAGGCCGCCGCCCGGGCCTTGCGACCGGTCCTCGTCGAGGCCGGTGAAGGCGAGCTCGAGGTGGTAGTCGCCCAGGAAGCTGATGCCTGCCGGGTTCACCGACACCGCGGTGCCATCGTGATCACCGGCGAGCGACGCGCCCGGGAGTGCCATGCCCGTGGTCGGCTCCTCGGCGTAGCGGTGCTCGTCGGCCGATGCCGCCGGTAATGCGGTCATCGCCAGGGCGAAACCGAACGTGAGAAAGGTGGCCAGTCGGCCGCGGCGAGCACGCGAAGAAGTCGGCATGAAGGTCACTGACGATTATAATGGGCGCGTGTCCTCCGAGGAGCTACTCCGGCGTCACCCGCTGTTCGTGCGCCTCGACTCGGACCAGCTCATCCGCTTCGCACGCGCGGGCGAGCTGGAGGCCTTCAAGCCAGGGGAGGATGTGGTCGTCGAGGGTACCCTGGGCGACGCGATGTACCTGATTCTCACCGGCAGCTGCGACGTGAGCAAGGGCGGGCGCAAGCTGGCCACGCTCTATCCAGGTGAGTTCTTCGGTGAGATGTCGCTGGTCGAGCCGGCCACGCGCTCGGCCACGGTGGTGGCGGGCGAGCCGTCACAGCTGTTCCGCCTGCCTCACTTCGTGCTGCAGAACCTGCTCGAGGAGGATCCGCAGGCCTTCACGCAGGTGCTGGTCGCCATCGTGCGCGTCCTGTCGGAGCGCTTGCGGCAGACCAACTCGCTGCTTGGGTCGGTGGGGCAGCTGGCTGACTGGCTGGCCGGCTCGCTGGTTTAGTCGGGTGGCGCGAAGCGCCGGGACCCGACTTATCCCGCGGCACTGCGCGGGCGAAGCCCGCGTTGGCCGTGGGGCTAGTCGGGTGGCGCGAAGCGCCGGGACCCGACTTATCCCGCGGCACTGCGCGGGCGAAGCCCGCGTTGGCCGTGTGGACTGGTCGGGTGGCGCGAAGCGCCGGGACTACGAAGATCCGCAGGTCAGGCTGATCGGGAACGTGTCGCCCGACTCGCTGCTCACGTCGGCGCCGCTGGTGCCGTCGTAGCTCCACGACATGATCGCGCCCGCCTCGGTGGTGAGGTTGACGGTGCCAACGTTCGGGCAGGCGCCCATGCAGCGCGACAGGCCCTCGGCGCTGCAGGTCAGCGACTTCTGGCCCGAGCCGCCCAGGGTGGAATCGAGGGTCACGTCGACGCAGTCGCCCGCGCGGGTGAAGCTGGCCGCGGTCGTGAAGGTGACGCCACGCTCGGGCGTGACCACGTCGAGCAGGCCGGCCCACGTGTACGGCTGGTCGATGGCAAGCGGGTCGCGGATCTGCCAGTTGCCGATGATCATCGCGTTGCCCAGCTGCAGGTCGAGCGTGGTCATGTCGTAGAGCACCGCCACCGGGCAGCGCGCCTGACCACAAGTGGCGGTCTCGAAGCCGACCTCGGCACGCACGGTGCCCGACAGTCCCAGCTTGCCGTGCGCGCCGCTGCAACCGCCGAAGGTGATCATGATGTAGGTCAGGTTGTTGGTGTCCACCGTCACGCACGCCGGGTTGACCAGGTCGGCGCTGACGCGCGCCTTCACCGCCGCGAGCACCTGCGCCGGGGCCTCGGCGGCGGGCGTCTGGCGCATCGCCAGGGTGGCCGCAGAAGCGAAGTACCCCGACACGTAGGTGACCACGGCCGCGGACTCGACGGAGGTGGCGGCACGCATGGCGGCGTTGTGGTTCTCGGCGCTATCGCTGCTCGGCGGCGGCGACGCCGAGTCGCACCCCGAGCTCACGATCAGCAATAGGATAATGGCGGCGTACACGGTCCGATTCGACATGCCCCGACCGAATGCATGAGTGGGGCCAGCGAGGGCCGCCAGCACTTCCGCCAGGTTGCGTCGCGCGTGGGTGCCTTGGACTCGGTATCTGTCAAGGCGCTGGCGACGGCCCCATGACACTCATGTAATTTTCGACGCGCGCGACCAGCGCGGCCACGAGCGGGCCACGCCGCGCGCCCAGCTGGGTCGCCTCGCCGTCGGCGATGGCGTCGGCGACGCGCTCGAGTGTGAGCAGGAGTATGACCCGCTCCTCCACCGGCGGCGCGGGCCGGCCGCTGGCGCCCGCCAGCTGACCCATGAGCGCCACTTGGCGGCGGCGCCGGGCGCGGAAGAAGCGGCGCACCTCGGCGTCGGTGGCCAGGAGCGCGCGCAAGGAGGCGCGGAAGCCGCGCCAGGCGCGGTGGTGGGCGAGCACCAGCGCCACCAGCGACGCGGCATCGAGCGTGCCGGCGCGGGCGCGCGCGCCGATGGCGTCCCACTCGACCTTGACCCAGCGCTCGTAGACGGCCAGGAACACGGCGCGCTTGTCGGCGAAGGGCAGGTAGAACGTTCCCGGCGCGTAGCCGGCCGCGCGCGCGATCGCGTTGGAGTCGGTGCCGTGGTAGCCGTGCTGGTTGAAGGCGCGCGCCGCCGCGGTGACCAGCGTCTCGCGCGTGGCCTCGGGCGCGCCGCGACGCGTCTTGCGTGCTGGTGCAGGCAACCGCTTCATGTTAGTGATACTGGTATCAGTAAGGAGCACGCCATGCAAGCTGCTGCCGCTTCCGCCCCGCGTTCGACCTCGTTCGCCACCGACGCCGCCCGCACGGTGCGCCCGCTCGGCCTCGCCGCGGCCGCGGCGCTCCTGGCCCAGATCGCCGTCACGCTCGTCCACGGCGTGGCCCAGGAGCCGCTCGAGCGCGTGCTCTCGCCCGCCGCGTACCAGGCGGTACTGCTGGCCCATCCCGCGGCGCTGCGCACCGTGTTCACCCTCGACAGCGTGTTCCTCGTGCTCTACACGGCCTTCTTCGTGCAGCTCGCGCGTACGCTCGCGCCCGCGGGCCACCGCGCGCACGACCTGGCGCGCCTCGCGGTCGCCGCCATGCTGGGCACCGCGCTGCTCGACGCGCTGGAGAACCAGCACATCCTCAGCCTGCTGGCCGCGGCCGAGCGCGGCGCGCTGCCCGACGCGAGCAGCATCGTCGTGCAGGCGACCGCGAGCCAGCTGAAGTTCCACCTCAGCTACTTCGCCGTCTTCCTGTTCGGGCTGATCTTGCCGCGCGCCACCGGCCTCGAGCGCATGCTGGCCGCGTCCTGCCTGCTGGTGCAGCTACCGCTCGGCCTGCTCGCCTTCGTCGCGCCGCCGCCCTGGCAGGACGCGCTCGTCTACGCGCGCTGGGCCTTCTACCTGGTCGGCTTCCTGACGCTCGGCGGTCAGTCGCGGCGTCCGGCCGGTCCCGCGGGCGAGCCCTTGCCGGCCACGCGCGTCCAGACCACGTAGACCCCGGTCACCAGCACCACGAAGACCAGCCAGACCAGCCACGACGCGACCACCTTGCCGCCCGGCAGCGTGGTCGTCTTGAGGAACCGGTTGGTCGCGCCCGCGTACAGCATCCAGCCCGCCGCGATGACAAAGATGGCCGCCGCGGCCAGCGGCGCCGGGCCCGGGCGCACATCGGCGAAGCGACGATCGAACTGCAGGCGGAAGACCCCGAGCGCGGTCAGCGCGGCCATGAGCGTCAGCACCGCACCGACGGTGCCGATGAGGCCCTTGAAGTCCTGCGTCCACACGCAGAAGAGCGCCACCGCGCCCTGCAGCAAGAGTGCGCCCAGCGGCGGCTTGCCGTCCTTGCCCGCCAGCACGCGGGGCAGGAAGCCGTCGCGCGCCATGGCCGCGTACACGCGCGGGCCGATCATGGTCATGGCGCTGGTCGCCGACAGCAGCGCGACGATCATGAACACGCTCATGACCTTGGCGCCGGTGGCGCCGATCAACTTCTGCATCAGCATGTGGCCGAGGGTGATGCGGTCCTTGTCGCCGCCGATCCACTGGCCGTAGTCGCTGGGTGTGAGGTTCGTGACGAACACCCAGTTCACCAGCAGGTAGATCACCATGACCACTGCGCAGCCGATCAGCATGGCGCGCGGCACGTCTCGACGCGGTGCGGCAAACTCGCCCGAGGCATAGATGGCCGCGTTCCAGCCGCTGTAACAGAAGGCGATGAAGACCAGCGAGCCGAAGAACGGGCCCACCGGCAGGCCGTGCGCCGCCGCCTCCGGCCGCCAGGTCGGGAAGTGGTTCGACCCCGCGGCCAGGCCGACCACCACGAAGCCGAGCACGAGCGCGAACTTCACCGCGACCAGGACGTTCTGCCCGGTCTTCGAGGCGCGCAGGTCGAAGGCGTGCAGCGCCGTGGCGGCCAGGATCACGACCGTGGCAACCGTACGTACATCCAGCCCGGGATGCAGCGTGTCGGCGAAGGCACCGACGGCGATGGCATCGAGGGCGACTGGCTGCGAGAAGCCGATCAGCAGCGACGTCCAGCCGGCCAGGTAGCCCAGCGCCGGGTGCCAGATCTCGGACAGGTAGCGGTACTCGCCGCCCGAGCGCGGGATGGCCTGTGCGACGGCGGCGTACGCACGCGCACCCGAGAGCGCCACCACGCCGCCGATGACCCAGGCGAGCAGGATGTGTGACGGCGCCAGGTCCATGGCCATGAAGCCGGGGGTCGTCAGCACGCCCGAGCCGATCATGTTGGCGACCACGATGCCGACTCCGGTCCACAGTCCCAGCTTGGCGCGCGAATCCATGGGGTTCCCTTATAGAAGCTGAACGTCCGGCCCGTCCACCGTCTTCCTTGTGTGTGGTCCAAAGTCATCATCGGGCCCTCACCTGAGGTCCGACCGACGAGGAAACGACGCCTGATTGCACGCGATTGTTGCCGGCCACGTCGCGGACGAATACGATCGTTTTGTTCCTGTCGAGGTGCCTCCCGTGTCGAGTTGCTCGCGTTGGTTTTCCTCACTCACTGCCTCGCTCTTCGTCATCGCCACGCTGCTCTCCGCACGCACCGCCTCGGCCAGGCGACTGCCCACGCCTGCGCAGGCCGCCGATTACGGTGCCGAGGCGCGCGTGCTCTGGCGCACCGTCGCGTGCGGCGGAGAGGATCCGATCCCGGACAACCTGCCCAGGAAGACCATCGAGTCGCACTGCAAGGAGATGCGCAGCGTCTACGCGCGCTTCCACAAGAAGTGGGCCGATGTCGCCGCGCCAGTGCTGAGCACGCTGCGCCCGGCCAGCCTGCCCGGCAGCGTGCTGTACCCGTTCGGCGGCGGCGACCTGCTCTTCGCCATGGTCGTGTTCCCCGACGCCACCGAGATCACCAGCGTGTCGCTCGAGCGCGCCGGCAACGTGCGCACCATCGACAGCATGTCCAAGGCCGACTTCAAGGCCGGCCTGGCCGACGCGACGTGGATGATCCATCGCCTGGCCAGCGTCGAGTACAGCTTCACCGAGCACATGGAAGCGATGCAGCACTCCAAGCTGCCCGTGCAGCTGTCGATGGCGCTGGCCGCGCTCGCCGCCATGGGCTTCGAGCCGGTCAACCTGCGCTACTTCGAGATCATGGGCGACGGCTCGCTGCGCTACCTCAGCGAGGAAGAGCTCGACTCGGCCGCGGGGCCCGCGGGCAGCGCGCCCGGCCCGCGCAAGCGCCACGGCGTCGACGACGGCATCCCCGCTGCTTACGGCAACATCGAGCTCACCTACCGGCCCATCGGGCAGCCGAATGCGCCGCTGCGTGTCTATCGCAGCATCGCCGGCAACCTGCACGACAGCCAGCTCACCAGCGAGTCGCCGCTCTACAAGCACCTCGCCGGCAAGGGCTCCATCGCGGCCATGACCAAGGCGGCCAGCTATCTGCTGTGGCGCGACGACTTCTCGCACATCCGCGAGCTCCTGCTCGGCCACATGACCTGGATGCTCTCCGACTCGACCGGCATCCTGCCCATGCACGCGCAGCCGGCCGGCTTCGCGCAGGAGACCTACGGCCGCTTCCGCGGCTCGCTGCTCGGCACCGACACGACGCGCAACAAGGACATGATCCGCCTGTGGCGCGATCAACCCGAGCGCACGCTCGCATTCCGCTTCGGCTACCCCGATTTCGAGAAGAAGGACGGTCACCTGCTGGTGACCCGCAAGCAGACCCAGGCCCAGGCGCAAGGAAAGTGAACCACAAGGCATGAAGCTCCAGACGTACACGCTCGCGATCACCCTCCTGGCGCTCGCTGCGTCGCTGGGCGCAACGCGCGTCGCGCACGCCGACGAGACCCTGGCCGAGACCGCCACGCCCGCGCACCTGCGCGCCGACCACGTCGAGAACGGCGAGCACTGGCGGCTCGAGAGCGACAACGGCGTGGTGCACGTGTGGCGGCCGCCCGGCTACGACGCGCGCACCGCCGGCACCGTGGTCTACCTGCACGGACACCGCTCGTCGGCCGACGAGTCGTTCAACCAGTTCGCCATGGCCACGCAGTTCCACAACTCGGGCCTGAACGCGCTCTTCATCGTGCCCGACTCGACCACCGACGGCGAGGAAGGCCTGCACTGGGATTCGCTGGGTGCGCTGCTACGCTACGTCGCGCGTGAGACCGGCGTGGAACGCGGACCAGGATCACTGGTCGTCATCGGCCACTCGGGCGCATTCCGTAACATCGTGGCCTGGCTGGACGACCGCGAGATCGACGATCTCATCCTGCTCGATGCCCTCTACTCCTACGAGGACGAGTTCCGTTCATGGATCCTGAGCTCGAAGAACGCCGACAAGAAGCGTCTGACGCTGGTGTCGCGCGACACGCGCCGCAACGCGCTGCGCTTCATGAGGGGCATCTCGTGGAGCGTGGGCGTGACCAAGATTCCCGACTCCTACGCCAAGCTGAACAAGCGCCAGCGCGACGCACGCATCCTCAACCTGCGCTCGCAGTACGAGCACATGGAGATCGTGACCAGCGGCCATGTGATCCCGGTGGTGCTGCAGCGCACGCGTCTGCGTCAGGTGGGCGCGCCCGCCCTGGCCACCGCCTCGGTCTCCGTCTCCGCCGCGCCCTGACGATGGCGCGCGCCGCGGCGGTCGTGACGATCGCTGCGCTCGTGTTCCTGGGTGGCGCGCCGCCGGCGCGCGCGGCCCCGGCGCGTCCGCGCGGCAAGGGCAGCATCGTGGAGGATTCGGTCGCGGGCGGCAGGCACTGGCGCTTCGCCGGCAACCGCGGCGTGATCCACGTATGGATTCCCGAGGGCTACGATCCGTCGTACGCGGGCACCGTGGTCTACGTGCACGGCTACCGCTCGTCGGCGGATCAGTCGTGGCGTGACTACCACTTGGCCGCGCAGTTCAAGGCGTCCAGGCAGAACGCGGTCTTCATCGTGCCCGATGCGCCCTCGGGCAACGGCGACGGCTTGCACTACGACACGCTGACCAACCTCTTGCGCCTGGTCTGGCGCAACACGCATGTGGCCCGGCCGTGGGGCGCCATCGTGGTCATCGGACACTCGGGCGCTTTCAGGACCATCGTGCCCTGGCTGGACTACACCGCCATCGACCACGTCATCCTGCTCGACGCGCTGTACGCCTCGGAGAGCTCGTTCAGGACGTGGCTCACGGCGGCCAAGGGTCATGACTCGAACAAGATCACCATCATCGGCGAGGACACCAGCGGGCGCGCGCAGGCCTTCATCGGCCAGTTCAAGAACGTGATCCGCATGAAGAAGGTGCCCGCGTCATGGGACGATCTCAACAAGTCGCAGCGCACGGCGCGCGTGCTCTACATGCAGTCGCAGTTCGGGCACATGGAGCTGGTGTCGAGCGGCCGGGTCATTCCCTTGATCCTGCGCCGCACGCCGCTGCACGCGCTGGGCGACAAGCCGCCCGAGGCCAAGGCGCGCTACATCTGGGAGGATCCGCACCCGTTCATGAAGTAGGCGGCGCGCGGCGGCGGGGCGTCGCGCCTACCGCAAGAGCGCGCCCACCTGCTCCATGAGCGCGGGCTTCTGCACCGGCTTGGCCAGGAAGGCATTCGCGCCCAGCTGGGCGGCGCGCTGCCGGTGCGCCTCGGCCGAGCGCGACGAGATGACCAGCACGGGCATGAGCTTGGTGGCGTGGCCGGTGCGCACCTTCTCGAGCAGCTCGAAGCCGCCCAGGCGCGGCATCTCCAGGTCGGTCACCAGGAGGTCGTACTCGACGTCCTTGAGCATCTCCCACGCCTCCAGGCCGTCCATCGCGGTGTCCACGATGTAGCCGGCGCCGCCCAGGATGCGCGACAGGGTCTCGCGCACGGTGCGCGAGTCGTCGGCGACCAGCACGCGCCGCGGCGGCGCGGCCACGGTGGGCATCTGCTGCGAGATCGACGGCGCGGGCGACGGCGGCGGGGTGAGGCGCAAGGCCGGCTGGCTGCCCGTATCGCGCGAGGCGTCGCGGACCACGTGCGCGACCAGGCCGGGCATGGGCGGCCCGACGTTGACGCTGGCGCTGCCGCCCGGCTCGATGGCGTGCGGAATGGCCTCGTCGCCGGGCGGCGGCGGGTAGGCCAGCTGCGCCAGCGCCGCCGAGTCGAGGATGAGCTGCACCTTGCCCGCGCCGCTGATGGTCGCGCCGGCGTAGATGCCGAGCGGCGCGAGCAGCGGGCCGATGCTCTTGACCACGATCTCGCGCGGGCCGATGACCTTGTCGCAGGTGGCGGCCAGGCGGCGGCCGGCGAACTCGAGCACCACGGCGGGCACGCGGCGCGTGTCCTTGGGCGGCTCGGCGCCCAGGAGCTCGTGCAGCGAGACCAGCGGCACCGGCCCGGCCTCGGACGAGGGCAGCTGCACGTGCGTGGGCATGGCCGGCGACGAGGCCTCGATCCAGGTGGTCTGCAGGACGTGCACGTTGGGCAGCGCGTAGACCTGCCCGCCCACCTTGAACAGCAAGGCCTGGGTGATGGCCAGGGTCAGCGGCAGGCGCAGCGAGAAGCGCGAGCCCACGCCGCGCACCGAGGTGACCGTGATCTCGCCGCCCAGGCGCGCGATGCTCTCGCGCACCACGTCGAGACCGACGCCGCGTCCGGCCAGCTCGTCGGCCTCGTCGCGGGTCGAGATGCCCGGCTCGAAGATGGCGGCGATGATGCGCTCCTGCTTCATGGCCCGCGCCTGCGCCTCGCTCAGCCGGCCCTGGGCCACCAGCAAGGTGCGCAGGCGTTCCACGTCGATGCCCGCGCCGTCGTCGGCGACCTCGAGGTAGACCGAGTCGCCCTGGTGGCGTGCGCTCATGCTGACGCGGCCGAGCGCCGGCTTGCCCGCGCGCAGGCGCAGCTCGGGCGTCTCGATGCCGTGCACCACCGCGTTGCGCACGATCTGCACCAGCGGATCGACGATCTGGTCGACCACGGTCTTGTCGAGCTCGGTCTCCTCGCCCTCGGTGTGCAGCTCGACGCGCTTGCCGGCGCGCCGGGCCAGCTCGCGCAGCGGCCGGGCCAGGCGCGAGAACAGGCCGCGCACCGACATCATGCGCACCTGGGTCAGGCCGGTCTGCAGCTGCGACGAGGTCCGGCGCAGCGCCTCGGTGTCGTCGGCGAGCGTGGCGGTGGTGCGCGACAGCTGCGCGCTCTGCACGGCCAGCTCGCCCTCGACGTCGGCGATGCGCGCGACCACATTGTAGATGGCCTCCGCCGAGGGGCGCACGCCCTGCTCGGCGGCGGCGCCGGCGGCGCGCAGGGGCGCCAGCATCATGCGCAGGGCGGCGCGCGTCTTGGACAGCTCGCGCGTGACCTGACGCAGCTCGGTGGAGCGACGCTCGATGCGCGTGCGGTCGAAGACCAGCTCGCCCACCGCGTCCATGAGCACGTCGACGCGCGCGACCTCGACGCGCAAGAGCTGCGGGCCGCCCGTGCGTCGCTCGCCCGCGCCGTGCCGGCCGTCGAACATGCCGGTGTCCTCGTCGCGTGTGCTGGGCTCGTCGCCGGTCGGCTCGGGGTGCGGGCCCGAGCCCGACTCGACGCGCGCCGGCCCGGGCGCCGCCGTCGACTCGAGCGCGGGCGCGTCGGTCGACTCGCTGGAGTCGTGGTGCTCGACCGGCGTGGGCACCGCCTCGCGCGCGGTCGCCGCGTCGAGCAGCGCGACCATGGCCTCGAGGCGCTCGCGCGCCGCGGCCGGGTCGGGCGCGAGCGCGACCGTGCGCAGGGTGTCGACGGCGCTGATGAGCGCGTCGAGGCGGTCGAGCGACAGGGCCAGACGACCATTGCGCAGCTGCGCGAAGACGTCCTCGAGCCGGTGCGCGGCCTCGGCGGCAGCGGCCAGACCGACGGTGGCGGCCGAGCCCTTGAGCGTGTGCGTCTTGCGCAGCAGCACGTCGACCAGGTCGCGGCGCTGGCGCTGGTTGCCGGCCGGCTCGCGCTCGAGCTGCACCAGCGTCGAGGTGATGCCTTCCAGGTGCTCCTGCGCCTCGTCGAGGAAGAAGGAGCGCAGGAGCGCGGTCTCGTCGGCGTCGAAGCCCGAGCCATCGCCCAGCCCGGCCGCGCCCGC